>ENA-USUJ01002270-USUJ01002270.1-human-gut-metagenome-genome-assembly--contig:-NODE-2270-length-14803-cov-15.859229_pt1 | contig 14803 bp, 11 predicted proteins | sample MGYA00250061_ERZ773398 | MGnify/ENA primary metagenome ERZ773398 (study PRJEB29103, sample SAMN06111992) | human gut metagenome | biome: human gut; feature: ankylosing spondylitis patient; material... | reverse complement strand
AAATCATACTCTATGAAAAATGAGAAACCGATGGTTCTATAACGAAAAAGAGGATGCATCATTTTGACACATCCTCTTTATTTTGTCTTTTTTCAGGGAATACTGAATTACACGTTTGCACGTTTTTCCTGAATTCTGGCTTTCTTACCGGTAAGTGCACGCAAGTAGTACAATTTAGCGCGACGAACTTTACCAACTTTGTTGACAGTGATGCTGTCGATAGCGGGAGATTCCAATGGGAAGATACGTTCAACACCCACTGTTCCTGACATTTTACGTACAGTGAAACGTTTCTTTTCACCGTGACCTGAAATTTTGATAACAACACCGCGATACAACTGTACACGTTCCTTGCTACCTTCAACGATACGGTATGCTACTGTGATTGTGTCACCAGCTTTGAATGAAGGATGCTGTTTGCCAGTAGCAAATGCTTCTTCTGCAATTTTAATTAAATCCATGTTTTGTAATAAATTAAATTGTTTGATCGTTACAACGCAACATATCAAGTAACTCTTCTTTGACAGCGATTGCGCGAAAGCGGGGCAAAGTTAGTGTTTTTCTGCGAGCTAGCCAAATGTTTCCTACCTATTTTATTAAAAAATGAGAAGTCTTTTGGATAGCTTTTATCATTCTTTTGAGCATGTTCCTTTTTTCCGTATTTTTGACTGCAAATAAACCTTGTTTTATGAATTATCTCAATGTTAGACTTGTAAAAAGTGCAGTTGCCGGTGTGTTGGCCGGGTGGCTGCTGGCCAGCTGTAGCTCAGGTTATTCGCTGGCAGGTGTGGAAGGCGGAAGGGTGGCCATTACTGATGTGTACGACCGTAAACCGGATGCCGAAGCGTTGAATATCTTGAAACCTTATCAGCAGAAAGTAGATAGTATTATGTCGCCGATTATCGGACATTCGGCAAAGAATCTGACTGCATACCGTCCGGAGTCTCCGCTGTCTAATCTGATGGCCGATGTACTTCGTCAGGCAGCAGTGCGGGCGATTGGTAAGCCGGCTGATGTAGCTGTCATGAATATGGGGGGTATCCGGAATGCAATGCCTGAAGGTGAAATTACCTTTGGGACGGTGTATGAAATTGCTCCCTTCGAGAATGCCTTGTGTGTGCTGACAATGGACGGGGCCACCTTGAAAGAGTTGTTCGGGCAAATAGCTTCTGTACATGGAGAGGGCCTTAGTGGCGCCGCTTTAAAAATAGATGCAGAGGGAAACCTCTTGGAAGCGAAGGTGAATGGCCGGCAGATTGATGCAAAGAAAACCTATACGGTAGCTACCATAGATTATCTGGCCGAGGGAAATGATAAGATGGAAGCGTTCCGTCGGGCTTCTTCCAAAATATTCCCGAAAGATGCGTTGTTGCGTAATTTGTTGCTTGACTATGTAAAGCAGTGTGAGCAGAAAGGACAATTTGTGACTTCGCAGGCAGAAGGAAGAATAAAAGTAAGTGCGTCCAATTGAAAAATAGAAAAGAGATGAAAAAGATATATTGTTTATGTCTGGCGTGCCTGCTGGTGAGTGTGGTGGCCGCGCAGTCGGTAAAAGAATTGTATATATTTCATACGAACGACATGCATAGTCGTATCGAACCCTTTGCTTCTTATTTCCCTGATACGGTACTGGCCGGAAAGGCGGGTGTGTTGCGTCGGGCGGCTTTTGTGAAAGAACAGCGCCGTGAGCACAAAGATATGTTGCTGTTCGATTCCGGGGATTTTTCTCAGGGAAGTCCTTATTATAATTTGTTTAAGGGAGAGGTGGAAATCAAGATGATGAACGAGATGGGGTATGATGCAGGTACGATTGGAAATCATGAGTTCGATTTTGGCCTGGACAATATGGCCCGTTTGTTCAAGATGGCCAACTTCCCGATTGTATGTGCCAATTATGACGTGACAGGTACCGTGCTGGAAGGTTTGGTGAAGGAGTATACCGTCATTGAACGCGATGGAATACGTATTGGTGTGTTTGGACTGGGACCGGAACTTGACGGTTTGGTAGCGCATGCCAATTACGGGAATGTAAAATTTGAAGACCCTGTGTCTGAAGGCCAGCGTGTAGCCGACTTGCTGAAGAACCAGGAACATTGTGACTTGGTGATTTGCCTGTCGCATTTAGGATGGAAAGGTGAACCTTATTCGGATATAGAACTGATAGAGAATACCCGTAACATTGACATTGTATTAGGCGGACATTCTCATTCCTTCTTTGAAGTTCCAGAGTTTTATAAGAATCTTGACGGAATAGAGGTGCCTGTGCAGCAGATGGGAAAAAGTGCGGCATTTGTCGGGCGTATGGTTGTCAAGATGCAGAAAAATTAAACAGATAGGATAGAATGAAAAGACGGATTTTGTGGTGTATATTGTGTGTTTGTCTGGCCTCGACTAGTCTCTTTGCACAAGAACCTGCGCTCTTGAGCCGGGTACACGACACGGAAGCCTGCCGGAAATGGGTAGACGGGCAGATGGAGAAAATGACGCTGAAACAGAAAGTGGGTCAGTTGTTCATTTATACTCTCCAGCCGGTGACAAACCAATACAGCAAGAATGTTTTGCGAAAGATGGTCGATGATTATGGAGTAGGAGGGCTGTTGTTTACCGGTGGAGAACTTCGGAAGCAGGTGCAGATGACCAACTATGCCCAGGCTCATGCGTCGGTGCCTTTGATGGTGACTTTTGATGGTGAGTGGGGATTGGGAATGCGCTTGAAAGATACCCCTTCTTTTCCCTACAATCGTGTGTTAGGATGTATACAGAATGATTCATTGCTTTATGAATATGGTAAAGAAGTGGCTCGCCAGTGTCGTCTGATAGGTGTGCAGATTAATTTTGCACCGGTAGCCGATGTGGATAACAATCCCAATAATCCGGTAATCAATTTCCGCTCTTTTGGCAGTGACCCGAAGAGGGTGGCCGAAAAAGTGGCAGCTTATGTAAAAGGATTGGAGGACAATGGCGTAATGGCGGTGTGTAAGCATTTTCCCGGGCATGGAGATACAGAAATTGATTCACACAATGCGTTGCCTGAATTGAACTTTGATCGCGCTCGTCTGGATAGTATCGAGTTGTATCCTTTTAAGAAAGCCGTTGAGGCGGGAATTGGCGGTGTGATGGTAGGTCATTTGCATGCTCCGAGTTTAGGTGACGGACCTGCTTCCATTTCGCAGGAGGTAATTATGCATACACTGATTGATGAATTGCGCTTTCATGGACTGGTGGTGACGGATGCCCTGGAGATGAAAGGCATTGCCGGGCATGATGATGTGTGTGCCCGTGCCTTGATAGCAGGAAACGATGTGGTTTTATCTCCTCGTAATTTGAAAAAAGAAATTGACGGTGTGATGTCGGCGCTGAAAAAAGGTCGTCTGTCGGAAACTGATATTGACCGGAAATGCCGGAAAGTACTGTCATTTAAATATGCGCTGGGACTTTCTTCCTGGAAAAAAGTGGAAGAAGAAGGACTTGCAGAAAAACTGGTAACGCCGGAGCTTCTGTCGCTTCAGCAGGAATTGTCAAAAGCGGCAGTGACGGTACTGAAGGATTCTTCGTCATTGGTTCCGCTTGATTTATCTGTATCAGGTACGGTGCTGTTGAGTGTCTCTCCTTCCTTGTCGGAAGCTTATCCGTTTTATCATCAGTTGAAGCAGACTTTTCCGGTTGGCTGGCTGCATGCGAATGTAGATTCATTGGATGCCGTGGAGGCACGTTTGCGCCCGACACAGCGAGTATTGGTGGCCTTACATACCGATAAGGTGGAACCGTATGCAGCTTTGCTGGAAAAGCTGGCCAAAGACAAGCCTTTGGCTTTGATTTGCTTTGGCGATATGAAGATGCTGGAAAAGATTCCGGAAGTGGTTCGTCATGCTTCTACTGTAATACTGGCACATTCTGATGAGAAGTTTGTGCAGCGTCATGTGGCCGATTTGTTCTTAGACAATGCGTATGCTGACGGACGTTTGTCTATTCCGTTGTCGGGACTGTTTAAGGCTGGGGATGGACTGACTGTCGACCCCGAAACTCCTCGTCAATATAGTCCGGAGGATGTGGGGATGAACGCTTCGATATTGTCGCAGATAGACAGTATTGCAGAAGAAGGTATCCGGCTGAAGGCTTATCCAGGATGTCATGTAATGATCTTGCGGGAAGGTCTTCCGGTCTACAACAAGTGTTTCGGTAGTTATACCTATGAGGGTAAGGAACAGGTCAAGGAAAATAGCTTGTATGACCTGGCCTCTTTGACGAAAGTCACGGCTACGCTGCTGGCAGTGATGAAGCTTTATGATGAGGGAAAATTCGGACTGACCGACCGGGTAGCAGATTATGTGCCTATACTGAAAAAAACGGATAAGGCGCGTATTACGGTCCAGGATTTACTTTTCCATGAATCCGGGTTACCTGCCTACTGGCCTTTCTATGAGGAAGCTGTGGATATGAAGTCCTGCAAAGGAGGGCTGTTCCGTAAGAAGCCCGATAAAAATCACACGTTGAAACTGGCCGAGAATGTGTATGCCTGCAATGATTTCCGTTATAATCCGGAGTGGGTATCGCATGTTCCTTCTGCTGAATATCCGCTTCAGGTAGCAGACAGTTTGTTCTTGAGAAGTGATTTCAGTAAGAATATAGTGGAGCAGATTGTAAAACTTCCTTTGAAGGGGAAGTCCTATCGTTACAGTTGCCTGAACTTTATGCTGCTGAAAGAAATGGTGGAAAAGATAGCGGGTATGCCAATGGATATGTATTTGGATAGCGTATTCTATGCCCCGATGGGACTGCGTCATACAGCCTTTTTGCCCTTACGTAAATTCCCGAAGGAGCAGATTGTACCTTCTGTAGAGACTGATTTCCTCCGTGGGGGCAAATTGCAGGGATTTGTGCAGGATGAGGCGGCCGCTTTCATGGGTGGCGTATCCGGAAATGCCGGTTTGTTTTCTACTACGCAGGATGTGGCAAGAATAGCACAGATGTGGCTGGACAAAGGAATCTGCGGTGACCGGAGATACCTTAGCCGGGCAACTTGTGAGCTTTTCACTACATTGAAGTCGCGTGACAGTCGGCGGGGCTTAGGTTTTGATAAACCCGATACGGAACATACGGACAACAGTCCTTGTAGTCCAGAAGCGCCAGCTTCGGTGTTTGGACATACAGGTTTCACGGGAACTTGCGTGTGGATAGACCCGGATAACGAGTTGATTTTTGTGTTTTTGAGCAACCGAACCTATCCTTCTGTCTATGAACAGAATAACCTGGTTCGTTATAACATACGTACGCGAATGCAGCAGGTGATGTATCAGTCCATTTTGCATTGATACTATTTAGACATGATATAAATTGGGTAGAAAATGCAAAGTGGATGTGACAACTGATTGGAAAAAGATTAACTTTGCACTATCAATTTAGGACTAATAATAACTTAACTTTTTTACTACAATGGCTTACGTAATTAGTGACGATTGTATCGCTTGCGGTACTTGTATCGATGAATGCCCGGTTGGAGCAATCTCAGAAGGTGATAAATATTCAATCAATCCGGACGCTTGCACAGAATGTGGAACTTGTGCTGACGTTTGTCCTTCTGAAGCAATTCACTTGGGATAATCGAATCGTCTGTATGACACACAATAAGGGAATTCTTTTTGGAGAATTCCCTTATTTTTTTGTTCTTGAGGAGGCTTGGAAAAACATACTTGTGTTTGAACTGAAATGCAAGTACGTTTTGATTAAAACGCAAAGGCGTTTGACATGAAATGTACTTGCGTTTAATTGAAAACGTCCTTGCGTTTTGTGGAAAATGCTAAAGTGATTGGAAGGACATAAAAAAAGCAGCCTCAGAGTTATCCGAGACTGCTTTGTCTGTATGTAATTTGTAGCTTATTATTTCAAGCGAGCCAATGTTTCCTTGATACGACGCATAGCTTCTACGATGTTTTCGTCAGAAGTAGCATAGCTCATACGGATGCATTCAGGCGCACCGAAAGAAGTTCCGCCTACGCAAGCCACGTGACCTACTTCCAACAAGTACATAGCCAGATCGTCTGCATTATTGATTATGCGGTCGCCGTCTTTCTTGCCGAAGAAAGAATCACATTTCGGGAAGAGGTAGAAAGCTCCCTGCGGGAAGTTTACTTCGAATCCCGGAATTTCTTTTGCCAGTTTCACAATCAGGTCGCGGCGGCGTTCGAATGCCTTACGCATTTCTTCTACCGGAGCTTGAGTACCAGTGTAAGCTGCTTCAGCAGCTTTCTGTGATACAGAGCATGGACCTGAAGTATATTGTCCCTGCAGTTTGTTTACACCTTTTACAATCCATTCCGGTCCGGCTATGAAACCGATTCTCCATCCGGTCATGGCGTATGCTTTAGACACACCGTTTACAATCACTACGCGGTCTTTGATTTCTGCAAACTGAGCAATGCTCTGGTGCTTGCCAATGTAGTTGATGTGTTCGTAAATTTCATCAGCGATAACGATTACGCGTTCGTGTTTAGCCAATACTTCAGCCAGTCCCTGTAATTCTTCTTTGGTGTATACTGAACCAGTCGGGTTAGACGGAGAGCAAAGAATTAGGGCACGAGTGTTCGGAGTGATGGCTGCTTCCAGCTGAGCAGGAGTAATCTTGAAATCCTGTTCAATACCGGCACGTACAATGACAGGAGTACCTTCTGCCAGTTTCACCATTTCCGGATAGCTCACCCAGTAAGGAGCCGGAACGATTACTTCGTCACCTTTATTGATCAAAGCCATGATGGTGTTGCAGACAGACTGCTTGGCACCGTTTGCACAGCTGATTTGAGCGGCTGTATATTCCAGACCGTTTTCATTTTTCAATTTTGCCACGATGGCGTTGCGCAAAGCCGGGTATCCGGCAACTGGAGAATAACGAGAGTAGTTTTCGTCAATAGCTTTTTTAGCGGCTTCCTTAATGTGATCCGGTGTATTGAAATCCGGTTCTCCCACGCTCAGATTGATTACGTCAACCCCCTGAGCTTTAAGTTCACTACTTTTCTGTGACATAGCCAATGTAGCTGAAGGCGACAGGCTATTCAAACGATCTGAAAGTTGGTTCATGTTATTGTGTTATTAAAGTTGGAAATTTTTTGCAAAAGAAGCTAATTTCTTCCACATATAAAAGAAATTAGCTTCTAAAAAGGTTTATTTTCTGTCTCCAAGTATTCGGAGAAGGTAAATGAACAGGTTGATGAAGTCGAGATACAGTGTCAAGGCTCCCATCAGGGCAATCTTCTGTGTGGTTTCGTTGACTTCAATGTCATCGTGCGACAAGAGTTGCTTGATTTTTTGTGAATCGTAGGCCGTCAGTCCCACAAAGAGCAGCACGCCGATATAGGAAATAATCATGTCCATCATCGAGTTGTGCAGGAACATGTTGACCAGCGAAGCGATAATCAGTCCGATGACTCCCATCAGGCAGAGACTGCCGATACGGGTAAGGTCTTTCTTGGTGATGTACCCGTAGAGGGCGGTTACTCCGAATGTACCGGCTGTCACGAAGAAAGTGGTAGCGATGGAACTTAACGTATAAATCAGGAACAATACGGACATGGTAACACCGTTCAATACCGAATAGGCGATGAACAGAAGGGTAGCCGTGGTGAAACTGATTTTGTGTATACGGGCAGAAAGATACATCACAAGTCCTACTTCAGCAATCAGTAATCCCCAGAACATGATGGAGTTCTGCATGATGGTTTCAATCAGGGTGTACGACTTGGCTATGTACATGGCTACAAAGCCCGTGATGACAAGTGCCAGTGTCATCCACAGATATACGCTGCGGAACAAAGCAGTCTGGGCTGCCTTGCTGGCATAGCTTTTTACTAAATTATTTGTTTCCATAATTCTTCTTAATTATTTATTTATTGAAATGTAGGGTATGTCCCATTCTTTCTTTTTTGGTGTGCAGGTAACGCTCGTTGTATGGGTTGGGAGTGACTTCGATAGGTACGTTTTCTACAATCTCCAGTCCGTAAGCTTCCAGTCCCACGCGTTTCACTGGGTTGTTGGTCAGCAGGCGCATTTTGTGGATACCGATTTCACGCAGAATCTGAGCACCTACTCCGTAGTCGCGTTCGTCGGCCTGATGGCCCAGGCAGATGTTGGCGTCTACCGTATCCATTCCTTCTTCCTGCAACTTGTAGGCTTTCATTTTTTCCATGAGTCCGATGCCACGTCCTTCCTGGTTCAGGTAAATAATGGCTCCCTTTCCTTCTTTTTCAATCTGTTCCATGGCTTTGTGCAACTGGTCGCCGCAATCACAGCGCATAGAGCCGAAGATGTCGCCGGTAGCACATGAAGAATGTACACGTACCAGTACTGGTTCGTCTTCCGAGAATGTACCTTTAATTAAAGCTACATGTTCCAGACCGTTGCTTTTCTGACGGAACGGAATCAGACGGAAATGACCGTGTTCGGTAGGCATGTCTACTTCCACTCCTTTTTCTACCAGTGATTCCTGTTTTAGACGGTAAGCAATAAGGTCGGCAATGGAAATCAGTTTGAAACCGTATTCGTCGGCCATCTTCTTCAGTTCCGGCAGACGGGCCATGGTGCCGTCTTCATTCATAACCTCCATCAGGGCAGCAGCAGGATATAAACCGGCCAGGCGTGCCATGTCTACGCAGGCTTCTGTATGTCCGGCGCGGCGTAATACACCTTTTTCTTGTGCATACAAGGGGTTGACATGTCCCGGGCGACCGAATGTTTCCGGTTTGGAAGTCGGATCAGCCAAGGCACGGATTGTAGCAGCACGGTCGGCAGCCGATACACCTGTAGTACATCCCTCCAGTTTATCGATGGTAACGGTAAACGGAGTTCCTAATACAGACGTATTGTTGGATACCTGATGTGGTAAATCCAGTTCCTCGCAACGTGATATAGTGATAGGGGCGCAAAGTACACCTCTTGCATGTTTCAGCATGAAATTTACTTTTTCCGGGGTAATCAGTCCTGCAGCCACTACCAGGTCGCCTTCATTCTCGCGGTCTTCGTCGTCTACGATGATGACGAATTCTCCTTTGCGGAAATCTTCGATTGCCTCTTCAATTGTATTCAGTTTGATTTTCTCCATAATGATATTGATAGTTTTAGAATGTTGTTTTGATTCTTTCTTGTATGTCGCGGTTATTCTTGACAATGGTTTTCAAATCTTTGTCCAGGCGCACGCGATAGCGCCAGATGTTCAGCCAGATAAGCAGTCCGGCCGGAACAATGATTCCAATCAGTAGATTCAGCCAGCGGTTGTCTGATACGCTCTTGTGAGCTTTTACAGATAAGAACGGATAATTGTTCAATAAATTCAGCAATACTCCGTCCTTCGTATTGGACATTTCTTCTACGAGTCCTTCCATTTGCAGACTGATTTCCTTGATGGCATCATCATGCTTGTTGTTGGTAAACACCTGATAATAATTCGGTGGTCCTAATAACTTATGATTTTCTCCGTAAGTTTCACATTCCAGACAAAGTTTGTCCAAATCCTGACAGATGCGAGTATAGTCTGGTGTGTGGATAATAACTTCTTTCTTGAAAACGTGGCGTGATACTCTTATTCCGAACAGCTTGCGGAAGAAGTTTACATACACGTCGATGTTAAAAACCACAGAGTCTTTGTTTGATTTGTAAGTAAGGAAACCGCCTAACGGAGCCAGTATGATGGTACTCATCCATGTACCTAACACGATGTTCATCTCTCCACTTTTGGCCACACGCGTAGCTCCGGAGTCGATAATGTAGTAAAGCACGAAAATCAACACGGAAATGACGACTGGCATACCCAGTCCTCCTTTACGGATGATGGCTCCCAAGGGGGCTCCGATAAAGAAGAAAATGATACAAGCCAGTGAAAGAGTTATCTTTTTATGCCAGTCCGACTGATGACGACGGATGTTGCTGTCAGCATCTCGGGTCATATAACTCTTCATGTTCCAGTCCGACATGAGCGAAGAAAGTCGCATTTCTGTTGTATTCAGCGTTTTCAGCTTTTGGGCAGAAGTCATACCGTTCAGAATACTGTCTGTATTGATAACGGCAAGATGTTCTTTCTCCATTTTTGTAGAGTCTGTTTTGGAAAGAACAGGCTTCCGGTAAGTCGTTTTCATGGCATCCGAATACATGGCGCGTCCCACACTGTCGGCATACATGTTGAGTGAGTCGATAGCCAGGGAAATTTCGTTCATGTTCTTGATGTCCGAACGCTGGTTCAGGAAGTTACCGTCCACCATTTCAAAGTTCGTATCAAAAGCAATCAGGGTATGCTTTTCCTTGAACGTTTCTCGGCGGTAGGGAACGTTGCGGGAAATGACGGACTGTGATTTCAGATTCTCAAATTGCTCTCCGTTGTACAAGTGCAGATACAAATGTTTTTTGTCTGCTGTCAGTTCCAGCTTACCTTCTTCTGCCCAGATGATATGGGCGTTTTCAAATCCGTCAGAGAAGTTGTAAATTAGAATGTCTTTCAGAATGCCTGTATCACGGTCTTTTTTCTTTACGTAGATGTTGTATCCCTCAATATCACTGTAAAACACCCCTTCCGGAATATCCACTTCCGGCGATTTTTGCTTCATGGATACCAGCAGTGTCCAAAGCTCTTTCTGTGCCTTGGGGCCGATGACATTCTGAAAGAAGAATGACATGACACCTAAAAACATGCAAAACAATACAACCGGACGAATAATGCGAAACAAAGGAATTCCTGCTGCCTTCATGGACAGAAGTTCGTAGCGTTCTCCAAAGTTACCGAAAGTCATCAGAGCGGCCAGCAGAATGGCCAGCGGAAGAGACAACGGAATCAATGTCAGTGCCGATAAAAAGAAAAACTGGGCAAGAACATTGATTTCCAAACCTTTTCCGACCAATTCATCGACATATCTCCATAGAAACTGCATCATGAAAATGAAAAGGCAGATAAAGAATGTCCCGGAAAAGAGCAGCAGAAAACTCTTTAAAACGAATATATCAAGTTTTTTTATGCGTAGCATTCCTGTCTTATATTATCAGTATGCAAAAGTAGCACAAAAAACGGACAGCAAAATAAAGTTTTGTATATTTTATAGATTTATACTCCGAAAACTCTCTTTAAGGTTTCGATTTGTGAATCCCAAAGGTTGCGTACATCCTCTTCTTCTCCCGGTTCTGCAAAATCTGTAACTTCCAGTGTGTGGTCAGTTGTCAATTCATTGTAATGGATTTTCAGTTCAAAAATTCTGAAATTTTTTATATTTTTCTCTTTTATCCTTTGGAATATAATCTATATCTGTATATGTGTATATCCAATCAAGAAAACTCCTTTTTAAAAGGTTATATGGAAGTGCGTTAATATTTTCAACTGTTTTATCATAATCGTAAAGATTGACAAGTAATCTATATATCCAAGAAAGTATCATCTTACAATAATCTCGATACTCATCGGACTTATTGCTTAAATATATATGCTTATTATTAAATGCAAGAACATTGTCAATTAACTTTTTGTTAACTTCACCTAACACAATTCCACATTCGGGTGAACTTTCACGACATATATCAACAATCATACGGTGCATAAGTGTTGTAGTATTAAGCACTATATTTTCATCAGCTATATCCTTTAATTCTTCAAGGTCTTTATCTGTTATAAAGCCGAGTCTTATTGCGTCTTCTATATCGCGCCCAAGATATGCAATCTTATCTGATATTTTAACGGCACACCCTTCCCAAGTGGCTGGTTCAAACTGACCACTTCTTATAAAATCTTTTGTAAGGTCAATATCTTGCGTTCTAGGCTTAAGATTAACTGTTTTTAATTCCCCACAGTGCGATATTATTCCATCTCTTACAGCAAAGGTAAGATTAAGATTTTTATTATTTCCATTGTCGTCTGGTAATAAATCGAGCTTATCAACCATTCTTAAGCTGTTTCTTTCATGCCAAAAATATGGTGCATTATTTAAGTTTTTAATTGCCTGTTCTGACAGTCCATAAACAAGCACTTCTTTTCCATCCTTAATTCCATTTGCTAAAACTGTAGGTATTAAATATTCACATTTTTCTAAATTATCTTTATTTTCATCTAAAAACTCTTTAAATTTATCTTCTAAGTATTTAAATATTGAAGGTGTAAAAGACATCATATTCATAGATACTTTTGTATTACTATCAATTGTATACTCCCTGTTTGTTACAAGTGAAGTTGCATGTATAACTCCATCAACTCTTTCAATAACACTTTCATCAATACTTTCTAAGTATCCATTATTAATTATGCACACCCCTCTTTTAACACTACCATTTGATGTAAGTGTATTTATAACATCATAACCTACTAAACTAAAACAATTTTCATTATTATCAATAAATTTGCTAATAACAGAATATGCATCATTACCATAAAAATCATCAGCATTTATTATTACAAATGGTTCATGTATTACATCTTTAGCACACAATATTGCATGTGCTGTACCCCATGGTTTTACTCTAGAACCCTTATTATATCCACTAGGTATATTATCTAAACTTTGAAATACATATTCTACATTTACTTTATCTTCAATTCTCTTGCCCACTGTTTCTCTAAATATTTCATAGTTTTCCTCTTTTATTATAAAAACTATTTTATTAAATCCATTTCTAATAGCATCATATATACTATAATCAATAATAAATTCACCACTTGGTCCAACTGGTTCAAGTTGTTTAAGTCCTCCAAATCTACTTCCCATTCCTGCTGCTAAAATTAATAAAGTTTTATTCATAAAATCCTCCTATATTTTTTTCAAACCCTTATATGTAGTTAATATTTTCTTTATTCCTACTTTAAATGCAATCGTTGCAACACTTTTTTCTAAACTAACAACTATACCATTTCCATACGCATTATGATTAACATGATCTCCTACTTTAAGCTCTAAATCATTATCATTAAAATTATCTTTTTTATTCCTTTGTACTCTTATTCTCTTCAAATAACTTTTCTATATCTTCTTGATTTATTTCCTCAATAAATCTACTTGGCAAATTAGATTTTATTTGCCCAAATAACATTCTACTTCTCGCATTTGTTAAATACAATACTTTTTTAGCCCTTGTTATTGCTACATAAAATAATCTTCTTTCCTCTTCTAACTCAGATTCATCAAACATTGAGTTACTATGTGGAAATAACCCTTCTTCAAGACCAGTAATAAATACCACATCAAACTCAAGCCCTTTTACCGCATGCATAGTCATAAGTGTTACCACTTCATCACAATCACTTGCTTCTTTTACATCACTTTCAATCATAGATAATGGATAATTAAAATAAGGCAAAATTTCATGATATGGATACACACTTACTTCTTTTAAAGATTCTTTAAAAAGAGATAATCCATACTCATATGTAGATTCATAGTCATCTTTTAAATATTCCTTATCGATATTATCATTTGATGAATTTTCCATAAAAATACCTCCTAAAAATATTTATAGTTAATATTCCCATGTTTGCAAAAAATATACAAAATTATGAAATTGAAATATTTACAAACAAATGTTTATGTGTTAAAATGAATAATATTCAGTTAGTAGGAGGAAACAAAAGATGATAGCATACTTAAAAGGAATAATTGACATAAAAAGACAAGATTATGTTGTAATAGATGTACATGGTGTAGGGTATAAGATATTTATGCCAGAAGGAGCAATACAGAATCTTGAAGTTGATTCAGAAGTTAAAATATATACTTTTATGAGAGTAAGAGAAGATGACGTAAGTTTATATGGATTTTTAAATGTTGAAGAACTTGCAATGTTTGAACTATTGATTAGTGTTGGAGGAATTGGGGCAAAGTCAGCAGTGGGAATATTGTCAAATATAGCACCATCAAAATTTGCATTAGCTGTTATAACAGATGATGTAACTACTTTAAAAAAATTACCGGGAATAGGTGCTAAAACTGCTCAAAGAATTATATTAGAATTAAAAGATAAGATAAAGACACAAGAAGCAACTGAACAAGAAAATGAGATAAAACAGAAGATAGAAGTAAGTGATAGTGCTAAAGATGCTATTGAAGCATTACAGGTACTTGGATATACTCGCAGAGAAGTTGAAGAGGCTATATCTAAGATAGGAGAAAGCAATTTGACAACAGAGGAAATAATAAAACGAGGATTAAAATATTTAGGAAGATAATGAAAGGCAGAGGTAAAAGTGGACTTAAGTAAACCATTGGCATATAGAATGATGCCTAAAACATTGGATGATTATGTAGGACAAGAACATATTTTAGGAGAAAATAAAATATTATATAGAACAATTAAAGCAGATAGATTATCTAGTATAATATTATGGGGCCCTCCAGGATGTGGAAAAACATCGCTTGCGAAGGTAATAAGCAATACAACAAAATATAAGTTTATTAAATTAAATGCTGTAACAGCGGGTGTAAGTGATATAAAGAATGCAATAATAGAATCTGAAAATTTATTAATGAATCCAAGTGGTAAGTGTATATTATTTATAGATGAGATTCATAGATTTAACAAACTTCAACAAGATGCTTTACTTCCATTTGTAGAAAATGGAACTGTAATTTTAATTGGTGCAACAACAGAAAATCCTTATTTTGAAGTAAATAAGGCTTTAATATCGAGGTCTATGGTATTTCACCTGCAACCATTAACAGTAGAAAATATTTATACTATTTTAAAAAATGCATTGGAGAAAAAAGAAGGACTTGGAGAATATAAAATAAAAATTTCAGATGAAACTTTAAGAAAAATTGCAGAAACAGCAAATGGAGATGTTAGAACTGCACTAAAT
>ENA-USUJ01002264-USUJ01002264.1-human-gut-metagenome-genome-assembly--contig:-NODE-2264-length-14823-cov-10.566052_pt1 | contig 14823 bp, 9 predicted proteins | sample MGYA00250061_ERZ773398 | MGnify/ENA primary metagenome ERZ773398 (study PRJEB29103, sample SAMN06111992) | human gut metagenome | biome: human gut; feature: ankylosing spondylitis patient; material... | reverse complement strand
CGATTAGTATCAAATTCATATCTTATTTCAAAAGTATATACAGTGCCTTTTTTGAAATAGCCATCTTCTAATGTGTTATCAGTTACATAATAAAATTCATATAATTTACTAGGGTTATCATCAAAGTAATCTTCAATATTATTACTTTGTTCAATTATATACCAATTTTCATTACTACTCATTGAAAATTTTTCAATGGTAATTTTACCAAATAAGCCACTATAATGTTCTTTAAAATATTCGAAATATTTTTTAGCGTTTTCGAAGAAAACATCTTCATTTGGACATACTTGTGAAAAAGAATAACCATTATTAAACCAACTATCACTAGTAGACATTTGACCACTTAAACCAGTTGGTGCACCAAGGCCTGACAAACCTTTTTTTGAAAGTTCTTCTTCAGTGAACCATTTAGTAGTATCGTGTAATTTAGTTTCTGGTTGATTATTTTCTTTCTTTTTACAACCAACAAAAAATACACAAAGCACAACAATAATTACAATACTTAATTTTAGTAAAACTTTTTTCATACTTCCTCCTTATTTTTTCTTTAACAACATTTCTCCTGTTTGATATGATTTAACTGTATTATTATCTTCAATTAAGATTCCACCAAATTTATCTATTCCTACAACTTTACCAGTTCTTTCTTCATTGTTGTAAATAAAAGTTACTTGTTTATCTTTTAAGTAGAAATTATCTTCAATAATTTGTAAATATGTTAAATCATTTTTAAAATAATTAGTTAAATCACTAATAAACGTTGTTGCAATTTCTATTATTATTGTATCTATATCAGTTTTTTGATTTGTTATTTGTCTTACTGATATAGCATTTAGTGAATCATCAAATTCACTTTGATTAACATTAATACCAACTCCGATAATAACGTATTCTACATTATTATTATTAATCTTACTCTCAGTTAAGATTCCTACAACTTTTTTATCTTGATAATATATATCATTAGGCCATTTAATGGAAAAACCTGGTGTTATATTATTTAATACTTTTAATACACTAGTTGCCATTAATAGAGTTAAATTACTAATGTTGGAAGTATTAAGATGGTCTTTAATTAAAATAGTAAATAAAGCACTATTGGCATCTTTATCTAACCAAGTTCTACCAAGTCTACCTTTCCCCGCAGTTTGATGTTTTGCGATAATCACGGTGTTATTATCAAGTTCTTGATAAGCGGTTTTAGCATATTCATTAGTTGAATTAATCTCTTCAAATTTAATTACTTTCATATATGTACCTAAACTATTTCATTTGCCATTTTATCTTTTTTTAGTAATTTATGATATATTACTTCATAACATGTTAAATGAATAGCAAAAGTTATAATCCATGATATTGGATATGATATATATAAATAGTGTAAATCTTGCCAACGAGTAAAATCAGTTACATTATAGAAAATTAAATATATCCAACCAATTCTAAATCCACATACACCAAGAATTGAAACAATCATTGGCATAATTGAATATCCAAGACCTCTTAGAATACCAACCATTACATCCATAATACCACATAAGAAATATGGTAAACATAAATAATTTAATCTAAAACATGATACAGCTATTTGATCTAAATAGTTAGCTTCATTCTTATTTGCATAGATACTTGATAAAGGTCCACCAAGTAAGTAGAATGAACCACCCATTACAACCCCAATGATTGTTACTAATGCTAAACAATTTATGGTTACTTTGGTGACATTTTTAAGTTTGTTAGCACCTACATTTTGACCTGTAAATGCAAGAGCTGCATGATATACGGAGTTCATCGATGTATATACAAAGCCTTCTAGACTTTGAGCTATTGAGTTACCATCCATTACGAAATCAAAATAAGGGTCAAAGCGATTTACTGATGTTTGAATTATTACATTTGAAATTGAGAATACTGAACCTTGGATACCAGCAGGAAGTCCAATTTTAGTTATTTCAATTAATTCATCTTTATATATATGAATCTTCTTAAATGAAAAACCATAAGCTTCTTTAGTTTTTAATAAACAATTAATTATTAAGACACAAGATATTACTTGAGAAATTACTGTTGCTATAGCAACCCCATCAACATCAAGATGGAATACTGCAACAAATATAATATTTAAAACTACATTAATAGCTCCGGCAATTGTTAGATAATATAATGGTCTTTTAGTATCACCAATACCACGAAGAATACTTGCGGCAAAATTATATAACATATTAAATGGCATACCAATAAAATATATTTTTAAATATGTTACAGCAAGACTTCTTTCATTATTCATTAATTGTAAGAATTGTTTTGCGAAAATAAAGCCAATAATTCCAAGAAATATCCCAAAGATAAAACTTACAGTTATAGATGTATGTACTACTCTAGATAATCCATCATTATCTTTTGAAGCAAAGCGTCTTGCGGCAAGAACATTAGCTCCAACTGATAATCCCATAAATAAGTTAACTATTAGATTTATTAAAGCAGAAGTTGAACCAACTGCTCCAACAGCTCCACTAGTTGTACCAAACTTTCCTACGATAATTAAATCAGCCGCATTATATAATAATTGTAATATACCTGTTAACATTAAGGGTATACAAAAAAGGACAATCTTTTTAAAGAATGGCCCTTCTGTCATATCCATTTCATAACTTCTTTTTTTAATTACTTTCTGCATATTATTCATCCTTCTATTTCCTATTATACTAAATGTTATATATTTATGCTTTGTTTTTGCTACAAGAAAACGTTTAACTAATTACGTTTAATATATAGCTTGAAGAATTCATTGAATGCTTGTAATACACACTTTCTTACCTGAGGATCTAGATCTTTTACTTTCTTGTTAATTGTTACTAAATTCTTAGGCCAATTCTTTAGAAATTGTGAAATTCTTTCCGCTTTTGTTTCTACTATTAATTCATATATTGTATTAACAAAAACTTTTCTTGTTTCCATATCCATATCACTAATCCAAGAGTTCATAGTTTTTCTGGTATGTTTAGAAAATTTATTTACATCACTTACATAATCTAAATGATCATCAACAATTTGCCATTTTAACAAATCATGTTGTAATAATAAAACAGCTTTACTATTAACAACTTTATAATTATTATATTGTTCCATTATAAGACCAACTACAGCTGATTTAGGAATAATTTTACATATTCTACTTTGAATATTTTCAAATTCTTGAGTCTTATAAAAGTTTGGTAAGAAGCCAGGTCCATCATGGCTATACACCATTTTAATTTTTGCTTTTAGTTCACTTGGGGCAAAGGTTGCGGCGTATACCGCAAGATTTCCACCCTTAGAGTGGCCACCTATTATATATGTACCATCATATTTACTTGCAAAATTAACAAAATAATCTAAAGCTTCTTTTTGAGAAGGAATAACATCTAAATAACCTAAATTTAAATCTTCTTTCCATCCTACAAAACTAGCATCAGTACCCCGGTAACCTATGTAATATAAACTATCAGTTATTGAGAATACACATGCGGAAAATTGTTTTTCGGTTTTATTACATATATCAAAACGATAAAAGCCAACTCCACTATTATAAAACCTAGAACTCTTTTTCAATTCCATTGCAAACCTATGATTTTCTTTAGCATTCCAGATTGCGGCAACCCTTTTCTTATTATAATCATTATCAAGAAATGATTTTAAACTATAATCTAGATTTTCATTACAACATGGTGTATCAGAAAAATCAAAGTAAGATAATTGACTATATACTAATGCATCTACTTCATTAAAGGGTTTATCAGTAAAACTGATATTACCATATTTTTTTAAATAATCGATTACATTCATAAATTACCTCTCTAATTCTAGTAATTCTTCTTTTAGATCTGTACCATACGCAAAACCTACAAGTTTACCGTTTTTACCAATAACTCTGTGGCATGGCACAACAATCATAATTGGATTCTTATTACATGCATTGCCTACTGCTCTTGATGCTTTAGGCTTACCAATTAATATTGCAACATCCTCATATGATAAAGTATGCCCATAAGGTATTGACTTTAATACTTCAAATACCTTCATTTGAAACTCTGTTCCAAATTGTTTAATTGGAACATTAAACACAGTTCTCTTTTTATTAAAATATTCATCTAATTCTCTAATGCACTCATCAATTACTTTAGATGAAGTTACAACACTACAAATTGAATCTACAACCCCAATTTTAACGATATAGCCATTTTCTTCAACTATTTCATATAAATTATCATTATACTTATAATAACCAATATTTTTCATGCATTACCTCTACATAATATATTATACAAAAAATTAAAAAAGTTAAAAGAAATATACTTAAAAAGAATTATTAGAAGAAACATATTATTATTAAGTGCATAAATATTTTACAATTTTTAATTATAACTTACTAAAACAAAAATGGATGCATAATATTATACACCCATTTTTTTGCTTTATTAACTTTTTGAGTATAAAGTTACTGTAATATCTGCTTTTTCAATTATTTTTGATATATCAGGTTGAGTAGTAGCTGCAGCATATTTTTTCCCAATTCCACCACCAGTAGTACCACTAGTAGTTTTAGAGCCATCAATAGTTATGTAATTAGCATCACTAACCCTGTCTTTAATATAACTTGTAACACTGTGATTATATTTTATATTTGTGAATGCAATTGTTTCCCCAGCTACCACTATAAGTTCATGACTACCAGTTGATAAACTTGTTGATACTGATTCTGTTAAGTTATAATTTTGTGTATAAGCTTTGTAAGAAACAGTCATACTAGCATCTGTTATAGTTATGCTAAGTTTTGAATATTTCTTTCCAGAATATATTGCATAATAAGTTGTATTACCAGTCGGTATTTCTGTATTAATATCAATATCTGCTGTTATTGCGCCATTAGTTTTGCTTAATCCTAAATATATCCATTTTGTATAGTACTTGTCCTCTTTTGTATCATCTCTTGAAGTGTTAGGAAGTATGTCAGTAATTCCTTCACCAGGCATTATGTATTTATATGTTTCTGTACCATTTACATTAAATGTTATCTTATATTTATCAGACCACTTAGCATATAAAGTCGTATTGCCAGTTAATACCGTAGAATCACTAAATTCTGTTCCTGGTTGGCAATCAGATGTTGTATACCAACCTTGAAGATATCTTTCAAAATTCTTATTTGTTTCAAAAGTACTTGCATCTGGTAAAATTACTTCACTTGCTGAAGAAACTACCTGTTCATTTGGTGTTTCCATTGATGATTCATTAGTTACAAAAGATATAGTATATTTTGTATTCTTTGAGAATTTACCATACAATGTCAAACCATCTTCTACGTAAGAACCATATTTTTCCCACTCTTCTAATGTTATTTCATTATTTTTCAATTTGATTGTACAATCAGGATCAATATACCATCCATCAAAGAATAATGTTCCATCTATTGCATCAACAAATGATAGTTTATTAACAACATCATCATATGTAAATGAATCAAAATTACCATTAATTAATCCAGTTGATAAATCTTCACAATCTTCATACGTAATATTGTATATTACATCATACTTGTGTAAAATCCAATTTGCATAAAGATTAATTGATTCTCCATTATTTAATTCTTTTCCTACTGCAGCTGTGCCATCAGCTTGAGTCCATTTTACAAAATCATAATATTTCTTAGTTGGTTTATACTCATTACCAGTTATTATATAACTTGTACCATCAACGACTAATATAGTCTTAGTTTCAAGAAGATTGTTTCCATCAAAGAAATTCAAAGTAAATTCCGTAACATTTGTTGCTTCAGTCCAGTAATATGTGCCATTATTATTTACAGAAACATATACTGTTTTGCTAAAATTAGAATTAATAGTGCCGTTGATATTACCAGTAGCAGCAAGTGTTTTTTGAATGTAATATGGGTCATCAGAGCTAATCATCGTCCTATAAGTAGATATTGTGTTTTGTCCACCACTTATATTTAATATCGCACTCTCTTCGGTAGATTCCCAAATTCCACCAATACTACCATTAACTATTACCGCTCCATTTACTATTGCTTTTGCGTCAACTATATCTTTGCAATGATTTTTAAATCCTCCACTAAGGCCATTTATTTCGGACCAAGTTGCCATAGTTACATCAACATTAGAACCTATTGTTACTGTTGCTCCTTTTTTTATGGTTAAACTAGAACCAGGAAGGAACAAATAATCTGATTTAGTCAAGGTGAATTTTGAACCTTCCTCAACTGATATGTCCATATATCCAACTGTAGCCGGTTTATCTGTGCTTGTCTCCATATTTACAGTTATTCCAAGTGCAGTTAAGGCTACGTTTAAAGTTGCATCTTCACAGTTTCCATATATTTTTACGGAATCTCGTTGTCCTTTTTCCTGATTAGAACCGGTTACCAAATATAACGCTTTATCGTTTGGAGTACTTGCGGCAGGGGTAGCTATTTTTTCGGCATACCCACTTGTAATTTTGAATAAGCAATTTTGTGCTTGAGAATCTCCAATTAGTATTGCACTAGCATATATGTCTTGCAATCCAAATATTGGCAATGTTCCATTTGCATATACAAATGCTCTATATATTGCCCCTGCATAAATTGCTACTTTGCAAGAGATATTATGTACAGACCAAGCATTAGTCGGTAATACTTTCTTATACATTTGACTACCAGCTTTACCACCAGGCCAGTCATATGTATGCATACAATCAATTGCACTTGATCCTTTTGCTAAATCTATTGTTCCAAATCCTTTTACATATCCATATGCATTTAATGAACAGCCATTAGCTATTGATATATACCCGTTATTATAAAGAACTCCTCTTGTACATGTTATGGTTGTGTTAGGTTGTGAAAATCCTATCACACCATCTGCTAAAAGTTCTGAACTGCTTACGAAATTAAGAGCTATTGCTTCAGGTATGTATACTGAAGAATAAACGTTGCCAGGTTTTGCTGTACTACTATATTTTTTTTCTGAAACTGATGTACTACAAGGTACAATAAATTTTCTACTACTAATTAAATATTCATTTTTATTGTTACTATAAGGATTAATGCTGCTTGCAAGATTTGAAAATGCACTATAAACAAATGAAGTAGCATTGCTAGCATCACCTGCAAAAGTTATATCTCCGGTTGCTTTAGTGATTGCCTCTTCTATCGTATAATATGTACCATTTACTATTGCGGTTTTATATTTAAATATTACTGGAGTACCAGTTCTTAATGTATAGTTTATTGCAGAAGAACCCGTTAAGGCCACAGTTACTAAATATGTACTTCCGACAACATTAGTATATGAAGTTATACCTGTTTTGTCATTATTGTTTATACCTGTTATACTTGTATCGCTTCCATATCCAAATGTACCATCATTCATACCCTTAATTAGAAGTGAAACAGTATCACCTGATAACACTCCATTTAATGACAATTGTTTAGAAATATAATCTTGAATTGATCCCCATGTACGTGTAGTACTATCATAACCCTTTTCAATCGAATAATTATTTAAACTAAGTCCTAGTGGTTTTATTGTAAATGAACTACTTCCACCAGATTTTATTGTATAGTCTCCAGCATGTCCAGCATCAACTGATGCATTAGCAGTATAGCTTCCCGCATTAGTTTGTTTACCTGTAACTTCCAACGTTGAGCCATCATCTTCCAAATCACTTGATTTAGCAGTTGGCCTTTGTTCTGTTTTATTGTACACAAGATTTAAATTTTCCCATGTAACTGTAATTTCCTTAGGGTTAATAACTACTTTTCTTTCTAACATATCAGAATCTTCATAGCCTTCTTTTTTGGCGATGAATCTAATAGCATAAACCCCCGCATGCATTGGCTGTCCATAAATATACTCACCTGTATTTGGGTCTTGATATTGTATTTCTACAATTGCATCTGTAATAACATCTGAGCCACATTTAACTGTATATTCAGGTAATTGTGATTTACCATTGTAAGTAAGCTGTTGCATGTTTGTACATACAATTTCAAGTTTACTTGTACCAACAATTGTAAATTCTTGATTTAAAGTACCTTCATAATTTCCTATACCTGTGATTATGATTTTAGCTTTACCTAAAGCAATGTTGTTTTCATAATCAAGAGTATAATCTGTTCCTTCTATGAGCGTTGTTGTACCATCCATTAATGTTATTTTTGGAGTTATTGCGGTACCTGTATGAACGAATTTATCACCCTTAACTTTGACAGTAAAATCATTATTAAATGGTTTTGGTTTTATTTGGTAACCTACATCTACTTTTTCATTATTTTCTTTTATTGTAACACGAATATCGTATATTCCTGCATTCGTAGGTTTACCAGATATATAGTCTGTATCACCACCACTTTTTCTATACTGATAAGATAATTCACCTTCAGCAAATAATGGTGAGGTTGGAGCTTGACTTGTTCCATCATAAATATCTTTTTGATTATCTAGATAATACTTAGCAACTGTACCTGGTTGGTAAATTGGCTTTTCAGTTATTTCATCAGTTATTAGCCAAGATGAAAAAGCAATTGTAGCAATTGTTACAACAATAAGTAATATCAAAGCCATAACGATATTAAAAGGTTTCCTAATTTGCTTCATCTATTCCACCTCCGTTATTTTAGCACTGAGTCCAAAATATACTTCTTTGTTATAGAAAGTGTTATAAATTATTTCTTGAAAATTTAATGAGTCGTTTTTAGTAAGTTTGTATTCAAACCTAAGTGTTAGTGAACTTTGCGATAAATCATTAATAACATATTTAGTTACTGCACTAGTATTATTCTTAGTAACTTGAGAATCATTTAGTACAGTACCATTTATTGATACTGTAAGTGGTAAATCAGCATTATTGAATAAGTTAACTGTGTCAGCTCCAATTGTTCTTAAAGTTAATTCAAGTTCTAAACTACTACTTGTAAACTTAGTTTTACAATTATCAATATTGACAACTAATTCAACACTAATAATTCCGTCGTTAGTGAGTTCTCCCGTATTACTTACAAAACCAGTTTTATAATAACTAAATGGTGTTAATGTATAGCTTAAATAATCATTATATTTCATTACATCATCAACAATAATTATGCTATCATCTTTTATTTTTACATCATTTGAAATGGTCCACGAAGCAAAGCCTATACTAATTAGTGATAAGCTTATTAAGATCATTGTTATGTAATATTTTAGTTTACTACTTTTCATATAGCCTTTCCTTTCTTTTGAAGTTTTATATATATATTTTAGTATGTTTTTTACTAAAGTGCATATATAAAATTTCAAATGGATTCTTAGTATCTAGATAACTAGATACTAAGAATTATTTTTTGTTTTACTTTTTAGCCCATTGTGCGTAAAGTTCTAAATCAGAAAGTATTGGTGTTAAATCTGTTAATACTCCGCTTGTTGGGCCAATGGTTTTAGTTGTATACCATCCAAGGAATGTATAACCTTCTCTTGTTGGAACTGGGATATTACCATAACCATTTTGTTTAAAGTAAGTATTTCTTTGAATGTAACAATAGGGAAGATCAAAGCCATCAGGCATACTTGCTTCTGGGCCACCATCTGTTTTATCGTTTAAGTTAAATATTACTTTATATGTTTCTTGACTATCATTGAAACTAATTACTAATGTCCATACACCGTCACGTTTAGTGTAGATTATTTTATGATATGTATCAAAATAATAATCGTTGTCATTTCCTACATCTACTTTAGGAAATGAACTTCCACTAATCCATTTGTTTGTTGATGGTTTTTCAAGAGTTATTTCTTTAGTAGTTTTATCTGAAAAAATAAATTTTACGATATATTCAGTTGATGTAGTTGTTCCAATTATATCAGTGATATATATGCCATCCTTACCATCTTTACCGTTAGAAATCGTATAAGTTGTTGTTGTATTATCAGTGAATGTTATTGTATAAACATCATTTAATTCATCTGAAGAAGTTTTTTCGATACTTAAGATTCCACGACCTGTTTCACCTTTTTCACCTTTTGGAATTGTGAATGATACAGGTTCTTTTTCTTCATCGGTATAAGTTATTGTAACGGTTGTTTCACCAGTTTCTTCATTAACAGTTGTTTCAATTCCTGCTATTGATATACCATCTACACCATTTTTACCATGAAGTAAAGTAAACTCCGTTGGTTCAATCGTTTCATCTGTATAGTTTACACGAATCACTATACCTGTTTTGTCAAGTGATTCATAAGTAAATATACTCTTAATACCATTTCCTGTAACACCTCTTGGAAGAATAAACTCATCATTTGCAAGTTCTTCATCGGTATAAGATATTACCATTTTGATAGTACCATCTTTTTCTTCTTTAGTAGTAATTGCTTTTATTATTTTACCATCTTCAGCTGTGCTAAAACTACCACAGCTTGTTAAAGCAAAACATGCTATTAATAGGATGGATAGAATAGAGATAATTTTTTTCATGTTTATTCTCCTTGTGCATTTTTAATTAATTCCAAGGCTTGAGGTGCACGTGGACCTTCATCAAATAAATAGCCTTGTTTATTTACAGATATGAACTTAAATGGTTCATAGCCTGTTACGATTGTAACACATTTTAACATAACGTTTTTAATAACTGCTAAATCAAGTTTATCTAAATTAACATTAGATGGATCAATTCCTTTCAGTGATAAATATTTATCTAATAAATCAACAACTGTTAATTTGCATGAGTCATATTTTAAATCTTCTGTATCAAACGTTACTTTAGAGAGGTTAGCACCACCACCATAGTAAGCAATTGGAATATTAACATAGACTTTACCATCACTTGATGTTGTTGTAACAACACTTGATTTTAAGAAACTCTTAATTGGGAATATTGTATCTATTGATATATCACCAATATTTGCGTCAGTAACACCAAACATTTCTTTAGCATCATCAACAAAGCTTGATATATTTTCATTTATTAATCCTGTGATATCTAAGTTGTTCCATTCTTTGTAATCATAGAATTTAGTTTTACCGGTAATATTAAGTTCTACTGGATATGACATACCTCCAACATGATTTGGAATGTATGGCACATTTAGTCCTGTAAGCAACATATTCACAACTGATGGAGTGCTTGATTCAAGGAATGGACCATTAAACATCGTGTCCATACCAATTGAGGCAATACCACTTCGATAAAACATTGTATCTTTAATGTTCATACTACCTTTATAAATATCTTTTATTAAACTTTCATCGTTTAAAGCGTTTTGGATATCTAAGATAGCTTTACGCATTTTTTCTTTATCAGTAAATGAACCAATTACGAAAGCATTTAAAGTGTCGTCTCCCGCATTGCTTTTCATCAAATAGTTGTTTATTGTGCTAGTTATTTTTTCACCATTTAAAAGAGTAAACTCGTATTCTTTTAATAAATCTGCTTTAATATAATCGTTAGAGCCAATTGTTAATAAGAAATTTCTTGCGTTACTTAACATTGAATTTACGATTGATACGTTAGTAGAAGAGAAACTTCTAACAACTTGTTTACCATTAGATAATCTTGAATTTTTAATTGTAATGTTATTACCATTAGTTTCAAGAACGGTACCAACATAATCTAAGTTTGACATTAAGTTACCAAAATCACAGTTTTTTAAATTAACGTCATTGACTAAAATGTCACTGCCATCTACATACATACCGACATTATCTTGACCGAATGCTTCAATAAGTGGCATATTATCATGTTCGCCTAAACTGTAAAATGGTAGAGGTCCTCTATATAGATCATCTTTTGAAAGAGCAGGAATTGTCGTTTTATTACCATTACTATCAACTACATCCATCGTACTTGATGGGAAAGTTAAATTATGAAGATTTACTGTGTAACCATTACCGTAAAAATCCTTTTGTACTCTTATCCCCGCAAGCACTCTATTAGATATCTTCTTATAACTTGGATTGCTATTTACAAATTCGTTCCAAGCTTTAATATAATCTTGATTATAGGTTGTTTCAAATGAATATACATCAGATGTAAAATCAATTTTTTTACCATCTGTATAGTTGCCAAAACATACTACGTTATTATCAGTTGTATTATTTAAATTATTAACAGATTCAAATGACTTTCTAAGTACAACAATTTCACCATTGGTTGATTTATTTGTACATGCAAGTAGTTGATTATAGTCATAGACATTTACGCCATCTTTTACTACTTTAAATGAATAAGTCATTGGTTTTACCATTTCATCATTGTTAGTTTTTACCGTAAAACTTGCATCACCTGATGTTTTAATTTTAACAATTTTATTTACTTCATCTATTTCAATAATATCAGGGGTGTTATTTACATATTGTAAGTCATTTATTTGTAAATCACCAATAGTTTTTACTTCAAATTCAAAGGTAGCTTTTTGCTTATTTAGGCTTTTGTCAAAGTCATATTCACCATAATAGATATTAGGATCAATATTATTTTGTGATGCTTTGATTTTGCTTTGAACAACAATTGCTCCTTCTTTAAAAATTATAACGGTCATCGTTTTAAAGATGTTGCCTTTTTTATTTGAGCATGTTACTTTAACTTCGCCAATTTGTAATGGTTGTAAATACCAGTTATCATTTTCATTTACAATTTTTGCATATTTATTTTCTTCATGATTATCGCTATCATAAACGCTCCAAACCAGCGCTTCTTCTTTTAGTGGGGGATAACCTTGTTCATAGATAGGACTTGCAACTAATTTGTGAAGTTTATCTTCTAATTTGATGCCTTCTATTTCATCATAAGACCAATCTATCCCAATCATATCGTTTTCAATAAAGTTAAAGGTTGTGTTAATGGTAATTACACCAACAAGAGTAATTACAAAAGGTATTAATAATAAGATTATTAAGTTTTTCTTTTTCATTTAGTTCACCACATCCAAATCCATAAACCATGATTTTGCATTCTTCTTAAGTATAATTGCCATAATAACTCCCATTATTGAAATTAGAATTAAACCTATAAAGTAAGCAAGTATTAGGTTAATTTTTAAATATGATAATAAAGCTGTAATTACAAAGTAGGCAATTGGTAAAAGGTATGCACATAAATTAGATCTAAATGTTGACCTAGGTTTTAAATGTCTTATGTGTAATTCTTCTCTTAAACAAATCATACTAAAAATTAAGAGTAATGCAAGGGTTAATAAGAAACCAAATATGAAGGTTGGGAAGTTTATTAGTTTACCAACTAATAGAACTAATGTTGTTACAAATAGTGAAGCTACTGACATCACTAATGGTATTAATACTTTTATCATTAATTGGGTTTGCGGTTCAACTGGAAGTATTTTTATTACTTTAATTGTTTTTTTCTCCATTGATATGTAGCTCGATGCGCCTTGCGCAATAATTACCGTAAATAACATTAGGATAAGCACATCCATTAATGGTAAGAAATTAGGTACAACAGATACATAGTATTTAAAGATACCTTTAGAAAAAATTGTATTCATTGATTTGGTTACTAAAAATACTAAAAATGGTTGAACGATTAATAAACCCGTAAATGATAAAATATATCCAGGATTTTTAGTAATTAAAAGAAATTCTTTTTTTAGTAGAGCTTTTTTAGGACTAACTAATTTAGGTTCTTTTTTAATTTTCTTTGCTTTATTTTTAATTGAAATATTTCTTACATAACCATAAGCTGCTATACAAATTGTACAGCCAATTGCAAACACTCCTATTGCAATTAGTAGATACATCCAAATTCTTGATGTGCGATAACTTATAAAAATATCTACTAGAAAGTTAGTTGGAAATTCATATTTTCTAAGATTCATAAAGAAGTTTATTGAATCGGTAGTAAATAAAACATTTATATTGTTATCTGCGACAATTGCAATAAATAAATTCAATACTTTTGAATATAGATAACAACATATGAATATGATTACTAAAGCACAAATAAATCTGATTATTAGATGTTTTCTAAGATATTTATTAATAAGCCATACGGGATAAACTAAGATTAAAGCAATTCCCATTTCAAATAAGAATGAAAATAGCGGATAAAATAAAGCCAAATAGTAGAATATGAAACTTCTTGAAAAGATAATTCCGTATGCTACAAACAGTGGATAAACAAATAATAAACTTGTACCATAATGCATAATAAATAAGAAAACCATTTTAGAACTTATTATTTGTCCATTACTTACTGGTCTATTGGCTAGTTGTTCAATATCTTTTTCATTAAAGAATAATCTTTTTGCTTGAAAAATATTTGCAATAATTATGATTGTAAGTTGTGTAGTATTTTTTGGTGGCGTTGTAGGAATATGTATTTATGCATCAGATATAATAGGGGGGTATAAACTAGACTTTGGTAAAGATGGTAAAAAATTAGATAAAAATTTACCAAATTATAGAGATATACCGTGCAACAAAGATATATTTAAAGCATACTTTATATCAACATCATATAATTTAACAAAAAGAAAAACAGATTTATTTGGCGCAATATTACTTAAATGGATAAAAGATGGAACTATAGAAACCAAAAAGATAAATGATACAGATTTAGCACTAGTACTTAAAGGTGATGTGCTTAAAAATGAAACATTACAAAAACTATATGATATGTTAAAAGAAGCATCAAAAGATGGAATACTTGAAAGTAAAGAGTTTGAACGTTGGTGTAAGATCCATAGTGAAAAGGTAATGAAATGGTTTGATGAAGTATTAAAAGAAGAAGGAGAAAAATTAGTAAACGAAAAGTATTTAACTATAAAAGAGAAAAAGAATGTTTTCCCAGTT
>ENA-USUJ01002263-USUJ01002263.1-human-gut-metagenome-genome-assembly--contig:-NODE-2263-length-14825-cov-12.239968_pt1 | contig 14825 bp, 16 predicted proteins | sample MGYA00250061_ERZ773398 | MGnify/ENA primary metagenome ERZ773398 (study PRJEB29103, sample SAMN06111992) | human gut metagenome | biome: human gut; feature: ankylosing spondylitis patient; material... | reverse complement strand
GATATTAATTAAGGAGGAAACAAATGTATATAGATTTTAAAGAAGCTTCAGATATTCAACTGCACCATTTACATTATTTAGAAAAAAAACATGATTTAGCACCAAAGCGTTGGTACGAAATGTATGGATTTCTGATCATGCCGATTGAATGTAAATATTATATTAAAACACAATTTAATAGAATTTTTGGGGGTTTTCCGACAAAAGGAGGAGCAGAAAAATATATTTTACTTTATTTAAAAAATCACTATCTTTTCTTTGAAATTCCTAAAAATGAAAGAGAAAACTTTGAGTGTATTGCAAAGTCATTGGAAGACAGAATTTACGAAGATAAAGATGATTGGCGTTTGCATTTAACTATACATGGGAATTATATTGAAAATCCTGAGGGTTACATCTATCATCGGCGTTATTATAAAGCCAGTACAGCGATTGCAGATATTGCATATAGAAAGAGACATCGAAAACCGCCACAGACAGAAAATGAGAAAAAGGGAATTAATCCAGAAACAGGAAGGTATATTTCCAGATACTTTGCAAAGAAAGCGAATAGTGAAAGAAAAAAGATCGTAAAAGTTGAAAATGAATACGTTCTAATGGATGAGACAGAATATTATGAATATAAGAAAAAATAACCGTCAATATTTTTGGATAGGAATTGTAATGTTAGTATTTGAGTTTATTATAATTTTCTTTTAAAGTATTACAGGAAAGGATAAAAATAAAATGAAAAAACAATATTTTTGGATAGGCATTGCAATCATAGTATTTGGTGTATTATATTTTGGTTATAACTTATTTGTCTACTTACACAATGAATATTTACAGTGAGGTGTTGCAGAATCTATGAGAAAAATTGAAGTATTATTTGAAATACGTGATAGAATATACAGAGATCAATCGTATAGTTTGTGGTATAATTTAGTTACTGATGAGGTATGCTTAGATTTAAAGGATACAGAATGTGATCAACTGAAATTAGGTTGGATAGATATTACCGATAAATTAGAGCGAATCGATATTTTAGATTTAAATCGTGTCATTAAAGAATTGAGAGATTCTTTATTGAATATATAATCTTTTCTTTTTTAAAATAGGAGGAAATAAAATGAACGAATTAAGTGTACAGAAAACAGTGCAGACATTACCTGAAGAATTGAAAATGAATGTTTTCAATGCTTTGAACAATCCTGATTACAAAATTTCAGACTGTTACGGTCAGCAGATTGAAGTGCAGGCTTGGTTAGTTTATCCAGTAGAAATGAAATCACAGCAGACAGGGGAAATTGAAGTATTGCCAAGAACAATTATCATCGACACAGCAGGTAAATCTTATTCGGCGTTATCCAGAGGGTTTGCGGGCGCTGTAAGAAATTATCAGTTGATCTTTGGCGAGGAAGTCATTTTGAACAAACCGATTACTATTGAAATTCGCCAGGAAGGAACAGGAATGAAAAAGTATGCCACATTTAATTTAGTATAGGAGTTAAAATATGGCAAAGAAGCCGAAACTAACACAGGCTTACCGTAAGCGGCGTCAATTCGCCGCTTCTGCGGTAAGAAGTTATAACGCTGCGGTCACAAGGATTGAAAAACAGTTTGGCAAGACCTATGCACCTCCGCGGCGTTCTGTGGATGAACTAATGAAGAACTTTCCAAACATGAAAGCATTACGTTCTGAAGTAAAGCAGATGAAGAAAATACCATCACCGAAGAATCTTGAAATTGTGAGAGTAAAAGACGTTTTAACATCTACTTATGCCATATCAGAAACGGCGAGATTAAATCAGAGAAGAAACGAAAAGAGAAGAAAAAGAGCAGAAAAATATGGTAGGTTTGTAGAAGGAAGATCTGGATGGACAGCATCACAAGAAAAAAGTTTGCAAGAACCTGTGCCCTTTGATGAAGCCCGTTTTAACAACACAAATCAATGGTCAAGGTTTAAACGAAATCTAATGATTGACTTATCAAAAGAAAGAAATGTTGATTCTTATTATCAAAACTATTTAAACGGGATAGAAGATGATTTAGGTCCAGAAATACGAGGAGTAGTGGAGGAAGCGCTGGGAGATATTAGTCCTGAAGAATTTTACCAATTAGCGTTAACCGAAGATTATAGAGATGTATTTACAATCGAATTTATTATTTATATGCCGATTTCCGCAGAGCAGAAAATCCAAGAATTATTATGGGGAATTGAGCAAGTAAAATCCTATGTCTAAGATGGAGATTTTTGCGGCAGATTTTGAAACAACAACGGATCCAGAAAAAACGGAAGTTTGGGCATGGGGGATTAGTAATTTAGATTGTATGTCACCCTTTGAATGTGGAACAAATATTCAATCTTTTATTAAATTTTGTTATAAATTAAAGAAACGAAGCAAAATCTATTTTCACAATCTCAAATTTGACGGAAGTTTTATTGTAAATTATTTACTACAAAACGGATGGACACATAAGCAAGAGAAGTTAGAAGAAGCATGTGAATTTCGTACATTAATTACAGATCGAAATCAATGGTATAGAATTGAATGTAATTTTTTCTATACGACGCAGAAAAGAGTAACGAAAATTTTTAAAGTTACTTTCGTTGATTCATTGAAGTTGATTCCTATGCCGATTAGTAAAATGCCAAAGACATTTAACTTGGGAATTGAGAAGTTAGAAATTGATTACGATGAAGAACGAGAAATTGGAGGTTCGTTATCTCAGCAAGATTTTGAGTATTTAAAAAATGATGTCATTATTTTAAGGGACTCGTTAAATCAAATGTTTGAGAATAACATCAACCGACTAACCTTATCTTCGGCAGCGATGAATGATTTGAAAGAAACCATAGGAAAGCAAAAATTTGAACGAATTTTCCCAATATTGCAAAATGACGAAGCGTATCTTACGAATTTAAACTTATCAAAGCAAGAAAATTTAGCATTATCGATTGATAAAGAATTACGACATGCCTATCGAGGAGGATGGACTTATTTAAAAAAGGGATATGAGGGGAAAGAATTTGAGAATGTAGTCGTATACGATGTAAATTCTCTTTACCCTTATGTCATGTCAGAAAATATATTTCCATTCGGAGCGCCGATCATCACCCATGATCTGGAAGAGATAACCGGATATAGTCTTTTTATTATTAATTTTGATTGTGAATTTTGGTTGAAAGATGGTAAATTGCCTACGATACAGATTAAAAATTCGCAGTTATTTAACGGAAGGGAGTATCTGGAAAATAGTAAAAGTGAAATTGTGAACTTAACCTTAACTTCGGTTGACTATGAAATGTTTTTAGAACATTACGAAGTAGCGTATTTTAGAGTGCATAAGGTTTACTATTTTCGTGGGACAGAAGATCTCTTCACTGAGTTCATCCAAAAATGGGCAGCAGTAAAAGAAAAGGCAGGAAGAGAAGGGAATAATGGATTACGTTTTATTTCAAAACAGATGCAAAATTCAACTTATGGAAAATTTGCGACGAATCCGTTAAAATCACAAAAAATTCCTTACTTAGAAAATAATATTTTACGATTTCAAACAATGTCACCAGAATTTCGTCCAGAATATTATTTACCTGTTGGGTTATTCGTGACTGCATATGCAAGAAAGCATATCATATCTTATGCACAGGAAAATTACGATAGCTTTATTTACTGCGACACAGATTCATTACATTTAAAAGAAAAATCAGACAATATCCCTTTGGACAATGAAAAATTAGGATATTTTAAAATTGAAAAAGAATTTGATCGAGCAAGATATATCAGAGCGAAACGATACATTGGAGAAAAAGATGGTGAGTTATTAATCACCTGTGCAGGTCTACCAGCAAAATGCTATGAACAAGTTACGTATGATAATTTTAAAACAGGTCAGATTTACACAGGAAAATTAATGCTTACGCAAACGGAAGGCGGGGCTGTATTAATTGAAACTACTTTTAATTTAAAATAGACTATACACACATTTTTTGATATAATAATTATGTACAGGTTAGCGGAAATAATGATGAAGGGAATCCACGGATTAAGCCCCGCCCGCACATCCATGGCTATGGGAATAGTGTTATTCTGCGCCTGTACATTCTTAAAAAGGGGCGAAAGAATGTATTATAGTTATGAAAATTGTTTAGAAAAGAAAGCATTATTTAATTTTATCACAGGCGAACGAGGAAATGGTAAGACATACGGATATAAAACGCAGATCGCTTGTAAAAATTATTTTGAAAAAGGTGAAAATTTTGTCTATTTACGAAGATTTGAAAACGAATTAGTAAAGGCGGCAAAGTCTTTTTTTAAAGATATAGAGCATTTATATCCGGAGAAAGAATTCAAAGTAACGACGGGGAAAAGCGGAACTTTTTTCTATGAGCGTGGACGTGAAGTAGAAAAAGGTGGATGGAAGCTTATGGGCTATGGAGTGGATTTAAATACCGGAGGGAAAGATAAGTCCGTATCTTACGCTGGAGTTACTTCCATATGTTTTGATGAATTTCAGAGCAAGAAATACTTAAAAAATGAGATTCGGTTATTTTTAGACCTTTACGAAACGATATCTCGAATGAATGATGTTCCGGTATATTTTCTATCCAATAGTATTAATGTTTCCAATGTTTATTATGATTATTTTAACTTATCCCAGCCCTACGGGAAAAAACGTTGGAAACTAACGGATAATGGATTAATTTACTTGGAGCACACTTTATCTCAAGATTATCGAGATAAGAAAAAATCAACTCGGTTTGGGCAGTTGATCGAGGGATCTAAGTTCGGTCAATATGCAATAGATAACGAATATGTTGAAGATACTAAGGACTTTATTAAAAAGAAAACCGGAGATGTCAAGAGCGTATGCAATCTTGTGTACCTGGATAATGAGTATGGGCTTTGGTTTGATCGCAGAAATGGGTACCTGTATATGGATTCTACTTTCGACAAGTCACGTGTAACCTATGCATTAACCAGAGAAGACCATACCGAAAATACCTATTTTGCAAATCGAGGAAGAAAAATTGCGTGGCTGAATCTGATGATTCAGGGATACGAGCAGGGATTTCTATATTTTGAAAACCAGCGCGTCAAGCGGATTGGTTTGGAGATTTTAAATATGATCCGTTAAAGGAGGGTCGAATGGAACAGATTATGTCTTATATTTCCACGGTAGGATTTCCGATCGTGATGTGTCTGCTTTTTTATTATCAAATGACAAAGTCAGATGAACACATGAATGAAATGTTAACACAGATTAAGGTTATGGTGGAAGAAATTAAAAAGGCGGTAAACAATGGCGGTACAGACGTATAGCATGAGAACTGACGCAAACACCAATGTATCGGAACATTTTAAGGTTCGCGAGTTTGCGTGTAATGATGGATCGGATACCGTGCTGATCGACGATGCTCTTGTCGAACGATTGGAGCGGATCCGCGGCGTTTTCGGGTCGGGAATTACCATAACGTCCGGGTATCGTACCCCGTCGTATAATGCCGCAGTAGGTGGTGCGGCATCCAGTCAGCATACGAAAGGAACGGCCGCTGATATTCAGCTTCGAGGTGTACCGCCCTTAGCCGTAGCAAACTACGTGGAAGAAACCTTTTCGACCGGTGGAATCGGAGTTTACGGTACTTTTACCCATGTGGACACGCGAAGCTCCCGTGTTATTTGGAAAAATAACGGATCGAACACCGTGAGCAGTACCGGGGCCTCCAAAGGTTATTGGCGTGAATTTCAGAACGGCGCCGATCCCGGCGGCGGGGGAGAAGGCGGGGGCGGAGAGTCCGGAGCGATTGATGTTACGATCCGCAGATTTACGGTAGTCTTTAAGCGTCCCAACGGGAAAACGTATACCGCAACCTACTTTCCTTCCTATTGCAACGGGTGGTGGTATTTTAACGATAGTGAGTTTTATCGTTGTGATGAAATCCTTGGAAATTATCAGCAGTATTTTAAAGCTGGCTATTGGGCGCATATTACGCACATTCAAAATATATCGGCGTCGAATGTACATTTAACAGGAGGTTCGGATGGTTAGTACTTTTACGAATTTGGACTATCAAGTGGGTAAGTATTTTAAAGTAAGAGAATTTCAGTCAAAAGATGGATATCCTACCGTTTTAATCGATGATAATTTAGTCGATCTGTTGGATCAAATCCGAGAATATTTTGGAAAACCTGTGGTCATTACTTCGGGATATCGCACGAAGTCGCATAATGCGGCAGTTGGGGGCGTATCCAATTCACAGCATACGCTTGGAAAAGCCGCAGATATACAGGTAACCGGAGTTCCCCCAGCCGCAGTGCAGACCTATGTCTATGATCATAGTAAATATACGGTTGGAACTTATACGACGTTTACTCATGTAGATACCCGAACAACAGTGAAGTTATTCCGTGGGAATACGGAATTTGTTCGGTCAAATTATGAAAAATATAAAACCGAAGAAATTAAGGAGGAAACAGAAATGGAAGAAAAAAGATACCAGAAATTAGAAGAAATTCCTGACTACGCAAAAGAAATTATTGAAGATTTGATGAAATCTGATATAATTAAAGGTACAGGTGAGGGATTAAATTTGACAGAAGATATGCTCCGTGTGATTGTTATTTGCTATCGTATGGCTCTTACGAACGCAAATAATATTTATCAGCTTGCGAAAAATTTAGGAGGTGAAACGAAATGACAGTATATGAAGCGTTAGACATTGTAAGTCAGGGCTTCGCGGATTCTGATGAAGGGTTGACCGCAGTTAAAACGATTGCTGATTACAACAAAGAATTAGAAGGCAAAATTGTTGCTTTGGATGAAGCATTAGCTTCCGCTCATGCAGAAAAAGATGATGCTTTAAATTCTTATAATGATTTAAAAAGACGGTATGTAGAAAGGTTTATGAATGGCGACGCTACGGTAAACTCGGACACTACCGTATTAGACGAGGAAGAAACTGGTCATAGTGCAGAAGAACTTACTTATGATGATGTATTTGTGACAGAAGAAAATTAAGAGGTGTGAAATGGCAACAAAACCAAAAAATGTGAAATTAGCAAAAAACGGTGTAGATATTTTAAATGCGATTCGTAATGACGCATCCCTTTCCTTTCAGGAAAGAGTTCCTGTAGCAACGCAGGAAGATATTAAGACTTACGGTTCTGCGGTTCTCAATTTTCCGGGACTGGCAAATGAGTTCCTCGATGCACTGGTAAACCGTATTGGTAAGGTGATTCTTACTTCGAGGTTATACAAGAATCCGTTTGCGATGCTGAAAAAGGGTATGCTTGATTATGGAGAAACCATTGAAGAAGTATACACTTCTCTTGCTAAGGCAAAGATTTATGATCCGCAGACAGCGGAAACGGAGTTCATGAAACGTGAAATTCCAGATGTAAAGTCTATTTTCCATAAGCTGGACTATCAGAACTTCTTTAAAACGACGATTCAGAGAAGAGATCTGGAAAGAGCGTTCCTTTCAGAGGACGGCGTTTACAATCTGGTAAGTGATATCATTTCCAGCCTTTACTCTGGAATGGAATATGATGAATTTATTACAATGAAACAGTTAATCGTAGAATATGCAAAGAAAGGCTTATTCTATGAAGTGGAAATTCCGACGGTTACCGCGGACAATATGAAGTCAATCATTTCTACCGTAAAGGGTTATAGCAATAAGCTGACCTTTATGAGCACTCAGTACAACGCGATGGGAGTTCCGACCTATACGGACCGCAGTTCACAGATTATCTTCATCGACGCAGAATTTGATGCAATGATGGATGTCGAAGTATTGGCTTCCGCATTTAACATGGATAAAGCAGAGTTCATGGGAAGAAGAATCTTAATTGATAACTTCGGCGAGCTTACCGGGGCAAAACTGCTTCTGTGTGACGAAAGCTTTTTCCAGATCTATGACGTACTTCTTCAGTTTGAAGATGTGCGCAATCCGGAAGGTCTGTACTGGAACTACTTCCTTCATAAGTGGACAGTATTTTCTGTTTCTCGTTTTGCAAATGCGATTCTGTTTACCGTTCCAGATAATGAGATTACAGGAATTACACTGAATCCATCTAACAGTGTCATTCAGAGATCTCAGTTGCCAAAAGATGTGACCATCAATGCGACGATCAAGTCCACGGGCACGGTAGATGATACCCTTGAGTGGGAAATGACCGGAAATGAATCTACCGAAACAACCATGACGGTTGTAAATAATACTCAGGTTCGAGTACGTGTTTCTGCGAATGAAAAGATTCCAAATTCATTTAATATTATCGCAAAATCGAAGTATTTTCCAGTTAGCCAGACGGCTACCATTTCGACGATGGAAAATGCTTAACTCTACTCCTTTCCTTTTACTATATGATAGCCTACCATTCTTTGGTAGGTTATCGCTGAATTGGAGGTAAAAAAATGATTCGTCCTTTAATTGGCCCATCGACAACGGTAAGAGTTTGCCAATCTATTCCGCTGGATAATACCTACACGGATACGATACTTTTTACGTCAAAGAGTGCGCAAGAAAGTTATTTTGCGGGTAAAACGAAAAAGACATATTCCGGTTTGACTTATCAGCGACTGGCTTCGAATAGTTCCACATGGGCGATCTTTCTGGAGGATGTAGCAGATTACTTTTATGATTGTAATTACCTATGTTTCCAGAATGGAGGGTTTGGGGATAAATGGCTTTATGCCTTTATTTCCGATATTTTGTATATCAACGAAAATTGTACGGCGATTACCTTTGAAATTGATGTCATGCAAACATGGCTTTTCGATTTCGAAATTAAAAAATCCTTTATCGAGCGCATGCATGTCTCGGATGATACCATATCAAGAAATGTGGTAGAAGAAGACTTGAATTTCATGCAACGATACGAATATTATAAGGTAGAAAATTCGGGCTTATTTGAGCCGGTAAGCCGCGCTACTCCGGGAGAATTTGATACAAATTTAGAATATCGTTCTTTAATCTTAGTAGCAACGTCGGAAGATATTGATGATGAAGACGAAGTAAAAGAAGGTCAGCTCATACAGAATACCTATCAAGGCTTAAAATACATCGGCTTTGATATCGAAAATAACGGGGTAGAAAATTGCAATGCTTGGTTGAAACGGATGAACGAAGGTGGAAAAGCTGGTGCAATCAGTAATATCTCTATGGTGCCGTGGGTAGGTGTCACAGTTCATCCTACAGAAAATGGAAAATACGATGTAACAGCAATTTCCGGAACCGCTGTTGTTGGTGAAAGAGAATACGATATCAATTATTCAACCCTCGACGATGATTATGTCCCGAAAAATAATAAGCTATTCTGCTGGCCATATCACTTCTTCAGCATTACGACACTCGACGGGCAAAGCTATGACTTCAAGTACGAGGATATCATTGAAAGCGATCCTACTCCGGGCGCAACGAAAATGAAATTTAAATTTAAATTTGCGTTCGGTGCAGATCCTACCTATTTCATGTACCCGTCCTATTATATGAAATGCAATAACAACTATGACTATGGAATCAAACTTACTGGATTCCCAAAATGTAACTGGAACTTTGGTGTGTGGGAGAACTACTATGCACAGCAAGATACTAATATTACCTTGAGTATGATCGCTTCGATGCTGGGCGCTGGATCAGCTGGCGCAGGCACTGCCGCACAAGGACTTACTTCAAAAGCTGGTGCAGGCGTGTCCACTGCAGTAGGAATGTTACAGGCTGGGATTGGTGCGGTGCAGGCCGGCCTTTCCACTTTTGGAGGGTTATCTGTAGTCAAAAGTCAGCCAGACCAGAGCAAAGGCGCAAATAATGTCGGTGGTGTAAATTATAACATGGAAACAATGGACTTTTGGATTATTCATAAGCGTCTCCACTGGGGCTATGTTGTAAAAATTGATGATTACTTTACGAAGTTTGGATATCGCGTCAATAGTACCGGGGTACCTAATTTACATACAAGAAAATACTGGAACTACCTGAAGTTAGATCAGCCATCGGTGACCGGAAACATGCCTGTAGGAGATATGCGAATGATCAAGCAGATTTTATCCAACGGGATCACGTTCTGGCATACCACAGATGTTGGAAATTATGATCTAAATAATAACGAAGGAGTGTTAGGACATTGAGAAACAGGGGTTTACCATTAGAATGGTCGGACAAAACAATTCTAAGGATGAAAAACGCGATATTTCACGATTATTACAATCGTATTCGAAATATTGCATTATCTCGCTATGAGTGGAGAGATCTTCCAGAAGATATGAATGAAAGATATATCGAATGGTTGCTATTTTACAACGGAAAATGTGTCTTCTTTTACGATGAAATTCTGGAAAAATATCTCTCGCTTCAATGTACGACTACCGGTGAGATGGATTTTTATAATCTGCCGAAAAAAGTCACAGCGTATAGTACAAATGTAAATTATACCTACAAAGAATTGGATATGAAAAACTGTGCTCTGTGTTTCAATAATTTAAGCTGGTTACCCGATGAACCGACCGCTTATCTCTTCGCACAGAAATTGACCAGTATTGAAATGAATATTCTTTCCAATGTGGAATTGCAAAAGTTCGCGCTGATTGTCAAAACACCAGAGAAAAAGAAACTGACCTATAAGAACCTAATGCAGAAGTTCTTTGGCTATCAACCGTTTATTATGACCTCGGAAGGAACACCGATTGATAACATTGAAATTTTGAATCAAAATATCCCGTATATTGCGGATAAGTTACAGATTCAAAAGATTAATACGTGGAAAGAAATGTTATCTGCCTTTGGTATCGTTACCCCAGCATCGGAAAAGACCGAGCGTCTCGTATCAAATGAAGTAACCGCTGGGTTAGGTTATTCCGAAATGGCGCAGAATGTAGGTCTTGTTTCTCGTCGGCAAGCAGTAGAACATTTCAATGAACTTTTTGGTACGAATGTATCGGTAGACTTTCGTTCCAATCTTTACGCAGATATTCTGGGAGAAAATACGCAAGGTTATACCGATAATACTTACCAGGATAACACAGAAGACGATACCTTCTCTACGCAAAGAACTGCGCGTCAGTCCAAGGGGGTGAGCAGTAGTGAGTAGCACAACAACTATGGTGCGCTGGTATTGCGAATATTTGTATAACCAAGTAATCAACGACAATACCAAGCCCCCAAATAATTGGGTCACGGATGTAAATACCATCATCCCCGCCGTATGGGAAAAGATATTTTATGAGTTTCCCATCTGGGAAGAATCCTATCGACCTACCCTCTGCCAAAAGATTTTACGGCATTATTACTTCCGGGAAATTGGCGAGGAAACGGTAGAGTTTTGGAAACTACGTCTACAGCAAACCCTCGGCGAGATCATGCCGTACTATATTCAGCTCTGGGAAACGACACAAGTAGAATATGAAAAACTTTGGACGAGAAATTATATTGAAAAATATCTCGGAAATGAAAATCGTACCGAAGATAAGACATCAAACGAAACAAGCGACTATCATGACACTGCGACAACTTCTGATACAGCAAATACGTTAACTGATTTTACCGATGATGCTACAACGAATATCAAGCAGACGGGAAAAACACATGACGAAGGTACCAGAACTTATTCCGAAACGGTAAAAGATGTGACATCCAACACCCCGATGAATCAGTTAACATGGAACGATCTGGAAAATAATCTATATGCCACCTCAACAGATTTTCGTTCCACCTCGGGAAATGAGAACACAACGAATGACGGTACCTCAGAGAATACAACGGATCAAACCTATAACGATACTTCAAACACAAAAGTTGATTCTACTTATGATCGTCATTTTACCGATGAAAATAGCCGTGATACGGACTATACTCATAACGTCAAGGGTAAAACGAATACTGATTATATTCGTGAAATCACCGGTTGGGACGGTGTAAACCCGAACGATCTTATTTTAAAGTGGAGAGAAACCCTTTTAAATATTGATGTGATGATTATTGAGGAGCTGGAAGATTGCTTCCTCGGTGTATATTATTAGGAGGTAACTATGAGATATTTAAACCCACTTCGCTATATCCACTATCACACACAGTTAGCTATTCCGACCATCTATGATGATTCTCTCTCGTTCTACGAGATTATGAACAAGACGAATCTGCACTTCAATGAAGTGATCAATGACATGAATGAAAACTATGAAATCATTGATAAGGCATTTCAAGAGGTTCTTGAACAGACCAACAAATGGATGGAAGAAGCGAAAGCGCAAGCAGATCGGGCAGAACAAGAAGCGAATAAATCGCAAGCGTCCGCAGAAGCTTCCCAGCAGGCAGCGGAAGATGCCAGAAATCAGGCAGATCGAGCAAAAAGTGAAGCCGACGCCGCCGCCGCTTCTGCTGTAGAAGCCCAGAACCAGGCAGACAGAGCATCCTCGGAAGCCGATCGCGCCCACACAGAAGCCGAAAACGCAAAAGCTCAGGCTCAAGCCGCGGCAAACTCCGCCCAGGAATCCGCATCGTCCGCGGACGCATCGGCAGACAGCGCATCGGAAAGTGCCGCTTCTGCTACAGAGTCGAAAAACAGTGCAGATGCTTCAGCGAACTCTGCTTCACAGGCGGCTCAGTCTGCCACTGCTTCCCAGAACAGTGCGGAAGCTTCAGCGAACTCTGCTTCACAGGCGGCTCAGTCTGCTACTGCTTCCCAGAACAGTGCGGAAGCTTCAGCGAACTCTGCTTCTCAGGCGGCTCAGTCTGCTACCGATGCGGCAAACTCCGCAAAAGACGCTGCAGATACTCTGGATGAAGCAAAGAAAACCTTTGTGAAAAAAGCTGGGGATACTATGTCGGGTAAGCTTACCATCTCTTATGGAGGTCTTTCTGTTGATGGATCCGCTGACATATCAGGAGATCTTAACACGGGTCGTTTACAGGTTGGTAAACCCGACGATCATAAGGATACCCATTTATACGGAAATCTTTATCTCAATGATATGTTAAACATGAGTATTGGTAGCAATGTTGCCCTTAAATTTGCTAACCTTCAAGATGGATTGAAACTTTACGCTCCTTTATCGTTTGAGCCTTCTCCATTGAGAATTTCAAATGTGGGAAATCCTCAGAATGATTTTGATGCTGTAAATAAGATAACATTGGATAGTAAAGTAACTGGTATTAATGCTGAACTCACTGACGTAAATAATCAGATTGCGGCTCTTACGACAAGAATGGGTACTGCAGAGAGGAATATTACGAAAAATACATCTGATATCGCTTCGCTTACTAATCGTGTGACTACGAATGAGACGAGTATCAATAACATTAATACTGAGATCACTAATATTAAACAGGACATTACCACGGTAGAAGGTGACTATGTTAAGAAAGCTGGAGATACCATGACCGGCAATCTGAATATGGGGCTGAATCAAATCGTGATGGATACCGGGCATATTGCCGCTGGAAATGATACGCTTCTGTTTGAAGCTTATTCTGAAATAGATATGGATAATGCCAGGGTATCTATGGTCGGCACTCCTGTAGATATATTGGATGCTGCAAACAAGGAATACGTAGATAATGCTGTCACCGGAGTAAGTCCTGCAGGAAAATATCTGCCACTGAGTGGTGGAACGATGAGCGGCGATATCAATATGGGAGTAAATAATTCCGTTCGATTCGGTGCGGCGAATTATGCTCTCTATCAGAATGAAGGTACTGGACATTTGGTTCTTACAGGTAACTCCAATACTGACATTGTAGAAATGAACAATATTGGCACGGTTCAGTTTGGAAATAAAACAACAATCCAAAATGTGAAAACTCCTACGAATAACGGAGATGCCACGCCGAAATCATATGTTGATGGTCAGATCGCAGTTGCTAAAAATGATGTACAAGAACAGATGCAAGGCTATTTGCCGCTGAATGGTGGAACAATGACGGGCATTGTAAGATTTGATAAAACCGCTGATGTGGGCGTGCTACCTGATTTTGGCTTCGGTGTACAGATGAACAGCGGCAATGTAGGAATTGTTTCTCAGACAATTATGCATGCTGATGCCCCTTTAGCAGCAGATACTTCTATGGTTCAGCACATTATTAAAACTGTAGGGGATCATAAAGAACATGATTATGCTGGAATAAACATTAAAAAAATGAGTGTTCAAGGTTTTCAAGAAGTAAGTTTTCAACCAAGAGTTTTCGTAAATGCTGATCCTCAAAAAAATTATGAGGTTGCTACAAAGCAGTATGTGGATCAGCATGCCGGGGGCGGGGGTGAATATGTTCCTCTGAATAATAACCTTTGTTGTTATATAAGTGAAATAGGTGGAGGTGTATATAAATGCGATTGTTATTTATTAGAACAATTTAATATGAAAGGTACAATTCGTGCTAACGAGGATTCTTTTAAAAAATCTATAAATCATAATTTAAATGATTATTTAGAAACGAATAATTATTCCGTAATAGGTGGAAGTTTAGATACCTTTATTTTTATGGGTACAGGTGGTGGACATACTATAATTACATGTACAGGACATTTATATTCAACGTCTTTGACATTAAAAATTAGTACAACAACTTTTGAAAGTGAAGATAAAACTATAGATCAAAATATTAACGCGGGAAAAGTAGGTTCAATGCTGTTAAGAAAGACCAGATAAAAGGGGATTTAATCCCCTTTTATTAATTCTTCATATAATTTCCTAAGCGCCGACATAAATTCACGGGTCTTGCTGGTGACGCTTCATCCATTCAAGACCAAGAGCGGTGGAATCCTTCCCACCCGAAAAGGATAGAACCCAATATTCAGCTTGAGAGAGTCTATTAGTTACATTCATTCTTTTCTCCTTTAGTTTACCTG
>ENA-USUJ01002255-USUJ01002255.1-human-gut-metagenome-genome-assembly--contig:-NODE-2255-length-14870-cov-9.719665_pt1 | contig 14870 bp, 8 predicted proteins | sample MGYA00250061_ERZ773398 | MGnify/ENA primary metagenome ERZ773398 (study PRJEB29103, sample SAMN06111992) | human gut metagenome | biome: human gut; feature: ankylosing spondylitis patient; material... | reverse complement strand
TTAGTTTCAAAAACTTCCTCTACTTTTGCGCTCCGAAAGAAGGAGAGGTGCTCGAGTGGTTGAAGAGGCACGCCTGGAAAGCGTGTATACTCCTAAAGGGTATCACGAGTTCGAATCTCGTTCTCTCCGCATTTTCATTATTTTTTTTTGGTTATTTGATGAAAACGGCCGTCTTGATTTGTCAGGAGAGTCGTTTTTTTTGTGTTGTATAGAGATACCGGGAAAATAAACCTGCCTTTGACGGGGGCTTTAGGTAAATAAATGTTTATCTTCGTATTTAATAGGTAGCAAACCTAAAAAAGATATTGAAGTATGAGACGAATTTTACTGGGACTATGTTTTTTATCTTTCCTCAATAGTGCGTCCGGACAAGAAATTCCCTTGCCGGAGAGTATGCCACAGGCTCATCCGAGAGTGCTGACTACACCGGAAGGGAAGCAGGAAACGTGGAACTTGATTAAGACTGAAGAATGGGCAAAGGATGTTTTCGATAAGCTGAGAGAGCGTACGGAGAAATATACCGATCTGACGGCCACCCGGCCGGATTGGTTGTTGTCGCGTCTGGCTATGTATTGGAAATCCCATGCTACTGAGGTATATATAAAAGGTGAAACTTTCGACCATGCGGGTGGTGAGAAAGCTCCGTATCCTACCGTGCGCTATACGGGAACACGTGGAACTGCCGCTACTCACGGCCGTCCCCGACTGGCGGATATTGTGCCGTACGATGATGATGATAACGGGAATGTGACATTCTGTAATAATGCGCTTCCCGACCGTCCTATGGAGAGTGTGCATCCGTCTAAAACCGGACGTAACATCGAAAGTCTGAATTGTGAGATATTGGGAATCGCCCGTGATGCTGCTTTCCTCTATTGGATGACGGAGGAGGAGAAATTTGCAAAGTTGGCAGCCGGAGTGTTCGATACTTATATGACGGGCATTTATTACAGAAATGTTCCGGTTGATCTGAATCACGGTCATCAGCAGACACTGGTGGGACTGACTTCCTTTGAAGTGATCCATGAAGATGCGTTGCATATCGCTGTCCCTCTATACGACTTCCTGTATGATTATCTGAAAGCAAACTACCCGCAGAAGATGGAAATCTACGCCGGAGCATTCAAGAAATGGGCGGACAATATCATAGCGAACGGAGTGCCGCATAATAACTGGGATTTGTTGCAGGCACGGTTTATCATGAATGTGGGGCTGGTGCTGGAAGACAACAAGGCGTATGCCGACGGGAAAGGACGGGAATATTACATAGACTATGTGATGAACCGTTCCAGCATTCGTCAATGGAGCTTGACGCGTCTTGCCGAATATGGTTTTGACTCTAAAACGGGTATCTGGGCGGAATGTCCGGGATATAGCAGTGTGGTGATTAATGATTATGCCAATTTTGTGAATCAGTTTGACAACAACCTGCGATATGATTTGGTGAAGGCGATGCCTGTATTGTCGAAAGCGGTAGCGACAACCCCTCAATATCTGTTTCCCAACCGTATGATTTGCGGTTTCGGAGATACGCATCCGGGGTATCTGAACACTAATTTCTTTGTCCGTATGATACAGAATGCACAGGCAAACGGGAAGAAGGAACAGGAAGACTATTTCACTGCCTTGTTGAAATGCCTGAATCCCGGTGCCGGAAATGAGAAAGCGGAAAAGAAGAATGTGCGGGTGTCTGTCAATTCTTTTTTTGAAGATAAGCCATTGACGCTGAATCCGGAGGTGCAGGCGGGAAAGATAGAAGAATATGTCTCTCCTTTGTTCCATGCACCTAACGTCTCTTGGCTGGTGCAGCGAAATGGTATGGATCCGCGCAGCAGTCTGATGATTTCGCAGAATGGAAGTGAGGGCAACCATATGCACGCCAACGGCATTTCTATGGAACTTTACGGAAAAGGATATGTGCTGGGACCCGATGCGGGTATCGGTCTTTCCCTGTATAGCGGGTTGGATTATGCGGAATATTATTCTCAGTTTCCGAGTCATAATACGGTTTGCGTAGATGGAATATCGAGTTATCCGGTGATGAAAAGCAATCATTCTTTTGAGTTGCTCTCCTGTTTCCCGGCTTCGGCGGAACCGGGTGGGGAGTTTACCTCTGTCACATACAGCAACCTCTATTTCCGCGAACCGGAAAGCAGGGCGGATCAGACGCGTATGATGGGTATCGTCACCACTGCTCCGGAAACGGGGTATTATGTGGATGTGTTCCGCAGCCGGAAAGAAAAAGGAGGGGATAAGATGCATGATTATTTTTATCATAATCTCGGGCAGACGCTCACATTGACCGCTGCCGACGGAACGGATCTGAATCTGCAGCCTACGGAGGAACTGGCGTTTGCCGGTGCGCATCTTTATGCCTATTCTTATTTATATGATAAGAAAGTGGCGGCTACCGGCAAGGATGTGAAAGCGACCTTTACCATTGATATGAAAGATAAGGGAGGCGATGATATATCCATGAATCTCTGGATGAAGGGAGAGCCGGACCGTGAAGTCTTTACGGCTCTGTCGCCTATGACCGAAGGGTTGAGCCGTACACCCGGTATGCCTTATAATATAAAGGAGCAACCCACATTGACTTTTGTTGCCCGCCAGCATGGAGAGGCTTGGAACCGTCCTTTTGTCGCTGTTTATGAACCGAGTACACGGAAAGAGCCGTCGGCCATTCAGGCTGTGTCCTACTTTGATGCGGAGGAAACCGCTCTGACGGATTTTGCCGGAATCTGCGTGAAAAGCAAGAATGGGCGTACAGATCATATCTTCTCGCTTTCCGACGCTACGCAGACGGCTACTTATCAAGGGATGAAAGTAAAAGCGGATTATGCGGTAATCAGTAACCGGTATGCGGGAGATAACCGTACGCTGTTTATGGGTAACGGAACGCAACTGATAGCACCGGGAGTCAGTATCCGTACTTCTGTTCCCGCCAATGTTCTGCTCGAACAGAAGCAAGGGAAATGGTATATCTTGTCTTCCGCTTCTTGCACGGTGGTGATCGGCGGCAAGAAGATGAAAGTGGAAGCTGCGCAGAAGACAAAAAGATGTATATCCTGTCCATAGATTGATAATATTGTAATGTATTGGCAGACTGCTAAGGAAATATTGCAATAAAAAATAAAAAAAACGTAGGCAAACGTTGTGAATGCCATATTTTTTCTAAATTTGCGGCTTCTTGTCTGATTCGGAAGAAACGGACAGGAAGTCCTTATTTATATAGGGTGGATATTTAGTGGGAAATATTTAGTGGGAAAATAATTATGGTATATGCACTGAGAAATGGTCGCAGAGTGGTCGCTCTGTTGTCATTTCTGTTATTGTGTTGTGGGGTACATGTACACGCACAACGAGTGGCTGTGAAAACGAACACGTTGGGATGGCTGACTGCCAGCCCTAATGTCGAGGCCGAATTTGTTTTGGGTCGTCATATCTCTCTCAATATGGGAGTCGCTGCGAATCCGATCAGTACAGACAATTTTAAAACTACTTTCACACATTTTCAGCCGGAAGTACGTTATTGGTTAAACCGTCCGATGGTGAGCCATTTTCTAGGTGTCACCGCTTTTGCGAACAATTTTAATATGCTGGTTAAAGATGTGCATCACAAAGGCGATGCGCTGGCAGTCGGTTTGACGTACGGTTATGCTTGGGTGCTGAACGATCATTGGAATATTGAGGCGACGGCAGGTATCGGGGTGATGCGCTACCGCCAGTTTAAGTACGACAAGGGTGCTCCGAAACCGGATGCGGCGAATGACAGTAAGACAACGCTGGCACCAGTGAAGCTGGGAGTGTCTTTTGTGTATATTATCCGGTAACGGAACGAACATTTATAGTTAGAAAAGAGAATGAAAATCAATTGTAAACGTGATAGATTAATCGGAATCCTCCTGGCAGCCATGCTGCTACTCGGTGCGGATGCGTACGCCCAACGTATGCGTGTGCAAGGACACGTCACCAACCAACAGGGAAAAAGCATTCCGAACGTGAATATTATAGATCCTGTGACGAATGAACGCATTGAAATCTCCGATGAGGACGGACGCTACAGTGTGCTGGCGGAACGGCACGGATCGTTGAAATATACCTGTGTCGGGTATGAAGACAAGACGGTCAAGGTGGGCGGAAAGCAGATTATCAACGTGGTGCTCAAAGATGCGGTCATTGAACTTGACGAGGTGACTGTGATTTCAAAAGTGAAGGATAAAGTGGTGCCCGAGCCTACGGACATTGAGATAAAAGGTAATTACTTCCATCTGAAAACCCGTGTGCCGGTGCCTAAGGAGATGTTCACTTCCAACCGCCGTTTGGTGTTGCAACCTTCTATCTATGATGTGACACAGAAGAAGCGTTTGCTGTTACGTCCCGTGGTGTTCGACGGAGGTACATATAATACTACCCAGCGGCGTATGTATGATTATAATATCGAACAGGACCCGCTGCACGAATACATACAGGTGAAGACTACTTCCTCGCGGAACGGGGATATTATCGCCTATCATGATTCTATCTATATAGAGTATCTGCAACATGATTATCGTGCGGATGTGCATCTTGCGATGGAGAATTACCGTGCTATTATCTATCGGGATTCTTTCTCTATCGCACGCGGTACTGTCAATCCGTTGCGTTTCCTGGAATATAAATTCTCCGCTTTCAATCTGACGGATGAGAAATATCTCCCCAAACCTGTGATGCAATTGAGGGATACCAAAGGAGAAGTCAACTTGACTTTCGTTGTGGGAAAAGCTGATCTGGATGATAAGAATCCACAGAATCAGGTGGAACTGAATCGCTTGAATCAAGAGTTGCACGCTATCGAGATGAATCCGGAGGCTTCATTGAAAAGTTTCCATATTACGGGTGTCGCTTCACCGGACGGTTCGTATGAATCGAATCTGCGACTGGCTAAGTTGCGTACGGACAAGGCGCTGGACCGTATCTTGTCGCAACTCGACCCGGAGACCCGCAAACTTCTGGAGGTGAAATCGGACGCGTCGGTCGCTTCGTGGAAAGAAGTGGCGGAGTTGCTGCGGAAAGATTCCGGACAGGATACGGCCGACGAGATCACGGAATTGATTAAGCGATACGGAGAAAAGAATTACCAGTTGAATCGCGCGCTGAAATCGAAACCTTTTTATAAGGAGGTTGCTGCTGTGTATCTGCCTAAGTTGAGAAAAGTGCAGTACACTTACGGATATTCTATTTTCCGTTCTTTGACGGATGAGGAAATTATGCAGCTCTATAAGAAAGATCCGAAGGAGCTGACACGTTTTGAATATTACCGGATGATTGCAACGGCTAAAACGCCGGATGAAAAAGAGAGGTATTGTAAAGAAGCTCTTGAATTGTACGATAACTTTACGTATGCGGCGAATGAGCTGGCTGTGTTGAATATTCAGAAAGATACGCCGGACTCCAAGATTCTTGAACCGTTCGTCAGCAAGTCGGCTCCGGTGGAATTGCTTTCCAATCAGGCGATTGCCCTGTTGCATGAAGGTAAATATACGAAGGCTGATTCTGTGTTGACACTGCTTCCGGAGGAAGTTGTTGCCGATGATTTGCAGGCGATCGTTCAGGCGATGGCAGGCTATTACGACGATGCGTTTGAGAAAGTGGCGGCTACCAGTCCTTTCAATGAAGTGATCATGTTGCTGGCGATGAAGAAGAATAAGGAAGCATGGGAGAAGGCTTCGCAGCTGGATACGGGCTCGGCTCGCGAGTATTATGTGAAGGCTATCGCTGCCAACCGTATGGAAAAGGTGGGTGAAGCACTTATGTATATTGAGAAAGCTTTGGAACTGGATCCTTCCTTGCTGGAGACCGCGAGAGTGGACGGTGACATTATTGACCTGTTGCCCGAAGAGCAGAAAATAAAGAATGATAATACAACGAAAGAGTAAATGATGGATATCCTCAGAATCAAAAATAAATATGCGGCAGTGGCATTGTTCTTGATGTTGTCTGTTGCTTTGCAGGCACAGGATTATGGTGCATTGAAATATATGTTGCAGAAAAGACCTGCCAATGAGAGGTTTGAAAGTAATAAATTCAATGAACACCTCTTTTTCTCTGCCGGGCTGGGACCTTACGGTTTGCTGACGAGCGGAGGACAGGATGGCATGGGAATGACAGCCAATGCTTTTATAGGCAAATGGTTCACTCCTGTTCATGGGGCGCGTTTGGGAGCGACTTTGGGCTATTTGCCGTCAGAAGTATATAACAGTAAGATAAAAATGGTAGGAGGCAGCTTCGACTACCTGCTGAATATATCTTCTCTTACATTCGGATACAACGAACAGCGCAGGTTCGAACTTTTGGGTATAGCGGGAGTTGAAGCCGGCTATTCCAGGGCCAATGACAATTCGGCCGGTGATAATCCGGCTGTGAAGAATGGACATGAGTTCTATTATGGTGTCCGTATGGGATTGCAGGGGAATATCCGTCTTTCACGGACACTCGATTTATTTGTCGAACCCCGAATCGGATGGTACAACGATGGATTGGGGCATACGGAAAGTTGGAGAAACTATAAAATGGGAGGATCGGTCTTGGTGGGTCTGACCTATATGCCTGCTGCGGCGATGGGTAGGAAGATTCATTTTGACAACTTCGATAACAGCTCATTCCTCAATCATATGTTTGTCTCGTTGTCCGGTGGAATCAGTACGCTGAAAATGCCGGGGATAAAGAATACACTCAAAGGATTCGGACCGCAGTTTTCTGCCGGAATCGGTAAATGGTTCAGTCCGTCGTCGGGAGTACGCTTGTCCGGAACCGTTGGCTACAGCGATACGCCTGCCGGTAGTGCAAGCAGCTATTTCAAGCATATAGACCTGCATGCCGATTATTTGCTGAATATCAATAATATACTTTGGGGATATGACGAACAGAGGCTTTTCACTTTGATCGGTATAGCCGGTGTCAATCTGTCCGGGACAAAAGGAGTGGCGCAGACAGCCAAGTATGCACCGGGATTGGGTATCGGGCTTCAAGGAAGTTTCCGGTTGAACCGTTCCGTAGATTTGTTTGTGGAACCCCGCCTTAATGTTTATCAGAAGAGATATGCCGGTGGATGTGGTTTCGGTAGTACAGACCAGCTCGGAGAACTGAACTTCGGTGTGACGTATCACACAATAGACCGTGCAGCCCGTCCTCAGAATGGATTCTCAAGCAATCATATTGCCGACAATCTATTCATGACGTCAGGTATCGGGGCACAGTTATTCCTGAATAAGACTAATCTGAAACATCTCGCTGCATGGGGACCGCAACTTTCCGCTTCTATCGGAAAATGGTTTACTCCGTATTCCGGTCTGCGACTGGTAGGGACGGGAGGTTTCTTCTCCAATTATTTGCTTCCGACAGATATGGAGGCGGAGAGACTCAGACATTTCACCGTAACCGGAGGATTGGATTATTTATGGAATATCACTTCTACCATGAGCGGATATGATCCGGAACGTATTTTTGAACTGATCGGTTCGGTAGGATTTAATCTGGCTTATACGTCGAATTCAGAGCATAAGTTCCAGCCGGGACTCAATGCGGGGGTACAGGGAGTATGGCACATCAATGATTTCTTCGGTTTGTATCTCGAACCGCAAATCCGCCTGTATCGTGATAAGTTTATCGAAGGAAATCTGGGTTTCATGCAGAAGGATGTGATGGTGGGGATCAATGCCGGTTTCCATTATCGTTTTGTTCCTTATTCCAAAGCGGCCAATCGCAGTGTGTTTGAGAAAGATGACAAACGGTATTTCATATCGGGAGCATTGGGCGTAAGCAGTCTGCTGGTTGCCAATCGGGATTTGGTAAAGAATATGGGTGTGGAAGCTAAGGGTAGTATCGGAAAATGGTATACTCCGCTTTCTGCATGGCGTGTGAACGGAACAATCATGTATAAGGCGAAAACACCGGATAAGTTGAATCTTCATTATGCTGGGTTAGGAATGGATTATATGATGAGTCTCGCTACTTTGGCGAAGGGATATAGCCGGGATCACGCGATAGATGTTGTTCCTTTTGTCGGAGTGACAGCCGGATTGGTACGTCGTAGAGGTGAATTTAAAGCAGTTCCGGGAATTGACGCCGGTGCGCAAGTCAAACTGAAACTGGGCTCTTCCCTCGATTTCTATGTGGAACCTAAAGTAGGCATTCGCACGGACACGTATGATGGTATGGATCAGGGAAGACCCGACTGCGTTGCTTCTATGGTGGGAGGATTGATTTACAAGTTTAAAATGCCTACCTTTAAATAAAGTTAGCATTCTACTTACAAAAACACAGCTGTATATTCGATAAAAACAAATTCAAGAGTGAAAGTTTTGTCGCTCTTTATTTGATTTTGTCTGCTGACTGTTATCTTTGTTTCAAAATAATAGTGGAGTAGGATAAGGGGATTTCATTTTTCGTTCGTACTAATAATAGTACTACAAAAAAGAAAACTATGAAGATTCGAATATGCATATTGATTATTATATGGGGGATATTATATCCGGAGTATCTGAGCTCGCAGGAATCCCCTTACGTATTCCGGCAAATCGGAGTTGTCGAAGGATTGCCGGATAACTATGTCAAGAGTGTTTTTCCTATTCCCGACGGACGTATCGGGGTGAGAAGCACTGTGTTGCTAAGCCTGTATGACGGTGCGAACTATTCAAATTTCCCTTTCAATATTCATGGTGAATATCCGATAGTATATAACCACATCATTCCCGAACAATATATTGATACCGATAAACGTTTGTGGATGAAAGAACGTAAAAGCCTGCGCGTTTTTGATTTGACTACCGAACAGTATATCTATAATGTAGATTCGCTGTTTCTTCAGTTCGGGCTGAAAGATAGGGTGGAGGATCTGATTATTGATTCCGAGAAGCGTTATTGGTTTCTCACGCCGGGATCTTCCGTCTATACGTATGATACGGAAACGAAATCGGCAGAACTGGTTTGCAGGAATGATGAGTTTATGGAATATTATGGCGGACTGTTGGGAATAGAAAGTCACGGCAACTATAGTTGGATGGTGCATCAGAAAGGGGCTATCCGCTGCTATGATTGGGAGAAGAAACGTTTTATTCAGGAACTCGATTTCTTGAAAGACCAGCTGAAACCGGATGACCGTGTTGTCTTACGGATACTCGATAACGGTGACTTTTGGCTGATGTGGGATCGGGGGATAGGTTACTATGATGTTTATAATAAAAAATGGAACCCGATTTCAAGTATCCGGTTGGGACATTATTCATGGTTCACCTCAATGGATGTGGATAAAGGTGGAAATGCATGGGTAGGAACCGTTATTGACGGATTTTATGTAATTGATATGCATAATTTCTCCGTAACTCAAATACTGGATATACCTTTGTTGTCAGGCAACAGAGTGAGAAATGCAGTTCAGAGCATTTATTGCGATCATGAGAATAATTCCGTCTGGATGGGGCTTTACAATCAGGGAATGTGCTATTACCATCCCAGCATGAACAAGATAATGCTGTGTAATAAGAAAATGATTCGCGGAGACTGGAAAGGAGAGGAGATCCGTTGTATGTTGGAGACTTCGAAAGGCGAGATTCTTATGGGAACCACTTCGGGACTGTATCGTTACGAACCGGCAACACGGAGCTTGAACAGGCTATATAATGAATTCAATCAAAAGAATTGCCGTGTCCTCTACGAAGACAAAGAAAACCGTATCTGGGTGGGGACCTATCATGACGGATTATATTGTATAGAACACGGGAAAGTAAGATCTTATGACTATCCGGACACGGATTATCAGAATGAGTTGGATTTCAGTAATATACGTGTTATGGTCGAGGATCCTTCCGGACGGTTGTGGGTGAGTATATACGGAGGTGTAGGCTTGTTCAATCCGGAGAATGGGCAGATAAAACTATTATCCGAACAGTTTCCCGAGCTGAAGAAATATAAAGTAGCCAATGCGTTGGCTATTGACGACCGGTCCCGATTGGTAGTGGGTAGCGATAATGGCTTGTATATCTATGATCCTGCAAAAAATACAATCTGGATATCCGAACAGGATGGACAAGCCAATTCAATCTTTAATCAAGGAAGTATGAAGTATAACCAGATATTGAAAGATCATGAAGGTACTTTATGGTTTGCTACCCAATACGGTTTGAATGTCCTTACCCATCATGGGCAAAGTTATACATTGGGGAAAGAAGAAGGGTTGTCACAAGCTATCCTGAATGTGGTGGAAGATAAAAATCATGATATATGGATATCGACAGTCACTTCTATCTATAAGATAAAAGTAGACCGTAAGACAGATAAATACAGTTTTCACGTTGTCAGTTATTTGTCCGAAGATGAGATCCGGCAGGATGATTTATATAGCTTTCCTTCTCTGATGTCGCGGTCAAGGGGGAGGGAGGCCCACACCTGTTCCAGAATTCGCAGCGCGTCCTCATTTCGCAGGCTCTCGCCGGTGCAGCCGCGGCAGCGGCCGTCTGTGTCCGTGTGCGGCCGTCCGTATTTTACGGCATTGCCGCAGCGCCACGAGATGGCATCGGTGCCGTCGCGCCGCGTTTTCTTCCGGGCGGCGCAGACAGTGCCGCAGATGCCGCAGCGCAGCTTGCCGGACAGGGGATAGCGGCGGCTGCACTTGCGCTGCCCGGTCGGTGCTGCTGCGCGTTGATCGAGGATGCGCCCGGCCGACTCAAATGTTGCGCGCGGGATGATCGGCGCGTGGTGCTCGCGCACGATGATATAATCCTCCTGCCCATGGTTATATTTTTTCTCGTGCGTCAGGTAGTCAGGGGTGTAGGTCTTTTTCTGCACCAGATCGCCGCAGTATTTTTCGTTGCGCAGGATGCGCAGAATGACGCTGCTGCGCCACGCACCGCCGCGCGCTGCCGGGATTCCGGCCTCATTTAGCTCGCGCGCAATGGTGTGCGCGCCTTTACCCTCATCGACGCATTTGCGGAAGATCTCCCGCACGGTTTGTGCCCCCGCTTCGTTCACATACAACATGCCGCCGCGCACGTCGTAGCCGAGCAGGTCACGCCCGAACACGACGCCTTGCTCCATGCGCCGCCTTTGTCCCCATTTGACGCGCTCGGAGGTGCGGCGACTCTCCTCCTGCGCGATGGAGGAGAGGATCGCCAGGCGCAGCTCGGCGTCACCGTCGAGCGTGCAGAGGTTGTCGCTCAAAAACAGCACGCCCACACCCAGACGTTTGAGCTCGCGCGTGTAGTAAATGCTGTCGAGCGTGTTGCGCGCAAAGCGCGAGATCTCCTTGGTCACGATCAGGTCGAGCGTGCCGGCGCGCGCACAGGCGATCATGCGCTGAAAGGCAAGCCGTTTTTTCGTGCTCGTTCCGGACAGCCCCTCGTCGGCGAAGATTCCGGCGAGTTCCCAGTGCGGCTGCTGCGCGATATAGGCGCGAAAGTAGCGTTGCTGGCTCTCGAAGGAGTTCGCCTGATCGTCGCTGTCTGTGGAGACGCGGCAGTAGGCAGCCACGCGCAGCGGCTTTTTCCCGGCACTCATGTCAGCGCCTGCCCAAGCAGTGCGGCGCAGCGATCGTATTCCGTGCGTGTCAGCCGTCCGCGCGCGAGCAGCAAAGAGAGCACGGCGTGCTCGAGCTCCAGCACGCAGGCGGCGGCCCTGCGCAGCGCTGCATCCTCCGGCTGCGCGGTGCAGACCCAGATTTCCGGCATCCTATCACCTCCCAGGAGAGCGTATGCACATTTTCAGCGATATGAGAACAGGCTGGGGAACATTTTAGCCGCACCGGCAGGTACAGAAGCCCCTGAAATGTTCCGTTCAGGGGCTACCGCTTTTTTTGACGCTTTTGCAACCGTGTAGCTCCATTTAAGAGGAAGTAAATTCAAATATACATCAATGTTGTCCTTGTCTATAACGACCATTTTATCTAAGATGTGCTTATAGAACTCATCTTCGTATTCAACGCCGCCGACAATCTCATTGATTGCGTCCTCAATCTCTTTTAAGAGCTGCTGTTGCTGTTCTATCATTTCCCGTTGTTTATCAACGCTTTCGATGATAGATTGAAGCTCCTCAATTTCTGCATCGCAGCTTGCACGGGTGGCGGTAAATTCGTCCTTGTTAATCAGATTGGACATATACAGGTCAATCAAATTAGCCCGTTTGCCCTCAATCTTTTTAATCTGCTCTTGCAGCTTTAGGACATCTGTACCCATCGTATCCATAGCAATGATGGACTGAATAACAGCAGTTAGGTTGTTTATGATTTTATCCCTGTTGTATTTAAGACTCTTGGTTACGAGATACATAATGTGGGTCGCATCCTCGTTGCGGATAGAGAAGCCCGTACAGCCGACTTGGTTTCCTGCCTTGTCGATATGAGGGCTTCCGTGCTTTGCCGCTTCGTTGCAGCGCCACGCCTTATATCGGCCGCCGTCCTTTCTGGTTTTATATCTTGCCACATAGCTTGAGCCGCAGCAGCCGCATTTGATTTTGCCAGAGAACGGATAGCGGTTAGAGTGCTTCGCCTTGCCCTCCTGCGAAAGTGATTTTGCATCTAAAATTCGGTTTGCTTCATCGAACAGTTCACGGGAGATAATCGGCTCGTGATGGTCTTTAATGATAACAAATTCCTCTTGCCCACGGTTGTATTTCTTTTCGTGAGATAGGAAGTCTGGCGTATAGGTCTTTTTCTGCACCAAATCGCCGCAGTATTTCTCGTTGCGTATCACTCGCAGAATGACCGTGTTGCTCCATTCCTTGACCCGCATAGGGCTGATACCTTCCTCACGAAGCTCACGGGCGATGACGTGCGTTCCTTTGCCCTCATTGACAAACTTATGGAAGATAAGGCGTACAACCTTTGCGCCTTCCTCGTTAATGGTCATTTTGCCGCCCTCGACATCGTAGCCCAACATACTTCTGCCGAACACAACGCCTTGTTCCATCTGGCGTTTTTGTCCCCACTTCACACGCTCGGAAGTCTTGCGGCTTTCTTCCTGTGCAATAGAGGACATAATCGCCAGACGAAGCTCTGCATCGCCGTCTAAGGTGTTGATATTGTCATTCATAAATATAACACCGACGCCGTGCTTTTTCAATTCACGGGTGTAATATATACTATCAAGGGTGTTTCTCGCAAAACGGGAAATCTCCTTGGTGATAATCAAATCAAAGTCGCCATTCTTGGCGCACGCTATCATACGGTTAAACTCTTTGCGCTTCTTTGTGTTCGTGCCAGAAATGCCCTCATCGGCAAAAATCTCATAAAGCTCCCAATCGGGATTGCGCTCAATATACTGTCTGAAATACCGCTGCTGGCTTTCAAACGAATTGGCTTGGTCTTCGTTGTCCGTTGAAACACGGCAGTATGCAGCTACCTTTCTTTTTGTTTCAACCATCTTCAGCTCTTGGTTTAGGCGTTCATATCTATTTATCATAGCGAAGCTCCTTTCTCAGTAAACTTTGTTACTGTATTTAATTATAGAAAAAAGAGAGTGCGGTGTCGAATGTGCAAATTTGTTTTTTCACTCGGCTATGTAAAAACGCCAAGCGTTATGCTCGGCGTCTGCTTTTTTGCTCCCTGCTATATTGCTTTTCAAGCTCGACCAAACAGCGTTCCCGCTGAGAATGTGTCAGCAGCTTTCTTTTCTCCAAAGAAAGGAGTATCGACTTTTGGATATTCATAAGGAACGCAGCGTGTTCCTGCTCGTTTAATTCTGGAACAGGGTCGCCAACATAAACAAATTCTCTATGCAACAGCCGCAACACCTCCCTCGTTTCTAAAATATATGAGCTACCGCTTGTACCGTATAACGAGAGAGCTAATCCTTTTTTGCAAGCCCGATGCTGATAGCGAGAGCTTTGTCTGCGCAATGAATAAAACGCCTGTCAAGAGTTCCTAAGTACTCTCGCAGGCGTTGCTTGTCTATGGTGCGGATTTGTTCAAACAATATAATTGAGTTCTTATCCAGACCGTCGAAGTCTTTAATTAAGGTGTGCGTAGGTAGTTTTGCTTTTGTGTGTATCCGACTTGTGATAGGAGCGATAATGACCGTAGGGCTATGCTTGTTGCCTATATCGTTGGAAATGATAAGTACAGGTCTTGTGCCGCCCTGTTCAGAGCCGATAACGGGATTTAACTCCGCATAATAAATATCGCCACGCTTGATAGTCAATTCCATTGTGTTTGACCTCCCAATATGATTTAGGCAGAGTTTTTCTGCCTATGTAGACAGCCAAACACAAGGAAGTATTTAAGGTCGGGAGAGCGTAAACAATCTCTCTGTTCTTATGACCGCCCTGCGTCTGGCTGCTATGAGAAAGCATTTCAATTTGTCCTCGACACCCCGAAATGCTATTGGGAAGTCGCCAAACGGTCAGCAGCGGACTGACGCCACGGGAGTTTCACCCCAACTGTCGTTCTGACAGAGCCGCCCTCATTGCCTGCGACGGTTTTATCACGCTCGGACTGTGACTGGACGGGAGTATCATTGTCCCCTTTGTGGGTTATGGCGAAATCGGGAGCTGCCCGATATTTTGAGTAGGTAGTTATCGCTCTCTGCTTTACGGCAGGTTATGGCGTACCTCTCGACACGCTTATGCTCATCACAATCACAAAGAGAAGGTATTTGGCGAATGGGTATTCGGTTTTCAAAGAGCAATCCCGTTTTCGCCACACAAAGGAAAACAGGGCGAGAGGTTTTGTCCTCTCACCCTGTAGCCCGTGGGAAAGTGCTTTTTTGGACACTATCCCAAAAGTTTTTTGATTTTTTGTTTTAGCCTGCCTAACCGCTTATAGACGGTATCCTCTTTCATACCGAGAATGGCAGCGATTTCGGCAATGGAATAACCTTGTATTTGCAATAAAATCGCCTGCA
>ENA-USUJ01002244-USUJ01002244.1-human-gut-metagenome-genome-assembly--contig:-NODE-2244-length-14941-cov-6.972753_pt1 | contig 14941 bp, 18 predicted proteins | sample MGYA00250061_ERZ773398 | MGnify/ENA primary metagenome ERZ773398 (study PRJEB29103, sample SAMN06111992) | human gut metagenome | biome: human gut; feature: ankylosing spondylitis patient; material... | reverse complement strand
CTGCGTTTGGATGTCTGCTGTCAATGGAAGGTGCGGAAGAAATTTGTTGGGGCTTGACCTTTTTGCGGGAGAGGCCAGGGGAACATTTTGCATATGACGGGGGAGCGTTTATGATCGATATTGCCATTCTGGAAAAGCTGAACGCGCCTGCGCGGGAGGAGCGGCTCGCGAACCTCAGGGAGGTTCTGAAGACGACCGAATTCCCGCCCATGGTGCCGCAGTATATCAACAACCATATCCATACGACCTATTCGTTCTCGCCGTATTCTCCCACCGCCGCGGTCTACGCCGCGCGGATGGAGGGGCTGTGCACGGCGGGGATCATCGACCACGATTCCATCTCCGGCGCGCGGGAATTCCTCGCGGCGGCGGAGCTGGTCGGCATGCCCGTGACCGTCGGGATGGAGTGCCGCGTGTCGATGGACGGCACGGCGCTGCAGGGCCGGCGCACCAACAACCCCGATCAGGTCGGCGTCAGCTATATGACCATCCAGTCCGTTCCGCACGACAAAATTGAAATGCTCAACGCCTGGTTCGCGCCCTACCGCGCGGCCAGAGGCCGCCGGAACCGCGCGATGGTCGAAAAAATCAACGCGCTGCTGGACGGCATCGCGCTGGACTACGACCGCGACGTACTCCCGCTGAGTGAAGCAAAAGAAGACGGAGGCGTGACCGAGCGCCATCTCATGTACGCGCTGGCAAAGAAAATGGCCCAAAAGGCCGGGAAGGGCCAGCCGATGGTCGACTATCTCGCGTCCATCGGCCTGAACCTCAGTGAAAAGCAGAAGAACCAGATGCTCGATACCGCATATCCGTTCTACGAGTACGATCTGCTCGGCATTCTGAAATCCGCATTCGTGCCGAAAATTTATATCGACGCGACGGAGGAATGCCCGAACGTGCGCGATGTGGCCAAGCTGTGCAATGACATCGACGCGCTTTTGTGCTACGCGTATCTCGGCGACGTGACGGCCTCCGTCACGGGCGACAAGAAGGCGCAGAAGTTCGAGGACGACTATCTGGACGACGTGATCGCCTGCATTAAAGACTGCGGCATCCGCGCCGTCACCTATATGCCGACGCGCAACACGCCGGAGCAGCTGACGAGACTTCGCCGTCTGTGCGGCGAAAACGGCCTGTTCCAGGTTTCGGGCGAGGATATCAACTCCCCGCGCCAGTCGTTCGTCATCAAGGCCATGGAAAACCCGCTGTTTGCCAACCTGATCGACGCGACGTGGAAGCTGATCGAGCATGAAAAAACCGGCTCCGCCATCTGCTGAGCCAAAATGAAAGGGGCATGACACCATGAGAAACCTGTTGGCGTTCGACCTCGGCGCGAGCAATGGCCGCGCAATTCTTGGCCAGTTCGACGGCGAGAAACTCACCATGCGCGAGCTGCACCGGTTTGAAAACAACTACATCGAGATGAACGGCGTGTTCTACTGGGATCTGCCGTATCTCTACAACCAGCTGAAGCAGGGGCTGCTGGCGTTCAAGAACGCGAATGTCGGAACGCTTGACTGCATCGGCATCGATACCTGGGGCGTTGATTACGGTCTGCTCGACAAAAACGGCCAGCTGCTGTCCAATCCCCGGTCGTACCGCTATGCGGTCGACGAGGATATGGCGGAGGTCTGGAAGACGGTCGATTTCCCGACGCTCTTTGCCCGCACGGGCATTGCGACCATGAATTTCAACACCGTCTATCAGCTCTACCGCCGCAGGCGGCAGGATGATCCCGCGCTGGACGCAGCCGAGACGATGCTGCTGATGCCGGATCTGCTGGGCTTCTTCCTGACGGGCGAAGCGAAGACGGAATACACCAACGCAACGACCTCCATGTTCTATAACCCCACCACGAAGGACTGGGATTGGCAGACGATTGACGCACTGGGCCTGCCCAGAAAGATCTTCACGAAGCTCGACCGCGCGGGTGCGCTGCGCGGAACGCTCCGCCCGGAGCTGGCCGCAGAGCTGGGCATCAATCAGGCGCATTTTGCCGCCGTCGGCACGCACGACACGGCCTCTGCCGTGGCCGCCATCCCCGGCACGGGCAGCTTTGCGTTCTGCTCCAGCGGTACATGGTCGCTGTTCGGCGTGGAGACGGACGAGCCGATTCTGACGGACGCCGTGCGCGACGCGAACTTCTCCAACGAGGGCACGATCCAGGGCGGCTTCCGGCCTCTCAAAAACATCATGGGCCTGTGGCTCATTCAGGAGTGCCGCCGCGACTGGCAGAAGGCCGGTCAAAACCTCAGCTGGAACGACATTGTGGAAGAGGCAAAAAAGGCAGAACCCTTCCGCTCCATCATTGATCCCGATTACGGCGAATTCTTTGCCGGAGGCCGGATGGTCGAGAAAATTCAGACCTTCTGCCGCGAAACGAACCAGGCGGTCCCGGAGACCGTCGGACAGATCGCGCGGTGCATCTATGAATCCCTCGCGCTCAAATACCGCTGGGCATTGGAGCGTCTGGAGGAGATCAAGGGCCAACGTATCGACACGCTGAACATTGTCGGCGGCGGCTGCCAGAATAAGCTGCTCAATCAGTTTGTCGCAGACTCCATCGACCGGCCCGTCATCACCGGCCCCATCGAGGGCGCAGCCATCGGCAATCTGCTGGCCCAGGCCATGGCGCTGGGCGATATTACGACGATGGACGAACTGCGCGCCGTTGTGCGCCGTTCCGAGGCTGTCAATACCTACGAGCCGCACCACACGCCGGAATGGGAAGCCGCATATCAGAAGCTGCTTTCCTTCAGCAAGTAACATGATTCAAAAACGCCGGAAGCGATTGCTTCCGGCGTTTTGAAAAGGAGAATCCATATGGATATTCAAGAACTCGTCCGCGCGCAGCGGGCATATTTTCTCTCCGGCGCAACGCGGCCCTACGCGTTCCGAATGGAGCAGCTGAAAAAATTACAGCGCGCGTTGCAGACAAACGAGAAGCTGCTGGAGCAGGCCATGTATCAGGACTTCCGCAAGGCCCCGATGGAGGTTTATATGTGCGAAACGGGCATGGTGCTCGAGGAGGTGCGCTTCCATCTGAAGCACCTGAAGGGCTGGATGCGTGAGCGCGCCGTCCCGACGCCGCTGGCGCAGTTCCACGCGAAAAGCTTTGTCTCGCCGGAGCCGTATGGCGTCGCGCTGATCATCTCGCCGTGGAACTACCCCGTCCAGCTCTGCCTGTCGCCGCTGGTGGGCGCGATCTCCGGCGGCAACTGCGCCATCGTAAAGCCGTCGGCTTATGCCCCCGCGACCAGCGCGGCCATTGCGAAGCTGATTGCCGAGAACTTTGACCCACGCTATATCGCCGCTGTCGAGGGCGGACGCGCGGAAAACAGCGCGCTGCTGTCGCAGCGCTTCGACACCATTTTCTTCACCGGCAGCGTCGCCGTCGGCAAGGTCGTGATGGAGGCTGCGGCCAAAAATCTCACGCCCGTCACACTGGAGCTTGGCGGCAAAAGCCCCGTCATCGTGGATAAAACCGCCGATGTGAAGCTTGCCGCGCGGCGCATCGCGTTCGGCAAGGTCCTGAACGCCGGGCAGACCTGCGTAGAGCCGGACTATCTGCTGATCGAGAAATCGGTCAAGCCCGCGTTCATCGAGGCATACCGGCAGGCGCTGCATGAATTCTTCCCGGACGGCAGCATGGACGAAATGCCCGTGATCGTGTCGGAAAAGCACTTTGCCCGCGTGACGGCGCTGTTGGAGGGACAGACAGCTGTGGTCGGCGGAGAATTTGACGAAAAAACGCGCTTCGTTGCGCCCACGCTGCTGGACGGAGTTTCCCCGGACAGCCCCGTTATGCAGGAAGAAATCTTCGGGCCGATCCTGCCCATGCTGGAATTTGACCGACTGGACGAAGCCATTGATTTCATCCGCAGCCGGGAAAAGCCGTTGGCGCTGTATCTGTTTACGTCTGACAAGGCAGCCGAGCGCCGCGTGCTGGACACCTGCTCCTTCGGCGGCGGCTGCATCAACGACACGATCATCCATCTTGCCACCACGCATATGCCCTTCGGCGGCGTAGGCAGCAGCGGCATGGGCAGCTATCACGGCAAAAAGAGCTTCGACACGTTCACGCACGCACGCAGCATCGTCAAAAAATCCACCTGGCTCGATCTTCCGATGCGGTATCACCCGTACTCGGAGAAAAAGCTCGGGCTGGTGAAAAATTTTATGAAATAACGCACGCACCCAAGGCCCTCCCTTGAACAAAAGGAGGCCTTTTTGCGCCGCCGCAAAAAGGCAAAAATTTTTTTCAAAACCCTATTGACAAATGGCGGGTACATGGATATACTATAACCGTAATGATAATTATTATCAATATTAATTCAGCAAAGGAGATCAGCCCATGTCCATTGCCCGTAAGCACAGCCGCAAACGCGATGCAATTCTCGAATGTCTGCGCTGTACAACGAGCCACCCGACGGCGGAGTGGGTCTACACGCAGCTCAAGCCCACCATCCCTGACCTGTCGCTCGCGACGGTCTATCGAAACCTCGCCATGTTCAAGGACGAGGGCACGATCGATTCCGTCGGCGTCTACAACGGACTGGAACGCTTTGATTTCCGTACCGATCCCCACGCGCACTTCATCTGCCGCATCTGCGGCGCGGTCAGCGACATCAACTGGCTGGAGCTTCCTGCGGATACCCTTTCCGAGGTCGAACAGCAGACCGGCTCGAAGGTCGAAGGCTGCCGCATCGCCGTCACCGGCGTCTGCGCCGACTGCGCAAAAAAGGACGCGCACTGACATTCATCCATCCACAATTTTATCATCAAAAAATTATTTTACGGAGGAATTTATCATGAAGAAATTTGTTTGCAAGGTCTGCGGTTACATCTACGAAGGCGACGCTGCTCCGGCAGAATGCCCCGTCTGTCATGCAAAGAGCAATATGTTCGAGGAAGTCAAGGGCGAGCTGACCCTGGCTGCCGAGCATGAGTACGGCGTCTATGCCAAGACCGTCAAGAATAACCCCGACGTCTCCGAGGCCGACAAGCAGTATATCTTCGACCAGCTCAAGGCCAACTTCAACGGCGAATGCTCTGAGGTCGGTATGTATCTCTGCATGGCCCGCATCGCCCACCGCGAGGGCTATCCCGAGATCGGCCTGTACTGGGAAAAGGCCGCTTACGAAGAGGCGGAGCACGCCGCCAAGTTCGCCGAGATGCTCGGCGAGGATCTTGAGCCCAACATGAAGGCCACCACGAAGGACAACCTCAAGTGGCGCGTCGACTGCGAATTCGGCGCAACCCAGGGCAAGTTCGACCTCGCCAAGTGCGCCAAGAAGAACAACCTCGACGCCATCCACGACACCGTCCATGAAATGGCCAAGGACGAAGCAAGACACGGCCGCGCGCTCAAGGGCCTGCTGGAGCGCTACTTCAAGTAAGATGGAATACACGGAAAACACCGTGATCTGCAACTGCAAGCATGTGACCCTGGCGGACATTGACGACGCTCTACAGAGGAGCGCGCGCTTCTCCGATGTGGAGAAGGAGTTTGCCGAGGTTCAGAAGCTGACCAGCTGCTCGACCGGCTGCGGCGGTTGCCACGATAAGATCATGGCAGTCCTCTCCGAGCGGCTCAGCGGCTGAGAATAAAGGAGAATTTGAACATGAAATACGTCTGCGATATCTGCGGCTATGTCTATGACCCGGAGGTCGGCGATCCCGACAACGGCGTAGCCCCCGGCACGCCTTGGGAAGAAGTCCCCGAAGACTGGGTCTGCCCCCTGTGCTCGGTCGGCAAAGACCAGTTCAGCGAAGAAGCATAAGCCTTAATTTAGAGGGGCTGTCTCACTAAGAGACAGCCCCTTCTTTTGCATTCTGTGCTTTTCGTCAGCAAATGCTGTGCAGATCAAATGAGCCAGCGGTTGACCCACGGGATCCTTTTTAAAATCAAATAGATGCAATAACTTCCAAGGAGGCACAGCAGCGTAAGGAACGGGACCGAAACGGCGGGGCGGAAGCAGCCGGTCGAAAGCCCGGCGCGCGTCAGTGCGCGCAGGACCAGCAGATGCGCCAGATACACGCAGAACGAGCCGCCGGACAGCGCCTTTGCCATGCGCGCCAGCTTCCCGTATTCCTTTTTCCCGACCCGCATACACAGCGAAAAGACGCCTGCCGCGATGAGGCACGGCCCCGGCGACAACCCCTCCAGCAGCTGCGCGGACAGCTTTCCTGCCCGGACAGATCGGAGCCACGTACCGGCAAAGCAGATGAGAAATCCAGCGAGGAGCATTGCGGCCGCCAGATGCACCGGGAGCGGATCACGATTCATCAGAAAATGGCCCAGCCAGGTGCAGCCGATTGCGGCCCAGGCCAGCATAAGCGGCCATTGCAGAAAAATGCCGGAAAACGCATGGAGAAGTCCGAGGCCCTTGGCCGTCGGAAGGAGCACGCCGGATACGATCCAGAAGGCCAGCGCATAGCGCTCCGTTTTTTCATCCGCATTTGCCGCAAACGTGTATGTGACCGGCAGCGCGGCATATACCAGCAGCATGATATGCAGAAAATACAGATGGCCCTCATGCTGGCCGCACAACAGCTCCAGCAAAATCGTGCGCAGCGCTTCCGCAGTGAGCTTTTCATGCAGAAAGCGCGGAACCAGCTTGTAAACAGCCGCCCAGACAAGCAGCGCAAGCAGGATATGCGGAATGTTCCGTTTCCAGATGCGCCGGACGGACAGGCCGCCGCTTCTATCCAGAAACAGAACGCCGCTGCACATCAGAAACAGCGGAACTGCGCCTCTTGCAAGGCTGCTCCAGAACAGGCCTTCCAGCCACGCAGCGCTCCCGATCTGCCTGCCGAGCAGGACCTCGCTGGATACATGGATCATCACCACGCAGACGATCGCAAGCGTTTTCGCGTAATCAACGGCGGCGATCCTGCTGCCGGTCATCGCCTCCGGCGTTTTCTCAAAGAGCCGCATACAATCCTTCCTTCAACAGGTTCTGGTAGATAGCTCCATTCTAAGCTTGCAGTACCCACAAGTCAAGTTCATGATCCGGCTTTCCTTCGCGTCGGGCAGCCGCTGGTTTATGTTCAGGATGCTTCTTTTCGGAATATGAAAACATACTGTGCGTGGTAGACCGCGCCGTCCTCGCCCTGCAGGTCGGCGGCGACGGTATATTTCGCATCGGGGCCGGTGAGCGGGAGACAGTCGCCGGGCAGATCGTCCTGCGTGAGCGTCTGCCGCGCGCCGCCGCGCAGCGGCTCGACCGTTACGGTGTACGGCCCGGCCAGCGGCAGGGAAAAGCCCAGCTGCACCTCCTGCACATCTTCGTTTAGATACTCGTTATAGCGCCAGTCCTCGGACGCCAGCAGAACTCTGACCGTTCCGTCTGCCGCCGTCCGCGTCAGGGAGCGGCACACAACGCGGTCCACCCTGTTGTTCAGGAAAATAAGTTGAAGATTCGGCACCGGCGCGATGAGCGTGTCGAGATAGTCCCAGTCGAGCGGGGTTTTCAGATAATAGTCTCTTCCGGTTGTCTCTCCGTTTTGTGAACGCGTGACTTGAACGGCGCGGTCGCACAGCGCCGCGGACAGGTAGCCCTGCGGCGAGTCAAATTCGATAAAAATCGTCCGTTCATCCTCATTATAGGCGTGAATTTCCTCCGTGTACAGCTCCAGCTCCAGTGACGCGAGGTACGCCTTCAGTGCTTCCTCGTTCAGGCAGACACCGTCCTTGCCGCGCGGATCGTTCCACGGGTCGACGCTATCGACCGTCACGGTGCTCAAATCCTGTCCGCCGAAAATGTGCGCTGCACCCGGCTGTGCGTCATAGGCCAGCGCCACATAGCCGGAGCACATGGACAGCGCAAACAGCGTCAGTCCGATCAGGATCGCGCCCGTGCGCTTTTTTTCAGGCTTCATGACCGCCTTCAGCCGGTAGCGCAGCGCGCCCGCCGTGGCAGACAGGCAGGTCGTAAAGCCCCGCTCGTCGCCTGCGGTCTGCAATAACAGCTCTGCGTACTGCCGCCGGACAGGCTGCGGCTCGTCCAGAAGAACAGATTCATCGCAACTGAGCTCAAAATCATCGGCGCTTTTGCGCATGGCGGCCCACATGAGGGGGTTGAACCAGCACATGGCCGTGCAGAACGTCAGGAAGAATTTCGCCTCCGGGTCGCCGCGGGAGATATGAATGATCTCATGCCGCAGGATAAGCGACAGCTCCTCCTGCGTATACTCGCGCATGGGCAGCACGATGCGGGTCGTCCGGTTATACAGGCCGATGGACAGCGGCGTCGTGACCACGCCGGAGCGCACGAGCTTCCACTTGCATTTCCGGATCCACGCGCGTTCCAGCTCGATCTCCCAGACATGCAGCGTCTGCCGGTCCGTGACCGGAACGGCGTTTTTTAAAATCCGGCGGCGGAACGCGAGGTGCGACCCGATCTTCCAGACCATCACGCCCACCGCGCCTACGGCCCAGACGGCCAGCAGCACATAGACGAGCGTCCCCGGCGCATGCAGGACGAGCTTTTTCCCGTCTGTGGGCAAATCGAGCCTGCCGACAAACACGTATATCCAGTCCGGCAACAGCCAGAGCATCGCGCACACACGAGCGGAGACCCATCTGCGCAGCCACGGCATCACGGCCATCAGGAGCACATAATAGACCCCCAGCTCCAGAAACACGCGCATCAGCGCGCACAGCGTGAGCTGCACCGCCATCTGCGCCCCACCGACGATCACACCGAGAATCGGATAGAGCAGCATCATCATTGGCAGATAATAATAGCCGCCGAAGGGCAGGAAGCGCGGCCGCTCATGCTCTTCCCTACCCGCCCGGTCTGCCAGCTCCCGCTCGGAGCGGTCCCAGACGACCCACGCGAGAACTCCGCCGCACAGCACCCCGAACAACAGCCGCAGCGCCATCGCCGCGCTCATAGCGTGCCCTCCCGCAGAAGCTCGCGCAGCTCCTCCAGCTCCTCCGCCGTTAAGCCGCTTGCGCACAGCGCGGCGGCAAACGCGGGCAGACTCCCGCCGCAGAGGGTATCATAGAATTTCCGACCCTGCCGGGCAAGATAGTCCTCCCGCGCGACCAGCGGCCAGTATTCCGCGCTGCGGCCTGTTTTTTCAATGCGCAGAAAGCCCTTGTCCGCCAGCCGCGACAGAACGGTCAAAAGCGTCGTCGGGGCCATCGGGTGGGTCTTGTCCAGAATCGCGGCGATCTGTGCGCGCTTCGCCGGAGTCTCGCAGGCCCAGACGGCCTGCATGACCGCCAGCTCCGCGTCCGGCAGCGTCCGAATGCGTTCTGTCATGGTATATCATTCCTCTACATTTGTAGTATATCTGCATTCTACATCTGTAGAGTAAGCTTGTCAAGGCGTTCCATCCATAAAATCAGGGTCGAAGTCAAAATACGCGTCGTCCGGCAGCTTGTCAGAGCGCTCAGCGGACTCGATCCGCTCCCGCGCCAGCCGTCCGGCCTCCTGCACAGCCTCGCCGAAGCCGCTCAAGGCGGCGAACGGTGCAAACTGTGCCGCGCGGTCGCACCGCCGCATCGGCGCATGGCGCGCGGAGACGGGCCGCTCCATCTCCAAAAGCTCCTGTTCACTCAGCATATGATATCCGCCTCCTCTGCGGCAAGTGTACCACAGAGGAGGTGGATGCGTCAAGAAATATTCGAATATTTGTTTGAAATTAAATTCTTCCGGCAAGCAATCGCTTTTCCTGCTCCGGTAAAAACGCGGCGTCCAGCGCGAAGCGGGCCATGGTCCGTAGGTCATCCGGCGCAAAGCCCATGTCCGCGACGCAGTGCCGGTACTCATCCTCGAGCGTCACGGCGGCGAGGGTCATATTGTCGGTGCTGATGCACACGCGCAGCCCTGCATCCAGCAGCTTTTTCGCCGGGTGCAGCGCATAGGACGGCTGCGTTTTGCACTGGATATTGCTCGTCGGGCAGATCTCCAGCGTGACGCCGTTTTGAATCGCACGCTGCCAGAGCGTGGGATCGTCAAAAATATGGTGGCCATGCCCGATACGCTTCGCGCCGAAGTCCAGCGCGTCCCGCACGGTGTCCGGCCCCTGCGAGTCGCCCGCGTGGCACGTGAAGGGCAGGCCCAGCTCCCGCGCCAGGTCGAAAATCGGGTGGAAATTTCGCAGCGGGACGATCCCCTCCGCGCCCGCCAAGTCCATCCCCACAACGCCGGAGCCGAGATATTCCTGCGTCAGCCGCACGGTTTCAAGGTTTTCCGCCATGTTGGCCGTCTCCGGGCCGATGCACATACAGCACAGCAGAATGCCGCAGCGATAGTCCGGGAAGGCGCGCAGCGCCTGCTCCCGCCCGGCCAGCACGGCCTCGATGGCGTCCTGCTGCCGCAGTCCGGCACGCGTATGCAGCTGCTGCGCAAACCGGAGCTCGTCGTAAATATGTCCCTGCCGCGCAAGCGTCGTGAGCACATCGCAGGTGATGCGCGTGATGCCTGGCACGTCCTGCATGAGCTGCAGGGGCAGCTCAAAGCGGGCAAGATAGGTATTCACGTCGCGGCAGTCCGCCGTCTTGACCAGCCAAGCGTAAAATTCGTCCAGCGTGTCCACCGGCAGCGAAACGTGCTTTTCCTGCGCCATGCGCCACATCGTCTCCGGCGGCACTGCGCCGTCCAGATGCAGGTGCAGCTCGATCTTCGGGATCCGCGTTACGTCCATTGCAGATTCTCCTTTGCGTTTTTCTTTTATTGTAGCTGCCGCTGCACGGGCCGTCAACCGCAAAATCCTCAGACAGCAAAGCGCTTCCGGACGTTGACACAGAGCGGCGGTTCGCGGTATGATAACAGAAACACATTGCCGGAGCCTCCGGCAGAAAGGCTGACAGCATGAGACTTGATAAATATCTGAAGGTTTCCCGCCTCATCAAGCGCCGCACGGTCGCGAACGAGGCCTGCGACAATACCCGCGTGACGGTCAACGGCAAGCCGGCCAAGGCCAGCTATGACGTGAAGGTCGGCGATCATATTTCCATCGCCTTCGGCGCACGGACCGTTACGGTCGAGGTGCTCGCCGTGACCGAGGCCGTGCGCAAGGACGACGCGGCGGCCATGTACCGCGAAATATAGCGGATCATATTGCTGCATACGATCCTGTTTCCTGCGTATATATGTAGGGAGAAGCCGGCATACCCGGACAGAAGAAAGGATGATACCATGCAGCAGGCGCTGATCGAAACGAATCTTGCCCAGCAGCCGCACCGGCTGACGCTCGACTCGCGCAGCCGTCTTTCCATCACAGGCGTTCTGGAGGTCGAAAGCTTTGACGACACGGAGATCCTTCTGACCTCCACGCGCGGCCCGATGTCCATCCGCGGACAGGGACTGCATCTGCAGCAGCTGTCCATCGACGGCGGGCAGGTCCTGGTCGACGGGAGCGTCGACGCGATCTCGTATGAGGACGATATCCCGCGCGGCGGCTTTTTCGCCCGCCTGTTCGGCTGATGGAGATCCCTGTCTCGGCGCAGGCGCTGACCTTTGCGCAGGGAGCGCTGCTGGGGCTGGGGCTGTGTCTGGCTTACGATCTGCTGCGTGCGCTGCGGCAGCTTTGCCCGCGGACGGGACTTGCGGCGGACGCGCTGTTCGGCCTGCTGCTCACGGCCTCGTTTTTGTCCTTCGCGCTCACGGCGGGACAGGGGCAGTTCCGGCTGTATGTGTTCCTCGCCGTATTTCTGACCGCCGTTCTGTATTTCCTGACGCTCAGCCCGCTTATGCTGTGCGTGTTCCGGGGACTTTTCCGTCTGCTGGGGCGGATTTTGCGGACGCTGTTCGCGCCTGTGCGCTTTTTTTTGAAATTTCTCAAAAAAATTTCAAAAACCCTCTTTGCAAGCTTCCGAAAATGGGGTACAATGACCTGTAAGCATATTCTCGATTGGAAACACGCACAACTGGAAAGGAGCAGACGCCGGAATGAAATTCGTCAAGTCGTCTCTGCTGGTCAAGCTGGTGATTCTGATCCTCGTTGTGTACGCCACTGTTACCCTGGTGCGCCTTCGCTCCCAGATCAGCGAAAAGGAAGCAGAGGCTGCCGGGCTGACAAGCTCCATCGCAAGCACACAGCAGGAAAATGACCGGCTGCAGAGCTCGATCGACGCGCTCGACACGCCCGAGGGGCTGGAACAGGTCGCGCGCGACCAACTCGGCATGGTATCAGAGGGTGAGATCGTCTTTGAAGATGTCGGTGACTAAACAAAATGGGGGACCAGGATAGAAAGATGCAGTTGAAGGTTGGAGAAATTGTTGAAGGAACTGTCAAGAGCCTGACCAAATTCGGCGCGTTCGTCGCGCTGGACGCAAACACGACCGGACTTGTCCACATTTCCGAGGTCGCGCACGCCTATGTGAGCGATCTGCACGAGTATCTGACCGAGGGCCAGACTGTCAAGGTCATGGTCATCGGACTGGAAGGCGGAAAGATCAATCTTTCCATCAAGCGCACCCTGCCTGCGCCCACGCGGCAGCAGACCCAGCGCCCGCGCGGCAGCTTCCAGCAGCGTCAGGCGCAGCCGAACCGGCAGCAGCCGTCCGCGCCGCAGCAGAAATCGTTCGACGATATGCTCAAGCAGTTCATGTCCGAGTCGGACAGCAAAATGTCCTCCATCCGCGCCTATTCCGACCACAAGACCAAGACCAGAAAACGATAACCGGAAAACGCCCCGGAGCGGTCAGCCGCGCCGGGGCGAGGAGCTATTTATGAATGTTTTGATTACCGGCGGCTCGCGCGGCATCGGGGCCGCAGCCGTGCGCGCGTTTTCCGCGCGCGGTGACCGGGTCGCGTTTTTCTATGAAAAGGAAGACGAAAAGGCGGCGGCTGTCGCCGCCGAGACCGGCGCGCTTGCCGTCCGCTGCGACGTTGCGGACGAGGCGGCGGTGAACGCCGCGTTTGCACAGCTTCCCGGCACAGATCTTCTCATCAACAACGCCGGGATCAACCGCGACGGGCTTGTCGCCATGATGCCGGAGGCCGATTTTGACGCCGTCGTGGACACGAACCGGAAGGGTGCGTTCCACATGATCCGCCACTGCGCGCGGCTGTTTATCCGGCAGGGCTATGGCCGGATCGTCAATCTCTCCTCCGTCTCGGGCGTCATCGGCAACGCCGGACAGGCGAATTATAGCGCGTCCAAGGCGGGCGTCATCGGCCTGACCAAGGCGGTAGCGCGCGAGCTTGCACCCCGCGGCGTACGAGTGAACGCGGTCGCCCCCGGGTTTGTCGAGACGGATATGACGGCAAAGCTCTCGGAGAAGGTGCGTACAGCAACCGAGGAGCAGATTCCCCTTAAGCGCATGGCGCAGCCCGAGGAGGTGGCCGGTGTGGTGCGCTTTTTAGCGAGCGATGCGGCCGCTTACATTACGGGCGAAGTCATACGCGTCGACGGCGGAATGGCGATGTAGAAACCAGGGCCGAACAACGGCTTGAATGAGGAGACCATGATGGAACAGAGAGTTGCAATCACCGGCATCGGTGCCGTATCGCCGCTCGGCAACACCGCGCTTGCCACCTGGGCGGCCATGTGCGCCGGGACCTGTGGCATCGGCCCGATTACGCACTTCGATACCAATGCATTTGCCGTCAAGGTGGCGGCCGAGGTCAAGGGCTTTGACGGCAACGACTACTTTGGCAAGCACGATGCCAAGCACCTGGACCCTTGCGTTCAGTTTGCACTGGCGGCGTCGGACGAGGCCATGCACGATGCGGGCTTTGATGTCGAAGGCGCCATCGATCGCGAGCGCCTGGGCGTCTACGTGGGTTCAGGCGTGGGCGGTATGCAGACGCTCGTCGACAACGTCCACACGATCGCCGATCGTGGGCCCCGCCGCGCATCGCCCTACATGATTGCGATGATGATTCCCAACATGGCTTCGGGCAATATCGCAATCCGCCACAAGGCAAAAGGCCCGACCCTGCCCGTCGTGACCGCCTGCGCGACTTCTGCCCATGCGGTGGGCGAGGCGTTCCGCGCCATCAAGCATGGCTATGCCGATGCGATTCTCGCCGGCGGTACCGAGGCCGCAATTATCCCCGATGCCGTTGCGGGCTTTACGTCCTGCCGTGCACTCACCACTAATCCTGACCCGTCGACGGCATGCCGTCCGTTCGATGCGAATCGCGACGGTTTTGTGATGGGCGAGGGTGCCTGCGTGCTGGTGCTCGAGAGCATGGAGCACGCACAGGCCCGCGGTGCGCACATTTACGCCGAGGTCGTGGGCTACGGCAACACCGATGACGCCTATCACATTACGAGCCCCGATCCCGAGGCTGCCGGCATTGCCCGCGCGATATCGCTGGCGGTTGCCGAGGGCGACGTCAAGCCTTCCGAGGGTCTCTACATCAACGCCCACGGCACTTCGACCAAGCTCAACGATTCGTCCGAGACGGCGGGCATCAAGAGAGCGCTCGGCGAGGACGCGGCACGCGCCGCGCACGTCTCGTCGACCAAGTCGATGACCGGTCACATGATCGGCGCCACGGGTGCCATTGAGGTCATGGCCTGCGCCATGGCGCTCGAGCAGGGCGTGGTACCCCCGACCATTAACTACCACACGCCCGATCCCGCCTGCGATCTTGACTACACGCCCAATCGCGCGGTTCGCGCCGACCTTACCTGGGCGCTTTCGACCAACCTAGGCTTTGGCGGGCACAACGCCGCCATCGCGCTGCGTAGATATACGAGGAGCTAGAGCATGGATTCCAAAAGACTTGCCGAGATAGCCGATGTTATGGAGGACCGCGGCATCACGCGCGTGCGGGTTGAGGAGCCCGATGGCACCGCGGTCGAACTTGAGCGCGCGAGCGCCGCACAGCCGGTTGCCGTGCCCATGCCTATGCCGAGCGCCATGGCCGCTCCGGTTGCGGCTCCCGCAGTCGCGCCTGCCGCACCGGAGCCCGCCGCGCAGGCGCCCGCCGCCGCACCGGAGCCCAAGGGCGCCGAGGTGAC
>ENA-USUJ01002241-USUJ01002241.1-human-gut-metagenome-genome-assembly--contig:-NODE-2241-length-14967-cov-19.950705_pt1 | contig 14967 bp, 10 predicted proteins | sample MGYA00250061_ERZ773398 | MGnify/ENA primary metagenome ERZ773398 (study PRJEB29103, sample SAMN06111992) | human gut metagenome | biome: human gut; feature: ankylosing spondylitis patient; material... | reverse complement strand
GTCACGATACGTTGTATGTGAAGGGAAAGCCCGTGGGGGCTTATACGTTTGGCAAGGATTATTACTGGGTGGCTTCCAATGACCCGGTGAATATTTGCGATTCCCGTTTGTTCGGGTTCGTGCCGGAGGACCACCTGATAGGGAAGGCCTGGCGCATCTGGTACTCTTCGCGGAAGGGGCGCTTTTGGCAGCGGGTGCAATGACATAAACTAAGAAAGAATGAAGAATGAAGTGATTTTGGGGTCGGCCTATCTGGCTCCCGTAGAATATTATACCAAACTTTTTGCTTATCCTTCGGTACGTGTGGAGAGTTATGACCACTACATGAAGCAGACTTACCGCAACCGGTGTGTGATTGCATCGGCCGACGGACCGTTGGCACTGACCATTCCGACGGAAAAGAGTGACGACCTGAAGTGTGTGATGAAGGATGTACGTATTTCAGACCATGGCAACTGGCGGCATGTGCACTGGAATGCGTTTGTAGCCGCTTACAAGCATAGTCCTTTCTTTGATTACTATGCAGATGAGTTTCACCGCTTCTTTGAGCAGAAATATGAGTTTCTGTTCGACTTTAACCTGGAGCTGTGTAAGTGGGTGTGCCGGCAGATTGACATGGAGCCTCGCCTGATACCAACCGAGGAATACATGCCGGAGGTGGGATGTGCCGATGATTTCCGGGAACTGATTCATCCCAAACGGGATTATCGGGAGGCAGACAAGGCATTCTTTCCTAAACCTTATTATCAGGTGTTTGACCAGAAGCTGGGTTTTCTGCCTAATCTCAGTGTGATTGACCTGCTGTTCAATATGGGACCGGAAAGCTTACTGGTGCTGCGTGACTCGGTGCGTGCGTTCAATGAAATTTAAGGATACATATTCCTTCAAACCCGATTTTATGTTGTACATTTGTAACTGAATCAATGATTTAACAATATGAATAATCTTCCAACAGTAACGAAAAACCTGCTTATTATCAATGTGCTCTGTTTCTTCGGAATGTTTGTGGCCCGGAAATACGGAGTGGATATAGAAAATATGCTGGGTCTTCACTTTTTCCTGGCTTCGGATTTTAACCTGGGGCAGCTTATCACTTACATGTTCATGCATGCCAATTTCTCGCATATTTTCTTCAATATGTTTGCGGTATGGATGTTCGGACGGGTGCTGGAACAGGTGTGGGGACCTAAACGCTTCCTGACGTATTACCTGATTTGTGGTATTGGTGCCGGTCTGATTCAGGAGCTGGTGCAGTATGTGGAGTATCTGGCGGTATGGTCTAATTACGATTCGGTCAATACGGGACTGAATATTATTCCTATGGATGTGTTCCTGAACCAGCTGACTACTGTAGGTGCTTCGGGAGCGGTGTATGGCATTTTGCTGGCATTTGGTATGTTGTTTCCCAACAGTCAGATGTTTGTATTCCCGATACCGGTGCCCATCAAGGCGAAGTATTTTGTGATTGGATATGCGGTGCTGGAGCTGCTTTTAGGATTGGGAAGCAACGACGGAGTAGCCCATTTCGCTCACCTGGGAGGTATGTTGTTCGGCTTGATACTGATTGTTTATTGGAGAAAGAAAAATGGCGGCGGACGGATTTATTACTGATTTGAAAAGAAAGTTCCAGCAGGGAGATATTGTGCTGCGTCTGGTGTACGTGAATGTGGCGGTGTTTCTGGCAGTGACACTGGTACAGATTTTTCTGACTTTGTTCAATGTGCCTTCTTCGCCATGGATGAACTATCTGGAACTGCCGGCATGGACGGAAGTTTTTATCCGTAGGCCCTGGACCCTGATTACTTACATGTTCATGCATGCCGGTGTGCTGCACATCTTGTTTAATATGCTGTGGCTGTTCTGGTTCGGTCGTCTGTTTTTAGCTTTTTTCTCGTCGAAGCACTTGCGCGGACTTTATTTCCTGGGAGGTATCTGTGGCGGATTGCTTTATATGCTGGCATATAATGTGTTTCCTTATTTTCAGGATGCCGTGTATTCTTCCTATTTGCTGGGTGCTTCGGCTTCTGTGTTGGCCATTGTGGTGGCGGTAAGTGTACGTGAACCGAATTATCCGGTGCAGTTCCTGTTTATCGGTACGGTGCGTCTGAAATATGTGGCTTTGTTCATGGTGGTGCTTGATTTGCTGTTCATGACTTCTGACAATGCAGGCGGGCACATCGCACATCTGGGTGGAGCACTGGCCGGATGGTGGTTTGCGGCAGGATTGCAGAGCGGCCACGATGCCACAAAATGGATAAACCTGGTGTGCGACTGGTTTGCAGGCTTGCGACGTCCGGTGAAGCGTAAACCCAAGATGAAGGTGCACTACGGAGGACGTCAGGCAGATTATGAATACAATGCCCGGAAAAAGGAACGTGAGGCAGAAATTGACCGGATTCTGGACAAACTGCGTAAGTCGGGCTATAACAGTCTGACGGATGACGAGAAAAAAAGCTTATTTGATGCAAGTAAGAAATGAGTATTTGGAAACATACGTTTAGAGGAGTCTTTATTTTAGGAAACCTGGTTGTCGGGACCGGATTTTTGTGCTGTGCTTACAGTCCGCTTCTATCGCCGGTGGCTCATCCGGTGCTGGCTTGTGCGGGGTTGTTTTTTCCCTTTTTCTTGTTGGCTTTGATTGTTCTTGCAGTAGTGGGGCTGTTTCATGGATGGAAGTTTATGTGCCTTCCTTTGCTGCTCTTACTGGCAGGAGGAGGGGCAGTCGCGACGTATACTCCGTTTGGAGGAGGGGAAGAACCTACGGACGGGGATGTACTGAAATTTCTGACCTACAACGTTATGAATATGTACGGAGATGCGGAAAATGAATCTCGTCCCGTGCAACATTATATTCAGGAAAGTGATGCAGACGTGGTTTGTCTGCAGGAGTATCAGTGGGATGCTCAAGAGACTAGGAAGGTTTTCCCTATGTATCCTTACAGAAAGTTGCTGAAAGCGTCTAACGGAAATGGGATGGCTTGCCTGTCGCGATTCCCGATTCTCTCGGTAGAACAGATTCCTTATGAAAGTGGGAGTAATGCCAGTTTTTTACTTCGGCTAAACATAAAAGGGGATACACTGACGTTGATATGCAATCATCTGGAATCGAATAAACTGGATGCGCATGATAAGGAAGTATACGAGGGATTGCTGAAATCGCCTGAAGAACAGAACGTGAAATCGGACAGTAAATACCTGTTGCATAAATTAGCTGATGCCGTGGCCATCCGTGGACCGCAGGCTGATTCGGTGGCACAGGCCATCTCCCGGCAGTCAGGTAAGTATCTGCTGGTATGCGGTGATTTCAATGATTCTCCTATTTCGTATGCGCATCACACCATCGGAAAAGGATTGACAGATGCTTATCGTGAAGCCGGCTGGGGACCGGGATTCTCGTATAACCGGAATTTTCTGTATTTCCGCATTGACCATTTGTTTGTGAACAAAGGATTTAAAGTATTGAAATGCCGTGTGGACAATTCCATTTCAGCATCCGACCATTATCCGTTGTGGTGTTTGGTAGAGAAGTTATAACCTGATAATAAATAGAAGATGAAGAATTTAATTTTTGCAGCAGCTATGAGTTGTATGGTATGTGCCTGCGGTCAGCAGGCGGCAGATACGGGCAATCCGTTCCTGTCAGAGTTTGAGACCCCTTATGGAACACCGGACTTTGACCGTATCAAGGTGGAACATTATGAACCGGCTTTCTTGAAAGGCATTGAGCAGCAGAATGGGGAAATCAAAGCCATTGTAGAGAACCCGGAGGAACCGAGTTTTGAGAATACGATTGTGGCATTGGATAATAGCGGGGAGATTCTGGCTCGTGTGAGCGGTGTGTTCTTTGCTTTGACAGAAGCAGATACCAATGACGAAATGATGGCGCTGGAAGCAAAGATTGCGCCGATGCTGTCTGAACACAGTGATAATATTTTCCTGAATCAGGAGCTGTATAAGAGAGTGGCTGCTGTTCATGCTCAGGAAGAGGCTGGAAAGATTCAGCTGACCACCGAACAGCATTATCTGCTGGATAAATATTATAAGGAATTTATCCGTTCTGGTGCCGGACTGGATGCACAGAAGCAGGAACGTCTGCGTGAAATCAACAAGCAGCTTTCTACACTGACCATTGAGTTCGGTAATCATGTGTTGGCCGACAACAACGATTATCTGCTGGTGGTAGATAAGAAAGAAGATTTGGCTGGTCTACCGGATGCAGTTATTGCAGGAGCTGCACAGGAAGCCAAGGCACACGGAAAAGACGGTAAGTGGGTATTTACTTTGCAGGAATCCAGCCGTACTCCGTTGCTCCAGTATGCTCAGAACCGTGAACTGAGAAAGAATATCTATCAGGCATATACCAGCCTGGGTAACCGTGGCAATGCCAATGACAACAAGGAAGTGCTGAAAAAGGTGCTTGCTCTTCGTCTGGAAAAGGCACAGCTGATGGGATTCAACAATTTCGCAGAGTATCAGTTGGCTGACAACATGGCGAAGAACCCGAAAAATGCACTTGACCTGCTGTATGGCTTGTGGGAATATTCTATCAAGAATGCCAAAGCGGAAGCAGCTGAGTTACAGAAAATCATGGACCGTGAAGGAAAAGGTGAGAAACTGGAAGCATGGGACTGGTGGTATTATGCAGAAAAGCTTCGCCAGGAGAAATATGATTTGAATGAAGATGCCATCAAGCCTTATTTCAGTCAGGAAGATGTGCACAATGGACTGTGTACGGTGGTCAACAAGTTGTATGGCATTACCTTGACTCCTTGTGATTCTATTTCTGTATATAATAAGGATGTGAAGACTTATATTGTGAAGGATGCAGACGATTCATTGTTGGGCGTGTTCTATAGCGACTACATGCCTCGTGCCAGCAAACGGAGCGGTGCCTGGATGAGTAACTTCCGTGAACAGCAGGAAGGGGTTCGTCCGTTGATTTATAATGTGGCCAGCTTTACCAAACCGGCTGGTGACCTTCCTTCCTTGCTGACAATCGATGAAGCACGCACCATGTATCATGAGTTCGGACATGCTTTGCACGGATTGCTGACTCAGTGCAAGTATAAAGGTGTGTCTGGTACTTCTGTAGCTCAGGATTTCGTGGAACTTCCTTCACAGATTATGGAACACTGGGCTGTATCACCTGAAGTGCTGAAAATGTATGCCAAACATTACCAGACTCGTGAGGCTATTCCTGATTCTCTGATTGCCAAGATTGAAAATCAGGCATTGTTCAACCAGGGCTTTATGACTACAGAACTGTTGGCAGCTGCCATTCTGGATATGGAAATGCACTGTCTGACTACGATGGAAGGATTCGACGTGCTTCAGTTTGAAAAACAGCTGATGGACAAATTGGGACTGATCCCGCAGGTTGCGCCTCGTTATCGTTCTACTTACTTCAACCACATCATGGGTGGTTATGCAGCTGGTTATTATAGCTATATCTGGGCTGAACGTCTGGATACAGATGCCTTTGAAGCGTTTAAGGAACATGGCTTGTTCGACCAGGCTACTGCTACCTCTTTCCGCAAGAACATTCTGGAAAAAGGTGGTTCAGACGACCCGATGAAACTGTATGTAACCTTCCGTGGGGCAGAACCCAGTCTGGATGCGTTGCTGAAGACTCGCGGATTGAAATAAAATGTCCGGATAGCAGAGAAAATCTGTACAGAGTATAACTAAAAGAGGGAGTATAGCTTCATTTTTGCAAGCTGTACTCCCTTTTTTAGGCTCTAAGCCTTAAATATTTACAATCCTTTCCGCATATAAATGAAAAAAAAACTATATTTGCAACCTTGAATAAACGTATCAAATTTTAAAAGTAAATATAATAAACTAAAGTAACATGCAAAACAAAGGATTTGTAAAGGTTTTTGCGGTATTACTGACCCTTGCGTGTGCTTTTTACCTTTCGTTCTCATTCGTTACACGTTATCAGATGAACAAGGCGGCTGAGGACCCGAAAGGTTCGGCACATTACCTGGATTCCATGCAGAATCAGAAGGTGTGGTTGGGGATTTATACGCTGAAACAATGCCGTGAGATGGAAATCGGGTTGGGTTTGGACCTGAAAGGTGGTATGAACGTCATTCTGGAAGTTTCTGTACCAGATGTAGTGAAGGCGTTGGCCGACAACAAACCGGATGAAGCTTTCAATAAAGCTGTAGCGGAAGCTGCAAAATTGCAAATTAACAGCCAGGAAGACTTTATTACGCTGTTTATCAGAGAATACAAGAAACTGGCACCGGAGGGCAAGCTTGCCGAACTCTTTGCAACTCAGCAGTTGAAGGATAAAGTAAATACCCGTAGTACTGACGCTGAAGTAGAAAAAGTATTACGTGAAGAGGTAAGTGCTGCTGTTGATAACTCATTCAATGTTTTGCGTACACGTATTGACCGTTTTGGTGTAGCTCAGCCGAACATCCAGACACTGGAAGGTAAGATGGGCCGTATCATGGTAGAATTGCCGGGTATCAAGGAACCCGAACGTGTGAGAAAACTTTTGCAGGGTTCTGCTAACCTGGAATTCTGGGAAACATTCGAAGCAAAGGACATCGTTCCGGTACTGGCTTCTGCCGACAACCGTGCTCGTGGTTTGCTGAATGTGGAAACTCCGGCTGATTCGGCAAAGGTGGAAGCTGATACGGCCGCTGTAGCCCAGACTTCAGCAGTGTCTGCCAAAGACAGTCTGGCTGCCGCATTGAAGGGCGAAACCGCTGCCGCTTCCAGTGCGAATATCGAAGCACTGAAGAAAGAACATCCGTTGCTGGCCGTATTGCAGCTGAACCAGAGCGGAGTAGGTTGCATCGTCGGATATGCAGACTATAAGGATACTGCCGACGTAAACCGTATTCTGGATATGAAGGCCGTGAAGGAAATCCTGCCGCGCGACCTGAAACTGATGTGGGGCGTGAAAGCCTCGGATATGGACAAGACAGGACGTATCTTCGAATTGTATGCTATCAAGTCTACAGAACGTAACGGCCGTGCACCGCTGGAAGGTGATGTGGTGACTGACGCAAGAGATGAATACGACCAGTTCAACAAGCCTTGCGTAAGCATGTCCATGAATACGGAAGGTGCCCGCCGCTGGGCTGCCCTGACCAAGAAGAACATTGGCCGGGAAATCGCCATCGTATTGGACGGATACGTGTACAGTGCTCCGCGTGTGAACTCTGAAATCACCGGAGGAAACTCGCAGATTACCGGTAACTTTACTCCGGAAGTGACGAAAGACTTGGCCAACGTATTGAAATCCGGTAAGATGCCTGCTCCTGCACGCATCGTACAGGAAGACATCGTGGGTCCGTCTCTGGGTCAGGAATCTATTAACCAGGGTATTGTGTCTTTCATCGTGGCTCTGATTGCCCTGATGCTTTATATGTGCGTGATGTACGGACTCATTCCGGGTATGGTGGCGAACGGTGCGCTGTTCATCAACTTCTTCTTCACGCTGGGTATCCTCTCGTCATTCCAGGCTGCCTTGACGATGTCCGGTATCGCCGGTATGGTATTGTCACTGGGTATGGCCGTGGATGCGAACGTATTGATTTACGAACGTACGAAAGAAGAGCTTCGTGCAGGAAAGGGAACCAAGCAGGCCCTGGCCGAAGGTTACAAGAATGCCTTCTCTGCCATCTTTGACTCGAACCTGACTTCTATCATTACAGGTATCATCCTGTTTAACTTCGGTACTGGTCCTATCCGTGGTTTTGCCACTACCTTGATTATCGGTATCCTCTGCTCATTCTTCTCAGCTGTGTTCTTGACTCGTCTGGTTTACGAACACTTCATGAACAAGGACAAATGGCTGCACCTGACATTCACTACAGGTATTTCAAAGAACCTGATGCAGAATGTACACTATAACTTCATGGGTATTACGAAACGTTCGTTTACTATCTGGGGAGTTGTCATCGTAGTATGTATCATTTCATTCTTTGTACGTGGTCTTGCACAGAGTATCGACTTCACCGGTGGACGTAACTTCGTGGTTCAGTTTGAACAGGTTGTACAGCCGGAAACTGTACGTAGCTTGCTGCAGCCGAAAGTGGGTGATGCAAACGTGCAGGCTATTGCTTTGGGTACAGACGGTAAGACAATCCGTGTGACTACCAACTACCGTATCAACGAAGACTCTCCTACAATCGATGCCGAAATCGAAGAGTTCCTTTACAATGCGTTGAAGGAAGGTAACCTGTTGGGAGAAGGTACCACACTGGAAATCTTCATCGACCGCGATAACCGTGCCGGAGGTTCTATCATCAGTTCCCAGAAGGTAGGTCCCAGCATTGCCGACGATATTAAGACTTCCGCCGTATGGTCAGTGGTACTGGCCTTGATTGCCATTGGTCTGTATATCTTGGTTCGTTTCAACAACATTGCCTTCAGTATTGGTGCTACGGTTGCATTGGCGGTAGATACTGTGCTGATTATCGGAGCATACTCCTTGTGTCACGGATGGATGCCGTTCTCTCTGGAAATAGACCAGACATTCATCGGAGCCATCCTGACTGCAATCGGTTATTCTATCAATGATAAGGTGGTTATCTTCGACCGTGTGCGTGAGTTCATCGGCTTGTATCCGAAACGTGACCGTACGCAATTGTTCAACGATTCGCTGAACACCACTTTGAGCCGTACCATCAACACTTCTTTCAGTACCTTGATTGTGTTGCTGAGTATCTTCATTCTGGGTGGCGACAGCATCCGCAGCTTCGCATTCGCTATGATTCTGGGTGTAGTAATCGGTACATTGTCTTCATTGTTCGTAGCTGCTCCGGTAGCTTACCTGACAATGGGTCATAAGATGCCGAAACAGGCTGGTGAAGCAGAATAAATTAGAAATCTGATATAATGTTTGAAAGCGGCTGTTTTCCTCGTGAAAGCGGCCGCTTTTTTGATGTGGTTTATGAGCATGAAAAAACGCCTAGGCGTTCGGATTAAAACGTCTAAGCGTTTGCTTTGAAACGTCCTTGCGTTTTGATTCAAATGTACTTGTGTTTTGAATCAAACGTAAGGACGTTTTTTATAGCTGATTATTCATCGACTTTCTCATCAATAGATTTACCTGTCAGTTGCTTCAAGTAATCGGAAGCAGACATGCCGAACTCTTCTTTAAAGCACTGACGGAAGTATACGTTACTGTTGATTCCTACCTTGAATGCGATTTCAGAGATAGAATATTTTCCTTCCAACAGATACTTTTCAGCCAGCTGCATTTTGATTTTCCGGATATACTCGTTAGTTGACATACCCGTAAGTGCCTTTACCTTGCGATAGAGTGTGGAACTGCTCATGCACATCACATTGGAAAGTACGGTAATATCTATATTTTCTGCAGCAGCTAATCCTTCGGTAATCGTATTGGTGATTTTATCTAGGAATTCCTTGTCCAACTTGTTCATAGATTCCGTGATAATGGCCCTCTTTTCCTCCATGCTTTGTTTTTTCGGTTTGTCTGGACGGATGGCAAAGCGCTCTGATAAAAGTCGCCGCTGGGTCAGCAAATTGCTGATGCGGCTTTGCAGCAGACCGGCACTGAAAGGCTTCGTCAGATAAGAATCAGCTCCTGCCTGGTAGCCTTCCTCCTTGTCGGTAATACTGTCTTTTGCCGTTAATAGGATAACCGGAATGTGACTGGTACGAATGTCTGCTTTCAGCTTTTGACACATGACAACCCCATTCATTACCGGCATCATAATGTCACTGACGATAATATCCGGAATACAATCTGTGGCTATTTGTAATCCTTCTTTTCCGTTAGCAGCAGTCTTTATCTCATATAAGTCCGTAAACGAGTCGGCAATGTAGTCGCGTATGTCGGCATTGTCTTCCACCACCAGGATAATCGGGCGGGCATTTTTATCTTTATCTGCCACTTCTTGTTTCTCAATCGGCTCTTCTTCCTTTCCGTCTTGCTTGTCTGTATGTATATCTTCTCCGTGCAGGGCTTGAGGATAGGTATTGCCTGCCGGCAGGCGCAGATAGAAGGTCGTGCCGATTTCCGGCAGGCTCTTTACTTGAATGTCCCCTTCGTGCAGCTTCACCAGGTTTTTCACCAGTGCCAGTCCGATGCCTGTTCCGGAAGCCTGATGTTCTCCGCTCTCCTGATAATAGCGTTCGAAGATATGTGCCAAAGCGTCCTGTCCGATACCATAGCCGGTGTCTTCTACGGACAGTTGCGCATAGCGTATGCCATTTTCCGTAACCCATTCGGCGCGGATACGGATATATCCTTTTTCTGTGTATTTCAACGCATTGGAAATCAGGTTGTCCAGAATCATGGTGATGACTTCCTTGTCGAAGAACAGCACCATGTTTTCCTCTTCCACCTCTATCAGAATCTGAATCTCCGGCTTGTTGTTCAGTTCCTTGTATTTCAGTCCGGTTTCATAGACCGCGCTGGTCAGGTTCCCTTTTGTCACACACAGTCTCTTGTTCTGTGTTTCTGTCTTCCGGAAGTCCAGTATCTGGTTTATCAGATTCAGTAATCGTACGGCACTCTGATGAATAACAGAAATCCGATGATGGTCTTTGCTGGAAAGCGTATTGCTTTTTACCAAATCTTCCAATGGGCCCAGAATCAGTGTCAACGGAGTGCGTAGTTCGTGGGTAATATTGGTATAGAACCGCAGGCGTTCGTCATTCAGTTCTTGTTCCTGTTCATGACTTTTCTTCTCGGATTCATATAAATACTCTAAATTTAATTTGCGTTTGTAAGCCCATAGTCCGATGAAAAGCAGGCCTATGCCAATAATTACATAGAGTAGCTTAGCCCACCAGGAAAGCCAAAGTGGAGGAGCAATGATGATTTCTATGGCTGATATTTCGTCTGACCATTCCTGGTTTCGGATGCGGGTCTTGATCATGAATTCATATTTTCCGGGTGGCAGGTTGCGGAAAGTGACGTTGTTGGGGTCCTTTACGGTGTACCAGGAGTTTTCCAGCCCTTTTAGCATATAGGCATATTCTACTCTTTCATTCAGTGAGTAATCTTGTATGCTGAATGAAATATTGAAATTGTTTTGCAGGTGTTTTAACCGTACACTTTCTTTGTTGATTAAAGAAATTTCGGTTTCATTACTGTTTTCGGAAACAAGAGGTTCAAAAACGGTTATCTTTCCGATAATGGCTTTTGGAGCCTGTCGCTTTTCCAGAATATAGCTGGGAGTGAAGTAGCAGAGCCCGTTCGTGGAGCCAAAATACATAACTCCATTTTTGCCCTTGCAGACGCTTCTTCCGGTGAAACTTGCCATTGGAATATTGTCCCTGAAATCGTAATTGTAGATATTTTCTTCATTTCGAACAAAACAGCTGATTCCCTGATTGGTGCTGAACCAGATATTCTGGTTCTCATCTTCCTCAATGGCCCAGATAAAAGTATTGGCCAATCCTTCATTACGCTGGTAGACCTTATATTTCCAAGGTGAATTGTACTCAAATTGCACAAGGCCTTCTCCTGTCGCAGCCCATATACACCCTTTTGAGTCTTCATAAATTTGGTTGATGGTGTTGGATGGGAAGCCTTGATATGTATTGAACTCTTTTAATAATTTCCAGTTTGAGGAGTAAAGAGCTACACCACCTCCAAAACTGCCTACCCATATCTGGTCTTTTTTGTCTTTAATAACGCTACGTACCAGATTATCAGTAACCGTCAGCATCCAGAGCCACGGCAGCTGGACCTTCGGCTCGCCGTCGGTGCTGATGATGTTCCACCGGACCCCGGGACAGCTGGACCGGGAGCTGGCGGACATGGACGAGTGTATGCCACACTACTATCAGATCACCGGGGGCCACGGCATGGGGGCCCAGCTGATCATGGCCGGGGAGGCGGCTCTGGCCCGGGGACGGCTCAACGACGGAGCCATTGCCTTAGAGCGGGCCCGGGCGGCCATCAGCGGCAGCGGACAGGAGAATATGGCCCTGTGCTGCGACTTTCTGGAGATGCGGCTGCACATGGCCGCCGGGGAGGCGGTGGGAGTGGACCCGCGCCGCCGCCGGCAGCTGTTGCAGCAGCACAATGCCATGTGGCTGCATATTTTCGACAGCAGCGCCGCCTATTGCCAGGCGGTGCTGGGCCGGACGGACGATATTCCGGAACTGTTCCGGGAGCATCGGCTGGATACCGTGAATTTCCTGGGGCCGTGCCTGCCTATGATGCAGATGATCGAAAATCAGGTGTATCTGGCCCAGGGAGCCTATGCCCGGGTCATCGGCGGCAGCGAGGGGTTGCTGGCCCTGTGCCGGGGGATGCACTATGCCCTGGTGGAGCTCTATGTGCTGGCCCAGACCGCCGCGGCCTATGAGAAGCTGGGCAAGCGCCGGGAGGCGGCGGAGCTGCTGCGTCAGGCGGCGGCCCTGGCCCAGCCGGACGGCCTGGTGACGCCCCTTGCGGAAAGTGGCCGCTATCTGCGGGAGCTGCTGCCGGAGTACGGGACTCTGGGCCGGGAGGCTGCGGAGCTGAGCCGGATGCTGGAGCAGGGGACCCAGCAGGAGCAGCGGCCGGAGGCCTTGGCCCCCCTGACGGAGCGGGAGTGGGCCGTGGCCCAGCGGATGGCCCGGCGGCTCAGCAACCGGGAGATCGCGGGCCAGCTGTTTTTGACCGAGGGCACCGTGAAGCAGTACATCAACCAGATCTATTCCAAGCTGCACCTGACCGGCGACGCCCGCACCAAGCGCCGCCGTTTGGAGGAGCTGATGGGGGAGTAGGAATTTCAGGGGCGGACAGGGGCGTCCGCCCCTACAAAGATGGGATAATTGCCGGGGTCGTCCGTAGGGCCCACTGCCCTCAGCGGGCCGCATAACAGAACCGCCGCCGGGTGACCGGCGGCGGTTTTGTGATAGAAACAATTCTATATTGTATTATTATATCAGGATATTGCGCCTTGTAATCGCCTATTGCCCCAGGATGGTCTCGGCGAAGCCTTTGGCAAACAGCCGGGCGGCCCGGAGGGCCTCGTCCAGCGAGTTCCCGGCGGCCCCCACCTCCACCAGCAGGCTGCCCGGGGCGGCAAACTGGTTATAGCGGTAGTTCAGCAGGGTGATAGGCCGCATCAGGGTGGGGGACTGGCTTTCCAGCTTCTCCTGAACGGCGATGGCCAGGCGCAGGTTGTCCTGCCAGCCGTCGTGGGCCACGCCCATGATCAGGCTCACCTGGGCGGCGGCGGGGTCCTCCGCCGTCACCAGCTTATACTGGGTGCCGTTGGCGTCCTGCACCGCGTCCCGGTGCAGGTCCAGCACATAGACGATGGAGGGGTACTTGGCCAGGTAGCTCTGGATAGACGCCAGACTGTTTTCATAGGCATCGTTGTACGACTCCCCGTCGTGGAGGGTGCGGTCGTGGACCACGGAGATGCCGTAGGACGACAGCTCCGCCGCCAGCTCGTCCCCCACCCGGACCATGTTGCAGGAGCGGTCCGCCGTGCGGAAGGTGCCGGAGGGGACGTACTCCTGCCCCGGGGGCATGGTATAGGACTCGCTGGCGTGGCTGTGGACGATAAGGACCTGGGGCCCCTGCTGGGGACAGGCCGCGAACTGCCGGTCCCCCAGCATGATGCTGTAGCCGTCGGTGGAGCGGGGGTCCACCGTCTGGGCCGGGACGCCGTTGTCCGCCCCGGGCTGGGGGGCCGGGTCCTCCGACGGGGCGGGGTCCTCCTGGGGATCCTCCGGTTCCGGGTCCGGCTGGGGAGCGTCGTCCTCCTGCACCGCCAGGGACCGGCCTGCCAGCAGCACCGGCGACTGGCCCAGGGCCAGCACCGTGGCGGCGGACAGTCCGTCCAGCCCCAGAAGGTCCCCCAGCTCCCACCGCAGCAGTCCCCGGGACAGATGGGGGCGGCGGGACACGGACTGCCACAGGGCGGCGGCGCTGTCCGCCCCGGCTCCGGCCAGCACCGTTCCCAGGGCTGCCGCCGCCAGCAAGAGCGCCAGCCCCCGCCGCAAAATTGCCTGTTTCAAAGCGTTCACCTCTTTGAGACAAGCCTATGCGGCGGGTGCCGGGATTATGTCACGGTTCCATCACCGGGGGGATATCCACGATCTGCAGGCCCCGGCGCATGGCGTATTCCAGGGTGCGGCGGGTGCCGCCGGGCTGGCCGTCGTGGACCGCCAGCAGCAGGGCGGCGTGGTCCACCATATAGCGGTTGCGCCGCTGCATGCACCCGGGACTGTAGGACGACTGCACCAGGGTCTCGTAATCGCAGGCCGCCACCAGGCGGCGATAGCGCTCCTGCTGGGCCCGGGGCCAGCCGTCGGCCTGGGTGGGACAGGGAATGGCCGCCTCCACGCTGACGTCCCCGTGCCGCTGCCGCAGGGCCAGGGCCAGCTCGCAGAAGTACAGGTCGCAGCCCTGGGCCATGCCGCAGATGAAGTGCCGGTATCCCGCCTCATAGGCGGCGTCCAGCGCGTCCCGGAGCCGGACCTTCAGGGCCCGGCACCGGGGATCGTCTTCGTTTTCCCCCCAGGGGAGCTTGGCCGGACGGTGGCCGGAAAAGCAGCAGCTGACAGGCTGTGCGCGCATGGCCTCGTCCTCCCTTCAAAGATACTGGCACCATTATAGAACATACTTTCTATTTTGTAAAGAAGAATTTCTCTTGCGCGCCGGGTGCAAATCCGGTATACTGGGGAAAAAGGGAGGTGCATCCGATGAAGCTGTATTTCAAGCAGCGGTTTTTCTCGTGGTTCGACAGCTATGACATCTATTACGAGGGCGGCAGCGTGGCCTATACCGTGGAGGGAAAGCTGGCCTGGGGTCATTGCCTGCACATTCTGGACTCCCGGGGGCAGCACATTGCCACGGTGAAGCAGCAGGTGCTGACGTTTCTGCCGAAATTCGACCTGTATGTGGGGGAGCGGTGCATCGGCACCATCCGCAAGGAGTTCACGTTTTTCCACCCGTCCTTTACCATGGATTTCTGCGGCTGGACGGTGGAGGGCAGCTTCATGGAGTGGGACTATACC
>ENA-USUJ01002240-USUJ01002240.1-human-gut-metagenome-genome-assembly--contig:-NODE-2240-length-14974-cov-8.810432_pt1 | contig 14974 bp, 9 predicted proteins | sample MGYA00250061_ERZ773398 | MGnify/ENA primary metagenome ERZ773398 (study PRJEB29103, sample SAMN06111992) | human gut metagenome | biome: human gut; feature: ankylosing spondylitis patient; material... | reverse complement strand
TTGGAGCAAGGACACAGACAATCATTGGAAAGAATGCTCTCGCTGCCACGAAAAGAAGGACGAGGCGGCTCACGATTACGGTAGCGATAACATCTGCGACACCTGCGGATATGACAAGACCGTACCGCATACGCACAATCTGACCCTCGTTCCCGCAAAGGCTCCTACTTGCACGGAGAAAGGCAACACGGCATATTACACCTGCGACGGCTGTGACAAGTGGTTTGAGGATGCAACCGGTGCATCCGAAATTACCGACAAGACAAGCGTAATCCTTGCGGCAACAGGTCATAGCGCTTCCGACTGGAAGTCCGATAATACCGATCACTGGAAAGAGTGCACCGTTGTCGGCTGCGGCGTGATCATCGAGGGCAGCAAGGCGGCGCATACCGCCGGTGAATGGATTATCGACACTCCGGCAACAGCTACCACAAGCGGCTCAAAGCATAAGGAATGCACCGTCTGCGGTTATACGATGGCAACCGAAACCATCCCGGCAACCGGCGGCGGTGAGCATACTCACAGCTACGGCAGCGAGTGGAAGAACGATGCCGACAACCACTGGCATGAGTGCTCCTGCGGCGATAAGAAAGATACAGCAGCGCATACCGCCGGCGAATGGATCATCGACACCCCGGCAAGTGCTACAACCGACGGCTCAAAGCATAAGGAATGCACCGTCTGCGGTTATACGATGGCAACCGAAACTATCCCGGCAACCGGCGGCGGTGAGCATACTCACAGCTACGGCTCCGACTGGAAGAACGATGCTACGAACCACTGGCATGAGTGCTCTTGCAGAGATAAGGCCGATAAGGCGGCACACGACTTCAAGTGGGTTGTTGACAAGGAAGCGACCGCAACGCAAAAGGGCTCCAAGCATGAGGAGTGCAGGGTTTGCGGCTACAAGAAGGCGGCAGTTGAGATTCCGGCTACCGGAACACCGACTGAGCCGGGCAAGCCGACCGATTCGGATTCTCCGCAGACTGGTGACAACAGCAATATGATCCTTTGGATCGCACTGCTGTTTGTCAGCGGCGGCGTAGTGATCGGCATCACCGTTTACAGCAAAAAGAAGAAAGAAAACGCTGAATAAATCAGCTGCGAACCTTTGAGCAAAGGGCGGTGACGGACATTGCCGTCATCGCCCTTTCGCTTGGACTGGAGAAGAACCACATGATGCAGGATTATCAATCGAACCGCCCCGTCAGGCAGCAACCGCCGGGACATAAGAGCACAGGCTGCATTATCTGCCCTGATCGGTGGTAAGACCGTTATGGTCATTGCCCACAGAATGCGTACCGTTGTACAGGCAGATAAGTTCATCGTACTGGATCGTGTCATGCGTTGCCCTCTGATCAGAGCGGGGTATCAATATCGTTTTAATGACAGGTCAAAAAAGAATATAGGATAAACATTGCTGATGTGATAAAATAATGATAGAGAACAGCATAGAAAAGTCGTAAATAAAACAACGAAAAGGAGAAAACAAATGACAGCAGAACAGTTAAAAGAAATCATTTCACAGATGACACTGGAAGAAAAAGCAGCTATGTGCTCAGGCGACGACTTCTGGCACACAAAAGCAGTGGAGAGACTCGGCGTTCCGAGAAGTATGGTATCAGATGGCCCTCACGGACTCAGAAAGCAGGATCAGAGCGGGGATCATCTTGGTATTAATGACAGTATCAAGGCAGTCTGCTTCCCGACAGCCTGCGGAACGGCGGCAAGCTTTAACAGAGATCTTCTTTACAGCATGGGACAGACGCTCGGACAGGAATGTCAGGCAGAGGATGTCAGCGTTATTTTAGGGCCTGCTGTCAACATCAAGCGTTCTCCGCTCTGCGGCAGAAACTTTGAATATTATTCAGAAGATCCGTATCTGGCAACAGAGATCGCGACAAGCCAGATCAATGGAGTACAGAGCAGGCATGTCGGTACTTCCATCAAGCATTTTATGGCAAATAATCAGGAAACAAGACGTATGTCCTCCGATTCCCGGATCGATGAGCGCACCATGCGGGAAATCTATCTGGCAGCTTTTGAGGGTGCGGTAAAGCATGCAAAGCCATGGACAGTGATGTGCTCCTACAACCGGATCAACGGAACATATGCAGCGGAGAACAAGCAGCTTCTGACAGACATCCTGCGTGATGAATGGGGCTTTGACGGTTATGTAGTCAGTGACTGGGGCGCAGTCAACGACAGAGTAGAAGGTGTCAAGGCTGGACTGGATCTGGAAATGCCCGCTTCCCACGGCGTCAATGATGCCCTGATCGTCAAGGCAGTCAGGGAAGGCAGGCTGGATGAGGCAGTGCTGGATAAAGCAGTGGAAAGAATTTTGAATATTGTATACCGTTTTGTGGAAAATCGTGATGAAACGGCTGTATTTGACCGCGACAAGGATCATGAAATGGCAAGAAAGGTAGCAGAGGAGTCCATCGTGCTTCTGAAAAATGATGGCATCCTTCCGCTTTCCGAAACAGACGAGATCGCGTTCATCGGTAAATTTGCAAAGAAGCCGAGATTCCAGGGTGGCGGCAGCAGCCACATCAATTCCCATAAGATAGACAGTGCCATGGATATGGTGGCAGGTATGGCAAATATCACGTATGCACAGGGCTACGATGATGCAGAAGATGTGATCGATGAAAAGCTGATCGCAGAAGCAGTGGAAGCTGCGAAAAAAGCAAAGGCAGCAGTCATCTTTGCAGGACTTCCGGATGCATTTGAATCCGAAGGCTTTGACAGAACGCATATGAGAATGCCGGACTGCCAGAATAAACTGATCGAAGAAGTGGCAAAGGTACAGCCGAACACAGTCGTTGTATTGCACAACGGTTCTCCGGTTGAAATGCCATGGGTAAATGACGTAAAGGGCATTGTGGAAGCTTATCTCGGCGGACAGGCAGTCGGCGGTGCGATCGTGGATATCCTGTTCGGACGTGTCAATCCAAGCGCAAAGCTGGCTGAGACATTCCCGCTGAAGCTTTCCGACAATCCGTCCTACCTGTATTACATCGGGGAAGGCGATGTTGTGGAATACAGGGAAGGAATCTTTGTAGGCTATCGTTATTATGACAAGAAGAATATGGATGTGCTGTTCCCGTTCGGACACGGACTGAGCTACACGACCTTTGCGTATTCCAATATGAAGCTGGATAAAGAAAAAATGTACGATACCGACACACTGACGGTTTCCGTTGACGTGACAAATACCGGAAAGATGGCAGGCAAAGAAGTGGTGCAGCTTTATGTGGCCGACAAAGAAAGCACAGTGATCCGTCCTGTCAAAGAACTGAAGGAGTTTGCCAAGATCGAGCTTGCACCGGGCGAGTCAAAAACAGTTACCTTCAGCTTATCCAAGAGAGCATTTGCTTACTTTAACACAGACTTGCATGACTGGCATGTGGAATCAGGCGAATTTGATATCCTGATCGGACAGTCCTCCAGAAATATCGTCTGCCAAAAGACCGTATATGTAGAGTCTACGGTAGAAGTATTTAAGAAATATCACTTGAATACAACAATCGGCGATATCATGAAGGATCCGCTTGCAAAGCCGTTCCTGAAAGATATTCTGGATGCATGTATCATGAATGATGTGAATACGACAGAAGGAGAAGGTCTTGGCGCGGCGGCAGAAGAGATGCAGGAAGCCATGATGGGCTATCTGCCGGTCAGAGCTGTCATCAGCTTCATGGATGGCACAATGACCCATGAAAAGCTGCAGAGCTACATCGATCAGATGAACAATTGTCACACATTTACGAAGTAAATGTGCGACCCAATAATCTGCGTAGCAGATTATAGCCTGTAACATATATATCCAGTAAATGTGCGACCGGGTAACCTGCGCAGCAGGTTATAGCCCGTAACATATATATCCAGTAAATGTGTGACCGGGTAATCTGCGCAGCAGATTATAGCTTTTCCTATATTTCCAATCCCGATAATAACCGGAAGAACGATTGAAAAAATCGATGGCTGTTATCGGGATTTTTTGTTGACTTTTTTACCGGATACGCCTATAATCGTACCTAGTTGGTACATTACATTGACGCGTTAAAGTGTAAGCGTACAATAAGGAGGAGATATATTATGAAGAAGAAAATGCTTTCTGTTCTGCTTGCAGCAGCCATGACAATGTCACTGATCGGTTGTGGTTCTACAGCAGATACAGCAACAGACACTACAGAAACAACAGATGCTACAGAAACAACAGATACTGCAGATGCAGCTACAGACGCATCTGATGCAAGTACAGACGCTGCAGAAGCTACAGATGCAAGCGCAGATTCAGACAAGACATATACAATTGGTATCTGCCAGCTTGTACAGCATGAAGCGCTGGATGCAGCTACAGAAGGTTTCAAGACAGCTTTAACAGATAAGCTTGGTGACAAGGTTACATTCGACGAGCAGAATGCAGCAGGTGATGCACCTACCTGTTCTACCATCTGTACAACATTCGTTACGAACGACTATGACCTGATCCTTGGTAATGCAACAGCAGCTCTGCAGGCAGCAGTTGCAGCTACAGATACAATCCCGGTACTTGGTACATCCATCACAGACTACGGTACAGCACTTGGTGTAGATGACTGGACAGGTACAACAGGAAAGAACATTTCCGGTACAACAGACCTTGCTCCGCTTGACGGACAGGCAGACTGCATCGCTGAATTATTCCCGGATGCAAAAAATGTAGGTATTTTATACTGCTCATCTGAGCCAAACAGTATTTATCAGTCAACAACGATCAAAGGATATCTGGAAGAGAAAGGTTACACAGTAACAGAGTATACATTCTCTGATTCCAACGACGTTGCAGCAGTTACACAGAGTGCATGCGATAATTCAGATCTGATCTACATCCCGACAGATAACACAGCAGCATCCTGTACAGAAGCGATCAACAACGTAGCAGATCCTGCAGGTGTTCCGATCTTCGCAGGTGAGGAAGGTATCGCTAAGGGTTGTGGTGTTGCAACACTTTCCATCAGCTACTATGACCTTGGTTACAAGACTGGTGAAATGGCATATGACATTCTTGTAAACGGTGCTGATATTTCCACAATGGAAGTACAGTCCGCTCCGAACTTTACAAAAGAATATATCAAAGACCGTGCAGACAAACTCGGCATTACTGTTCCGGACGGATATACAGAAATTACTGCAGAATAATATCTGATTGGTAAGATATGCAGAGAAAGGGTCATAGTGACCTTTTCTCTGCTTTTGTAGTGAGGATAGAAACCAAGCGGCAGCGAAGCTGACATTTGGTTTCGCCCGAACGTAATATGTCATGCATCAAAGATGCATGATGCAGACTCGGTCCATCGCCGCAGGCGATTATGCATGGACCGAGGTTCAAGCAGAGAAAATCAAAGAGTGCGAAGCACGTCTGACAGCAAAGCTGGCAGGATTTTCGAGTCTGATGAGGATAGAAACAACCAGGGAGGTAACTATGATTCAATATTTTACATCACTTAACCCGGCGGCATTTGGCAATGCACTTCCGGGCAATGTGGCGCAGGGGCTGATATGGGGTATTATGGCACTCGGCGTGTACATCACATTCCGTCTGTTGGATTTTGCGGATCTGACCGTAGACGGTTCTTTTGCAACAGGCGGTGCGGTGACCGTTATGATGACGATCACAGGACATAACATCTGGATCTCACTTTTATGTGCATCACTGGCAGGACTTTTGGCAGGACTTTGTACAGGACTTTTACATACAAAGCTCGGTATTCCGCCGATCCTTGCAGGTATTCTGACACAGATCGCACTGTACTCCGTGAATCTGAATATCATGGATCGTCATGCCAATCAGGCACTCAGCATTGATAAATACACATTGATCCTGTCTTCCCGTAACCTGACGAAAGCGATTATCGTCGGTCTGCTCTTTTCGGTTGTACTGATCGCGCTTTTATACTGGTATTTCGGTACAGAACAGGGGTCTGCCATTCGTGCGACAGGCTGTAATCCGGCAATGAGTAAAGCACAGGGTATCAATATTGACAATATGAAACTGATCGGTCTTGCACTTTCCAATGCGATCGTTGCAATGTCGGGCGGACTGCTTTCCCAGTATTCCGGTTTTGCCGATGTCAACATGGGACGTGGTGGTATCGTTATCGGTCTTGCGGCAGTTATCATCGGTGAAGTATTAGGTGATGCGATCCTCGGTAAGCGTATGGACTTCAAGGGACGTCTTACCTTTGTGGTGATCGGCGGTATTATTTACTATATCGTTATCGGTATTGTTCTCTGGCTGAAGATGCCAAGTGAGGATCTGAAGCTGTTTACCGCGATCATCGTAGCAATCTTCCTCGCTGTTCCCTATCTGAAAGGGCAGAGTAAGAGCTCCTTTAAGAAAGCAGGAAAGAAAGCGGCTGCTATGGCAGCAGGCAGTAAGGAGGGGAAATAAATGTTAGAAATCCGTAATGTACATAAAACCTTCAACCTTGGCACCATCAATGAAAAGCATGCGTTAAACGGCGTAGATCTCAAACTGGACGAGGGCGATTTCGTTACAGTGATCGGCGGAAACGGTGCGGGTAAGTCTACCATGCTGAATGCAGTAGCAGGCACATGGCCGGTAGATGAGGGCTCTATCCTGATCGACGGCGTAGATGTGACGGGGCTTCCTGAATTTAAGCGCGCTACCTTCTTAGGACGTGTATTCCAGGATCCGATGACAGGAACGACCGCAACCATGCAGATCGATGAAAATCTGGCACTGGCTGCAAGACGCGGACAGAAAAGAGGACTCCGCTGGGGTATCACAAAGGCAGAAAAAGAACAGTTTCATGAGCTGTTAAAGGAACTGGATCTGGGACTGGAGGATCGTATGACTTCTAAGGTCGGGCTGCTTTCCGGCGGACAGAGACAGGCAGTTACCCTTCTGATGGCAAGTCTGCAGAAGCCGAAGGTACTGCTTCTGGATGAGCATACGGCAGCGCTGGATCCGAAGACTGCTGCAAAGGTACTTGCCCTGACAGATAAGATCATTACAGAAAACCATCTGACAGCCATGATGGTTACCCACAATATGCGTGATGCGATCGCACACGGCAATCGCCTGATCATGATGAATAACGGTAAGGTGATCTTAAATATCGCAGGCGAAGAAAAGAAAAAGCTGACAGTAGAAGATCTGCTGCAGAAGTTTGAGGAAGTATCCGGTGAAGAATTTGCATCTGACAAAGCGCTTCTCGGGTAGAAAAATAAAGTATCCAAACGAAAACAGGAGCGTATGAAGGAAAAACCTTCATACGCTCTTATCTTTAGGGGGGGTCATTATAAGACGTTTTCTCTCCGATCGGTGTACTCCTGAAATGCTTCTGCTGATACTTTTTGGGCGTCATGCCTGTTTTTTTCCTGAAAACATTTGTGAAATAACTCTGATTTGGAAAGCAGAGTATCGTGGCAATTTCTACCGGGGAATATTCCGAATATATCAGCATATTACAGGCAGTTTCCACCTTCTTATCCGATATATAGGCACTGATCGTCTGCCCGGTTTCTGCTTTGAAAAGACGTGACAGATAGGAGGGATTTAAGCCGACATGATCAGCCAGTGTATCCAGTGTGATACGTGTATGCAGACTTTCGCAGATGTAATCAATGCATTTTGCCACGGGCTGGGAACAGATCTTCTTTTTTCGCAGATTTTTCATTCTGATCGTATAATCCACACACATTAAAAAATGCAGGTCTGAGATATCCTGTCTGCTTTTGCACGTATCTACCTTTTGAATATAAAAATCGCTGATACTGTATGCTTTGGAAAGGGACATACCGCCTTCCATGCAGTAACGGGCTGCCAGTGCTGCTGTAATGGCAAAGTGGTATTTAAAATGCTGCAGCTCGTTTTCGGAAAGTTTTCCCAATCCTTTTTTATCGGTCAGCGGTTCATTGCACAGCTGTTTGATCTTTTCAACATTCCCTTCCCTGATACAGGAATAAAATTCGAGCTCCGGGTTGTATGGAGCATGGATCAGATTCTCTTCCCGCTGGACAAATTCCCGATAAAGCTGTTCTTTTTGTAAATTTTCTTTGGATTTCATAATGCCTCCCACGGTGCAGTTTCTTCTGCCGGAAAACTAGTTGTGTATCTTTTACAGGCTGTATCATCCGGTAACATATCCCTAGTATAGCATATGTCATAAAAACATAAAAGAGGTAAATAAAACGATATATATAAGCTCGGTTAACTGCTATAAATACAGAAAAGACATTGCACAATGTCTCGAAACAGCAAAAATGATAAAGGAGGAAGTTATGAAGCAATTAAAACGGGGACTTGCATTTTTACTTGTTTTAGTCATGGTCATGGGCTCTATGGGAACAGGCGTTATGGCAGCACCGACAGCGAAGACAGGTAAAAAAGCAGCAGTAAAAACAGTAGCAATCACAAAGCCGGATACCAAAACGCTGGTGATGAAGAAAGGGCAGAGTTTTACGCTGAAAACGAAAGTCACAACGAGCGGAAAAAAAGTATCCAAAGCAGTCAGCTACAAATCTTCAAATGAGAAGATTGTAAAGGTAACGAAAAAGGGAAAGCTGAAAGCACTGAAAAACGGCAAAGCAACCATTACAGTAACAAGCAAGGCTGACAAAAAGAAAAAGGCGACGATCAAGGTTATCGTAAAAACACCTGTAACAAAGGTGAAGCTTGATCAGAAGGAGATCAGTCTGACAGAAGGGGAAACAGCGGTAGTAAAGGCAACAGTTTCTCCGAAGAAAGCAACGATTAAGAAAGTTTCCTACAAGAGCAGTAATAAAGCTGTGGCAAAGGTAAACAGTAAGGGAAAAATTACGGCTGTAGCAGAAGGAACAGCAGTGATCACAGTAACTTCCAAGGATGGCAATGCAAAGAAAGCAACCTGTAAGGTCACTGTGAAGAAGGCAGGACAGACATCGGGAGAAACACCATCCGCAGCACCGACAGCAGCACCGAGTCAGGCTCCTACAGCAGCACCCAGTGATAAACCTGCACCGGCACCAAGCGATAAACCTTCAGAAACACCAAAGCCGCAGCCAAGTGAGGAGCCGGCAGAAAAACCGGATCTTTCTTATGAAGGCTACAAACTGAAATGGGAAGATGAATTTGACAGCGTTTCCTTAAACAGCGCTGACTGGAATGTGGAAACACATGAACCGGGCTGGGTAAATGCAGAGCTGCAGGAGTATGTGAACAGCAATGAGAATATTTACCTGGAAAATGGAAATCTTGTGATCAAACCGGTCAGAGAAAAGATTCGAGAAGATGAAAGCGGAAATCCTGTTTACAAATACACATCAGGACGTGTCAATACACAGGGAAAACATGATTTTACATATGGATTATTTGAAACAAGAGTAAAGGTTCCGACAGGAAAAGGATATTTGCCTGCATTCTGGATGATGCCAACCAATGAAAATCTGTATGGACAGTGGCCGAGATGCGGAGAAATCGACATCATGGAAGTGATGGGACAGGAAACAAATAAACTGTACGGTACATTGCATTATGGAAATCCGCATTCCCAGAATCAGGAAACTTATACAGCAAAAAATGGTGACTTTGCAAGCGAATATCACACCTATGCTGTGGAATGGGAACCAGGTAAGATGATCTGGTATGTAGACGGTATCAAATATCAGGAAGTAAATGACTGGTACACAACAACAGAAGGACAGGGAACAGTGGCTTATCCGGCACCGTTTGATCAGCCGTTTTACATGATCTTAAATCTTGCGATCGGTGGCTCCTGGGTAGGATATCCGGATGAGACAACAACATATGATGATCAGGCATTTGTGATCGATTATGTAAAAGCATATCAGAAGGATCAGTCATACTATGATGAACTGGAAAAAACAGTTGAGAAGCCGGAAAAAGCACCGGTAGTAGAACCGGAAGACGGAAAGTATGTAAAAAATGATGATTTTTCACAGGATGATGATCTGAGCGGTGAAAATGGCTCTGTATGGAAGTTCATGACACAGCAGGGCGGAGAAGCAACAGCCTGCATCGTGGCAGATGATACGTTTGGCGCAGGAAAGAAAGCAGTCAAGATCAGTACAACAAAGGCAGGAACGGAAAATTATGCAGTACAGCTTGTACAGGCCGGTATTCCGGTGAAGCAGGAAGGACAGTACAAACTCAGCTTTGATGCATACGCAGCAGCTGACAGAACGATGATCGCAGATGTTTCTGCACCGGATTACAACTATGCCAGATACTTAAATGACACAGTAGTAGATCTGACAACGGAAAAACAGTCCTACAGTTATACCTTTACGGTAAAAGATCATGATGATGCCAATGCCAGAATCGAGTTTAACTTAGGTAAAACATCTTCTGTTTCTGATGTATATCTCAGTAATGTGAAACTGGAAAAGGTAGCACAGGGCAGCATTGATACAGGAAAGAAAGTGCTGACGGATGGTAATTACGTAACAAACGGTAAATTCCAGGAAGGAACACAGACCGGAAAGAAATATATGGACAACTGGGAGATAACAGCAGCAGATACTGCAAAGGTCAGCTATCTGGTAACAGGTCTTTCCGATGGCAGAAGAATGCAGATCCGGTCAGAAGACTGCGATAGCGTAAGCGATGTGCAGCTTGTGCAGAAAGAACTTCCGCTGACTGCAGGAGAATATGCACTTTCCTTTGAAGGTCAGATATTAGGCGACGAAGCAAAAACGATTGAAGTAACAGTGGGCGGACAGACGTTTGCAGCAGAACTTACGAAAGAAAAAGCTACAAAGACATATAAGCTTGTAATTGATGAGACAGTAGATCTTGCGGCAAGCAGTGATATCGTATTTTCCGTTGGAGTAAATGACATGGTGCTTCTGGATAATATCCGCTTAGAAGAGGATGCACTGATCAAGAACGGATCCTTTAATGCAGATCTTGCAGGATTTGAAGTATATGCGTATACACCGAGTGATGTATCCTATACGGTAGACAGTCAGAAAGAGGATCATGCATTTGATATTACAATCAAAAACACAGGTGATCAGGACTGGCATATCCAGCTGAAGCAGAATAATGTTGTACTGGAAAAAGGGCAATGGTATCGTTTGACATTTGATGCGAAGTCTTCCGTTGACAGAGCAATCTCTTATGCGATCCAGAGAAACGGAGCAGTACATAAGGATACTGCAGGGAATGAAGACTGGACACCATATGTGCAAAAGAAGGTAAATCTGACAAGCGGATATCAGACAATTGATGTGAGCTTCAAGATGAAGGAAGCGACAGATGAAGGCTCTATCTTTAATATTGCAATGGGTGCGGTCGGAGGAGATGTGATCTCTACACAACACAGAATCTGTATTGATAATATCAAATTAGAAAAGATCGATGAACCAAAGCAGGATCCTTCAGAGACAGAAGGTGCTGAAATGATCAAAAACGGAAACTTTGCAGATGGTCTGAATGACTGGGAGAAAGCAGTTACAGCACCGGGCGCGGCAAATGTTACAGTTTCGGATAATTCTATTGTATATGATATCAAAGATGTCGGAACAGCAGACTGGAATGTACAGCTGAAACAGAGTGGAATCACACTTGAGCCGGAGAAAACATATGTTGCAAAATTCAAAGCAACCTCTACAGAAGCGAGAACGATCAAGCTGGCATTTCTGACAGCAAGCTATGACTGGTATGGCGGAGCAGATATCGAGCTTCCGGCAAACGGGGAAAAAGAAGTTGAAGTATCCTTTACCGTACCGGGAGATAAAGAGAAAGACGATGATATTACCATGGTAGTTTCCATGGGAGTGATCGAAGGGAAAGATACACCGGTTTCCACAATTACCTTATCCGATTTTTCCTTGCAGAGGCAGGATTAAATAAGGCTACTTCCATTTCACTTATACATTACATAAGAAAGCCCTCCGGCATTTGCCGGAGGGCTTTCTATGCATATCAGAGGATGCTTTATTCCTCTTCCTGTTTTTTTTGCAATGCAGCTTCCACAAATCCTTTAAAAAGCGGATGTGGTCTGTTTGGTCTTGACTTAAATTCGGGATGTGCCTGCGTAGCAATAAAGAACGGATGGGATGGAAGCTCGCATATTTCCACGATACGTCCGTCCGGTGAAAGACCGGAAAGCTTCAGCCCCTTTTCTGTCAGGGCTGCGCGGTAGTCGTTGTTGACTTCATAGCGGTGTCTGTGTCTTTCGTGGATCGTTTCCTTACCGTATAAGCGGTAAGCCAGAGAATCCGGATTGAGGACACACGGATAAGAACCAAGTCTTAAGGTACCACCAATATCCTCGACACCGTTCTGATCAGGCATCAGTGCAATGACCGGATGGGTTGTGGCAGGATCCATTTCAATGCTGTGTGCATCGTGGTATCCGACAACATTTCTTGCAAATTCCACGATCGTAAGCTGCATACCAAGGCAGAGACCGAGAAATGGGATCTTGTTTTCACGGGCAAATTCGATCGAGGTGATCATGCCTTCGATACCGCGGTCGCCAAAACCGCCCGGAACAATAATGCCGTCTGCATCGCCGAGTGTTTCTTTTACGTTAGCAGGCGTTACCAGCTCGGAATCCACCCACTTGATATCTACGGTTGTGTTAATGAAAATACCGCCGTGCTTTAATGCTTCCACAACACTGAGGTAAGCATCATGCAGCTGGATGTATTTGCCGACAAGTGCAATCTTCACTTCGTGCTTCGGACTGCGCAGCTGCGCTACCATATGTTCCCAGTCGGAAAGATCCGGCTCCGGGCAGTCAAGCTTTAAGCAGTCACACGCAACCTGTGCAAGACGTTCTTTTTCCATGGCAAGCGGTGCTTCGTACAGATATTCCACATCCAGATTCTGCAGTACATGACTGTTCGGTACATTACAGAATAAAGCGATCTTGTCCTTGATCTGCTGGTCGAGCGGATGCTCGCTTCTGCAGACAATAATATCAGGCTGGATACCCATACCCTGCAGCTCCTTGACACTTGCCTGTGTCGGCTTTGTTTTCATTTCCTGGGAAGCGGAGAGCCATGGGATCAGTGTGACATGGATCAAAATGGCATTTTCGTGTCCGACTTCGTGCTGGAACTGACGGATGGATTCTAAGAATGGCTGGCTTTCGATATCACCGACCGTACCACCGACCTCGATAATGGCGATCCGTGTTTCCTCATCGGTGAAGTTGCGGTAAAAACGGCTCTTGATCTCATTGGTGATATGCGGAATGACCTGTACGGTACCGCCGCCGTAATCACCGCGGCGTTCCTTCTGCAAAACGCTCCAGTATACCTTTCCGGTCGTGACATTGGAGTTTTTGTCCAGACTTTCATCGATAAAACGCTCATAGTGTCCAAGGTCAAGGTCTGTTTCCACGCCATCATCCGTTACAAAAACCTCACCGTGCTGGATCGGGTTCATCGTGCCCGGATCGATATTGATATAAGGATCAAATTTCTGCATCGTTACTTTGTAGCCGCGTGCTTTCAAAAGACGGCCGAGGGATGCAGCGGTAATGCCTTTTCCGAGACCGGAAACAACACCGCCTGTTACAAATACGTATTTTACTGCCATTTCTTTTTCCTCCTGTAATAAATAAAAAAGAGCGAAACTGCCCCCAAAGGGAGCACCTTCGCTCAAAATGTTACGATATCTACTCGTTGATGGTGCCATATTTCCTGCACACATCCCATCATAGCATAAATTTACCGATGATACAACTTCTGTGATTCATAATTTGGCTCACAGGTTACATTAATGCCGAGTTTTCTGAGGACATTCATGTCTACCTGAGAAAGGATCACGCTGGAATGGAACTCTGTACCGGCGAGATTCTGTAGCTGGTCGATCGCTTCCTTTGCTGTTTCATCCGTTGCTGCGCAGATGGAAAGGGCGATCAGCACTTCGTCTGTATGGAGACGTGGGTTTTTACTGTGCAGATGTCCTGTTTTCAGATTCTGGATCGGTTCGATGATCGTCGGAGAGATCAGCTGCACATCGTCTGCAATACCGGCAAGTGATTTTAATGCGTTTAACAGCATGGCACTTGTGGCACCTAAAAGCTCGCTTGTCTTTCCTGTAATGATGCGGCCGTCCGCAAGCTGGATCGCTGCTGCCGGATCGCCCGTTGTCTCTGCTTTGATCTTGGCTGCGCTGACAACCGGTCTGTCTTCTATGGAAGTGCCGGCCTGCTTCATCAGAAGCTCCAGCTTCAGCTTCTGCTCGTTATCTGCCGTTCCCTGACGGATCTGGCAGAGCGTGTTGTAATATCTGCGGATGATCTCCTGTTTGGCGGCCTCTTTTGTCACTTCATCGTCGATGATGCCATAGCCTGCCATATTGACGCCCATATCTGTCGGGGATTTATACGGACAACTTCCCATGATCTTTTCAAACATGGCTTCCAGAACCGGGAAGATCTCAACGTCACGGTTGTAGTTGATCGTTGTCTCACCATATGCTTCCAGATGGAACGGGTCGATCATGTTGACGTCGTTCAGATCTGCTGTTGCTGCCTCGTATGCGAGATTGACAGGGTGCTTTAATGGCAGATTCCAGATCGGGAATGTTTCATATTTGGCATAGCCTGCCTTGATGCCTCTCTTATATTCGTGATACAGCTGGGAAAGACAGGTTGCCATTTTTCCGCTGCCCGGCCCCGGTGCTGTGATAACAACAAGAGAGCGGCTTGTTTCAATATATTCATTTTTTCCGTAGCCTTCATCACTTACGATATAAGGAATATCGGACGGATATCCGGCGATCGGATAATGCCTGAACACTTTTAAACCGAGCGATTCAAGCTTTTTCTGATAGGCGGCTGCACTGGGCTGACCGTTAAAACGAGTCAGGCAGACACTGCCGACATAAAGACCGTATCCGCGGAATGCGTCGATTAGTCTTATGTACAGTCAATGCCGTGCGTCCGTCGGGTACAGGCGAGGATTCCGACTCATTATCGTTGCCACAAGCTCCCAATGA
>ENA-USUJ01002239-USUJ01002239.1-human-gut-metagenome-genome-assembly--contig:-NODE-2239-length-14985-cov-10.880601_pt1 | contig 14985 bp, 17 predicted proteins | sample MGYA00250061_ERZ773398 | MGnify/ENA primary metagenome ERZ773398 (study PRJEB29103, sample SAMN06111992) | human gut metagenome | biome: human gut; feature: ankylosing spondylitis patient; material... | reverse complement strand
TAGGAGTATACCATGAAATCCTGTCAAATGTACAGATTTATTCCGATTATGTTACTGTGTGTCTGTCTGTTCACTGGTGGATGTTCCCAAAACAAGGATCAGCCCTCTGCCACGCACAACCAGACCCCGGCCACAGAAGCTGCCTCCCATACGGATCACCCATCTATATTTTTCTGTAAAATAACTTTATTGTCTTCACATACTACAAAATTTAACATCTTGCTCCTCCTATTTTTTACAAGCAAGATAATTATACCATATTTTACCAATTTTTGATTAAATATAAAGAAAAAAGAAAGATTTTTTTACTCATTATCTTCCTCTTTTTCATTTTTGTTCTTTTCTCTATTTCTATGTTTTAAATCATCTTTTATTGTTTTTCTATCAAAAAGTATATCTGTTGTTAATACGAACCATACAACAATAACTAATAAAACAGCATAAATAATTTGTCCAAGTTTTGCATTTTTTACAACATATACAACAGAAGCAAATGAAAATAATATGTTTATTAAATATATTATTAAAACTGTTTTTACTTGACTTGACGTCATTTGAAGTAATTGATGATGTATATGTTTTTTATCACCTTTTGTTGGCGACTGTCCTTTAATCAATCTTCTTGTTATAGCAAAGAATGTATCTAGTATTGGAATTGCAAGTATTAATATTGGGACTACAAATGAGGTAATTGTTACATTTTTAAATCCAAGCAAGGATATAACCGCTATCATATACCCTAGAAACATTGAGCCACTATTTCCTAAAAATATTTTTGCTGGGTGAAAATTATGTACTAAAAATCCTAAAGTTGAACCTATCATTATTAATGATAATGAAGCATCAAGACCATTATATATACCAGTATAATTAATTATTATTGAAATTGTTACAAAAAATATTGTTGCTATACCACCTGCAAGTCCATCAAGACCATCTATGAAATTTAAACAATTCATAAGTGCAACTATAAAGATTATAGTAATATATGGTGCAAATACACCAAAATTTAAATATATACCATATGCTGATACATCTTGCATAACAATATTTCCATAGAATACAACTACTACTGCACTTGCAATTTGTCCAACAAATTGAACAGATGCTGGAAGTCTTTTTATATCATCAAATATGCCAAATATTAATATTATTATTCCACCAATTAATATTGATATCATTTGTGGAGTTTGAATGCAAAAAAGCATATATCCTAATAAAAATCCTGTAAATATGGCAAGTCCTCCAAGTTTTGGCATAACTTTATCATGTATATGTCTTCCACCTGGAATATCAACTGCACCTATATATACGGCAAGCTTTTTTATAAATGGAATTAAACATGCTACAAATAAAAATACAATTGAAATTATTTTTAGATTATTTAATAAACTACTACTCATTTTCTCACCTACTAATAGAATTATAACACATATACAAATGAAAAAAAATAAGTATTTAACTTATTTTTCAAGTAATTTAATATTATCAAGCATGATTGCAGTTCCATCAACAACACATGTAAGTGGCGAATCTGCTATTTTTATTGGTACTTTTAATTCTTCTTCAAGTAGTTTTTTTAATCCTGTTAACAATGCTCCTCCACCTGTAACAACTATACCTTTTGTAACTATATCTGCTGATAATTCAGGTAATGTTTCTTCTAATACTGATTTTGTAGCAAGTACTATTTTATGAACAGAATCTTTTAAAGATTCTTCGATTTCTTTTGAATTTACAGTAATAGAATTTGGTAATCCTGTTACCATATCTCTACCTCTAATAGTCATCTTTTCTTTTTTTTCTTCTGGATAAACAGTACCTATTTTTATTTTTACATCCTCGGCTGTTCTTTCACCAATAATCAATTTATATTTGTTTTTTACATACTTTATTATATCTTGATCAAATAAATCTCCAGCAACTCTTATTGACTTACTATTTACTATATCTCCTAATGAAAGAATTGCTATATCTGTTGTTCCTCCACCAATATCAATAACCATACTTGCTGATGGGGCACTTATATCAAGTCCTGCACCTACTGCTGCTACTTTTGGCTCTTCTTCAACAAATACTTTTTTTGCTCCTGCACTCTCAGCTGCTTCCCTAATTGCATTTCTTTCTACTTTGGTTATATTTGATGGACAACAAATTAAAATTCTAGGTCTAGTAAATGTACCCTTTGCTTTTATTTTCTTTATAAAGCTATTAAGCATTGCTTCTGTTAGTTCAAAATCTGCAATTACACCATCTTTTAATGGTCTAATTGATCTAATTTTACCAGGAGTTCTTCCTAACATCTTATGAGCTTCTTCACCTACTGCAAGAACCTTTTTTGTTTCTGTTTCAATTGCAACTACACTAGGCTCATTTATGACAATACCTTGTCCTTTTACATATATTAAAACATTTGCTGTTCCTAAATCTATTCCTATATCTTTACCTAGCAAGATATCATCCCTTTCTTAATTTTTCATATTTTATTTTAGTTGCATATCCTCCATTAATATGCCTTACTTCTAAATGTTTTTGTAATATTTTATCTACTTTATTAAATAAATCTTTATCAATATCATAAAGTCTTTCATGTAAATCTTTATGAACAGTACTTTTACTTACATTTATTTTTTTTGCTATTTCTCTTACTGTTAAGTTTTCTTTTAATATATAATCTGATTCTTCTTTTATTCTTTTATATATCTTACTATTCAAGTTAAACACCTCTATAGTAAAATATATAATTTTTTTACTTTTTTATGATTAAATTATTGGTCACTGATTTTTTTATCTAAATAATTTAAAGGATTTACATATTTACCATCTTTAATTAATTCAAATAATAAACTATTTTCTAAAGATTCACCTAATTCTAGTTTTCCACTTTTACCAATTACATCTCCTTGTTTTAAAAGTTGATCTTTTTTTACATTTACTGTGGATAATCCTTCATAAGTACTTATTAAGTTATTAGAATGTTTAACTTCTACAACATTACCTAATACTTCATCTTTTTTTACATCAACTACTGTACCATCTAGTACATTAACAACATCAAATGTTTCACTAGATTTATACAAAATTCCTGAATTTTGCATATATGTATCATTATAATAAATAAGTGAATTTTGTTTTTCTTCATCACTTGCATTTGTATCATAGAATTTTTTTGATATTTCTACTTTTTCACTTGTATATGGTTTTACCATAATTTTTTCTTCTTTTACTACAGGTACGTTACTTGATATTATACTATTGTTAACATATGTATAATTATCATCTGCTTTTGACACCTTTTTATTTTGAATACTATCTAATGCTGATAAGGATAATACTAATGCTGTAAATGCTAATGCATATACCATTGGCATTACAAATGGTTTTAATTTTCTTTTTCTTTCTTTCATTTTATCCACCTCATTTTAAGTTTGGTAGATTTTTCTTATTTTATACAATTTTTTTATAATTTTTGTAAATTTGTACCTTGATAATAATATTTAAGTATTTCATCATATGTTTTATGTCTTTTTGCAAGTGCATTTGCGCCATATTGACTCATTCCAACACCATGACCAAATCCTTTTGTTGTTATTGATATATTTTCATTATTTTTTTGTATAGTAAAATCATTTGATCTAAGTGATAATCTTTTTTGAAAATCTCTTCCCGTAAAAGCCTTCCCGTTTACCATAATACTTGATATTCTACCCGATTCTGTTTTTACTATATCAGTTATATTTAATTCATCACTTTTTTCTAAATCTAATTGTTTATAAAAATCATCTAATGATACTGTTTTTACTGTGGTAAAGTTCTTTGTTTCTGATTCATCAAAACTACTATCTACAACTTTTAAGTATGGTAAATCTTTTCCAAATACATTTTTATTGTCTTCTGTTTTTCCATTACTTGTGGAAAAGAAAAAGGCATATATTACTTCGTTATTATATGAAACATATTCTCCTTCTGTTTCATTTACGCATTCCTTTATTTTTTTTACATATTCATCATAATTATTACCCCATTTATTTCTTAATTCTTCATCTGTTTGATATACCTGTGATGATGTATCATCTTTTACATCATATTCATAATTTTTATGGTTTTCTATTTGTTTTAATGCATATGTTCTTGCTGCTACTGCTTGCGCTTTTATTGCTTCTTTTTCAAATGAAACTGGTACTTCTCCTGATACTACTCCAACTAAATAATCCTCTAAATTAATTTTTTCCACAGTATTATTTTTTGTTAGAACTCTAACTACTGTTTCATCTTTATTTGAATTAAATCCAAATTTTATATGTTGTACTTTATACTCATAAAAAAAACTAGTAATTATAAAAGGTATAAATATAACACTTATTATGATTACTACTATTTTTTTCATAGTCTTCACCCGTTAAAGTATATGTTAATTTAATCTTTCATATTCACTAATTTTATTAATTCTTTTTATATGTCTTTCTTCATTACTAAATGGTGTATTTATAAACTCTTCTATCATTCTTTTTACTTTATCATAATTTACATCACTTGAAAAGGCTATTACATTTGCATTATTATCTTTCTTTGTTACTTTTACATCTTTAATAGTTGTAACTCTTGCACATCTTATTCCTTTTACTTTATTACACGCAATACTTATTCCTATACCTGATCCACATATTGCAATTCCTAAATCTACTTTTTTATTTATTATTCCTGTGCATAACTTAAATGCATAATCAGGATAATCCACACTCTTATCTGAATTTGTTCCAAAATCTACAAATTCAATGCCTTTCATATCTTTTATTATTTTTTGTTTTAATTCATATCCTCTATGATCTGACGCTATTCCTATTTTCATTTTATTCACCCATTATTATTATAAAACATTAAAAAAAAATAAACTAGTATTTAGCTTATTTTTCTTCTGATTTAAATCCATATTTAGCATTAAATTTTTCTACATTACCTGCTTTAGATGCTCTTGTTTGTTTTCCAGTATAAAAAGGATGACATTTAGAACAAACATCTACACGAATTTCTGGTTTTGTTGACTTTGTTGTAAATGTTTCACCACAAGCACAAGTAACTGTAGTATCCATATATTCAATATTTCCTTGTTTTGCCATTTTTATTTCTCCTTCCGCCATAACTATTTTTTTAGTCATAGAATTACTAAAATCTTTAATATTATAACAATTTAGCGTTGTTTATGCAAGTATAATTGATCAATTTTACGATATAATTTATTAAAAATTGCAATATTACCCTCATTTGTTATATAAATATTGTTTCCTTTTGTTAGATAATCTTCATTTTTATTTAATACATAAAATAAATTTAAGTAATCTATGTCATTTGAATGCATTAATAATTCTAATTTTTCATTTATATATTTATAATATTTATCATTATCTTTGTTTCCTGTATCATTATATATTCCAAGAAATATTATTTTTCCTTCATTTAAATCTTTTACTTTTTCTATTAATACTTTTATATCTTTATATACTTCATCTAAATAATTATATATTTCATTATCATTATTTTCATTACTGTCTACTTTCGATAATTTATAATTTATTTCATTGTTCCCTGTATTTATTATAAGAACATTTGTCCTTTTTAATATATTTTGTATATATATATTATCTATACTTACATTATTATTAATGTTATTTATCATATCAATTGTTCTTATATTTTTATATGTAAATTCTTTTGAATAAAAACCAAAATTATTCTTTTTTGACAATTCATCATATATTAAATCAGAAAAATTTTTGGATATAATATTATTTGAAAATAGTTCTTTTTCTCCTATAATTGTATAATTTATTTCTTCTTTATTACTCTTTACATAAGAAATAAATATAATGCCTGTAAAAAACAGAAATATTATTAATATTTTCATCTTCATATACCCACTCCCTAGTATTACTACTAGTAAATTATATTTGAGTTAGTTCTATTTTAGCACCTAAAGATGTAAGTTTTTCTGTTATATGTTCATATCCTCTTAATATGTAATCTGCATTATTTATTGTTGTTGTTCCTTCTGCGATAAGTGCTGCGAGCACAAGTGATGCACCCGCTCTTAAATCTGTTGCATTTACTGTTTTTCCTCTTAATTTTGTAGGTCCAAAAATATATCCTTTGTTACCACTAACCTCAATATTTGCCCCCATTTTCCTTAGTTCATATAAATTTTGAAATCTGTTTTCAAAAATAGTTTCTTCTATTACAGATTTTCCTTCTGCTCTAGTCATAAGTGCTGACATTACTTGTTGCATGTCTGTTGGAAAGCCTGGATATACCTGTGTTTTTATTTTTACCGCTTTTAATTTATTTTTATTTGATATATATATTGAATCATCTTCTATTTTTAAATCTACTCCCATTTCTATTAGCTTTTGTGTCAACGCTTCTAAGTGTTCTGGTATTATATTTTCTACGACAAGTCTCTTACATGCACAAGCACCTATCATTATATATGTTCCTGCTTCTATTCTATCTGGTATAACTTCATGTACTGATGAGTGCATATTTTTTACACCTTTTATTCTTATAGTACTTGTTCCAGCACCTGTTATTTTTGCTCCCATACTGTTTAAAAACATTGCTATATTTACTATTTCTGGTTCTCTAGCCGCATTATCTATTATTGTTGTTCCTTCTGCTTTTACTGCTGCGAGCATTATATTTATAGTTGCACCTACGCTTGCAAAATCTAAATATATATTACTTCCTTTTAATTCTTCAGCACTAATAATTATATTATTTTCTTCATATTTAATTTTAGCGCCTAGACTTTCAAATCCTTTTAAATGTAAATCTATAGGTCTAGATCCAATACTGCATCCTCCTGGATATGAAACTACTGCTTTTTTATATTTACCTAGAAGGGCTCCCATAAAATAATATGACGCTCTTAATTTATTAGACATTTCATCTGTTATTGGTTTATTTTCTATATTACTAACATCAATCTTATATGATTCTTCTCCTAAATTTGTTATTTTAGCACCTAAATATGAAAGAATATCAAATAATGCTACTGTATCTGAAATATCAGGAACATTAAGTAAATTTACACTTTCATCACATAAAAGAGTTGCTGGTAATAATGCAACTGCACTATTTTTAGCACCACTTATTTTTACTCTTCCCTCTAATTCTTTTCCACCTTGCACTTTTAGTATGTTCATATGTACCTCCTATATATTTAGTATATGTGTCTATATTATTTTAGCACACTTTATTAAAGAACAAAATATAAAGTGTAAAGAAAAAGCAGACTTTTGTCTACTTATCCATTTATTGATATGCTATATCCATATGATTTAGAATTTATTTCATTTTCTACATTTGAACAAATGCTTTTATAAGAATCTTGTTTCATTTGTGATAATAAATTTTTCTTTGCTTCATACATATCTTTTAATTCTCTTCTTGATTGTGTTAAATTATTTTCTTGAATTTGTTTTATTATTGATGCTAATTCACTACAACATGTTTCAATATATTTCCCTTGTTCACACTTGGCAAGTAGTTCTCTTAATTCTTTACCATCAGCGAATGCTACATCATCTGTTCCACTATAATCATATACTTTTTCTCCATTTTCATCTACTGATACAGATACATTAGATACTAAATATATAGTAAATCCTTCTGAAGATTCCATTTCTGGTTGATTAACTGATATTGAATTTAACATTCCGATTATATTTTTTTCATAGTTACTTGCAAGCATTCTCTTAGGTGATGATAATGTATTATCATTCATTATTGATTCATTATTTCTATATTGAATTGCTTCGTAATCCACTAATTTTGCAGCATCTTCTGTAGCCACTTTTCTATCTTCTTCTGTACCGACAGTATATGCATTATAAATTTCATCTCTTAAATTTTCTGTTCTAATTAAGAATTCTTTTAAATCTACATTATCATTTGATATAAATTCTGATATTCTTGGATGTGTATATACTGGTATATCAGTTGAATCTGACGAGAATATATATTTATCAATTTGATGATGCATATTATCTGATAAAATAATTTGATCTATTAATGCATATGCATCTCTTGCATCATCTGTAGTTATACCAGATAAATCCTCATTTAATATTTTTACTAATTTTTCTATTTGTGAAGAAGAAACACTAATATCATCATAGAATTCTTTATAAGTATTATATGAATTTTCTGCTAAAGTTTTATATTGTAATTCACGAGCTTTTGCTCTTTCTTCTTCTAAATCAACGGTTTCTGTTGTTAATACATTTTCTGTAGTAATTTCAGTTGTAATATCTTCTGTTAAATCAACTGTATTTGTTTTTTCTTTACAACCTGTAAGACCACTTGCTAACATCATAGCACCAAGTGACATAGTTGCAAGTCTTTTTTTATTTGATTTCATAAATTATACCCCCTTAAATTACATTCTATATGTAAGAACTTGTGATTCTTCCATGTTCTCAGTTTCTACATTATTTTGAGCTAATGCTGATGTTATAGCTTCTCTTAATGCAATATATTGTTCTTTTTCTTCTTCTATTTCTGTAGGTGTTTCAAATGAAGGAACTTCTTCATTTTCTTCTATAGTAGTTTTTTCTTCTTCTTTTGTATTTTCTATAGTTTCTTGAACTTTTGATGATGTTGTTTTTTCTTCTGTAGTTTCTTGAGATTTAGGTGAATTTGGTATTGTATATGAATTACCATGTTCATCAAAATAAATTATATCATCATCACCAGTTTCCTCTATTTTACTAGGATTATTTTCTTCTGGTTTTGGTGGAATTACAACATCTTCTGTTGTATTTGATTCATTATTATCGCTATTATTGTTGTTATTGTTATTATCATTTCCATTATTATTGCTATCATTTCCATTATTATTACTTGGATCTTCTTCTATTTTACTAGGATTATTTTCACTAGGATTTGGTACTTCTTCGTTTTCATCTATTGTTACTTTTTCTGTATTATCTTTATTTGTATTATTATCATTATTACCTGGCACTTCTGTTACTGTACCAGTTGTTTGATTATTTTCTGGTTGTTCTGGAACAATAACTGTTGATACTGTATCTGCTGGTTTTGGCGGTAATACAAGATTATCATTTGATTTTTCAGTAACTGTTGTTCCTGTTGAACCAACTGAACCACCTGCACCTACTCCACTTGTTTGTGCATAATTAGATACTGTTTTACCATTACCTGTATATTTTAAATTTTTATAAGATTCATCAACAGAAACATTGTCATTACTAAAATTATTTACATCTGTTTCTGGTATAATTATATCATTTTCTTCTTTTATTGAATCATCATTTATATCATCTTTATATTCTGTAGTTGTCTCAATTGGAACAATATTTTTTTGATGATTTTTCTTTTTAAAATGTGATACTAAACCTAAAGTACTTGCGCCTAAAGCTGCTACTAATCCAAAGATTATGAATTGTTTTTTAAATTTTCTAAATACAAACTTTCTCTTTTTTTCTGGTTTATTTTCTAATACTTCTTTTGCTTCTTCCATTGTTCTAGAAGACATTAAATCATTATATAAGTCAGAATTTTTTTCATAACCCTTTTTACCAGCTAAAATATATTTTGCTTCTCTAACATTATCTATATCTGTATCATAATTTGCTTGCATTTTCATATCATCTGTATCATACGAATCAAAATACTCTTTAGAATCTTCCATTAAAGCCTTTTGTTTATTGAAATAACCTTCTAATTTTATCATTGTATCTTCATTATTTTCTTCTTTTGCTTCTTCATATTCATCAAGTATTTCTAACATTTTTTCCTTTATTACATCGATATTTCTATCTTTACGTTTAATAGTAATCTCTTTCATTGAAATCCCCTCTCTTTCAAATAACGTGCTATATACTAACATAAAAGGTTTATTTTGTCAAATTATTTGAATAAAATGAAAAAAACTCACAATATGGAGTTTTATTTAGTATATTTATCAATAATTTCTTTTATAAAAAATGTATATTCTGCATCACTTGTTGTGCTTTCATCTGCTTCTACTAAGCATAATGGTGGGAATAATACACACCACCAGTTATCTCCTTCACCGGTACCTAATGTTATAACTAATGATTCATACATTCCTTCTTTATATGTTACACTTTTATATTTCTTTTTTGGAAAATAATTATAACCATAATTTATCTTATAATCTTTATCATATCCTAAATTCTTTAATGTTTCTTTTGTTAAATTATCTAATAAATCGATATTATCCTTTAATATTTTTCTTGTTTCTTCAATTGTTTCTGTTCCTTTTGTTAGTTCAAATATTTTATTTTGTACAACATTTTTAAGTTGAACCTTTATATTTTGATCATAAATTGTATTACTATTTGCGATTACCCTAAATCTTATTGCTTCATCTGGTATTATTGTGTCTTCTGCTTTAACACTTGTAAAAACATATATCATAGATATTATTGCTAGAATTAAAACTATATACTTTTTCATAAAAAAATCATCCTTTCACTCTATGTATGGACGATTATTTTAATTTTATTCAAAATTATATATAAAAATCATTCTATCTCTTTTTTCTAAGTCTTTTTTTACTATGACTTTTGGATTATTCAAATATTTATATGCATATGATGTAACACTTTCTGCTTCACTTTCACCTATTTCAAAACATATTAAATATTTATCTTTTAATATATTTTTAGAGTTTTTTATTATTTCTTCATAAAAATATAATCCATTGTTATCCGCAAATAATGCCAAATGTGGTTCGTTATTATATACTATATCCATTATTTTTTCATCCTTAGAAATATAAGGTGGATTACTTATTATACAATCAAATTTTTTATTTATTCCTTTATAAATATCTGTATTTACAAAATTAATATCTGCATTATTTTCTTTTGCATTTGATAAAGCAACTTCTAATGCATCACTTGATATATCACTAGCAGTTATATTAACATTTTCTAATTCTTTTTTTAAAGTAATACTAATGCATCCAGATCCAGTTCCTACTTCTAATATATCTACTGGTAAACTAAAATATTTTTTTATATATTTTATAGTATTTTCAACAAGTTCCTCAGTTTCAAATCTTGGGATTAAAACTCTTTTATCAACATTTATTTTATATCCAAAAAAGTCTACATTACCAACTATATATTGAACAGGTTCACCCATTTCTAATCTTTTTAATGCATTATTAATATCCCCATTATAATATTTCTTTAAATATTCTATATCTGTCATTATTCTCCTGCAAGTTTTCTTCTTTGGTCTTCATTAATTAGAGCTTCTATTATTTCATCTAATTTACCTTGCATAATTCTATCTAACTGCATTATTGTTAAATTAATTCTATGATCAGTTACTCTATTTTGTGGATAGTTATATGTTCTTATTTTTTCTGCTCTATCACCTGTACCAATTTTACTTCTTCTTTCGTCTTCTATTTCAGCATTTTGTTTCTTTTGTAAATCTTCATATATTTTACTTTTTAATACTTTCATAGCTTGTTCTTTATTTTTAAGCTGACTTCTTTCATTTTGACAAGTTACAACTGTATTTGTTGGTAAATATGTTATTCTAACTGCACTATCTGTTGTATTTACTCCTTGTCCTCCTGCACCACTACTTCTATATACGTCTACTCTTATATCACTATCTTTTATTTCTATATCTATATCTTCTACTTCTGGAAGTACTGCAACTGTCGCAGTTGATGTATGAACTCTTCCTTGTGATTCTGTACTTGGAACTCTTTGAACTCTATGTGTTCCTGATTCATATTTAAGTTTTGAGTATACATTTTCTCCCTTAACCATGAATTCTATTTGTGAATATCCACCACTTGTTCCTTCTACAGCATTTATTATTTCTATTTTCCATCCCATATTTTCTGCATATCTACTATACATTTCAAATAAGTCTCCTGCAAAAAGATTTGCTTCATCCCCACCTGCAGCACCTCTTATTTCAACTATAGTATTTTTGTCATCGTTAGGATCTTTTGGAAGTAATAGTACTTCAAGTTCTTTTTCTAAATTTTCTTTTTCTGTTTCAAGTCTTGATATTTCTTCTTTTGCAAATGCAGCCATTTCTTTATCATCTAGCATTTCTTTTGCATCGTTAATATCACTAACAACTTTTTTATATTCTTTATATTTTTCAATAATATCTGCAAGTGATGCTTGTTCTTTAGATAGTGAAGTCATCTTTTTTACATCACTTAAAACTTCTGGTTTACTAAGTTCTTCTGTTAAACTATTGTACTTTTCTAAAGTTGCTTCTAATCTATCTATCATTTTTTCACCTACTCTTCTATATCGTCTTCATCAACTATATTTAAATCTTCTAAATCATCTTCCATGTAATCATCATCTGATTCATCTGTATAATCATCTTCTATCGCGTCATCTTCATCAGTTGTTTCTTCTTCTTCATCTTCACTTTCTTCTTCATCGTCTACTACATCTACTGCATCATCTTCACCATCATCAACAACTACTTTTACAACATGATTTTCTTTTAAATCCCAATTAACACTATCTATTAAAATAAATCTTTTATCTGTTGTAAGTGCTGTAAAAAAATCTCCTATTTTTGCTTCAAATTCAGCTTCTGATAATTCAAGTAAATTACATACTTCTCTAAATAAATTTGGAGTATTATACTGTTTTTTATCTTCCTTAATAATTTCATATGCTATATCAGTATAGCTCATTAATTCTAAATCTAACTTATCTTTTTCTCTTATGCTCATATTTTTACCTCTTTCTTATTATTTGCTATATTTATATTCTTAAAATTATTATTTGTTCACTACATTTTATTTGGCATTTCAATACCAAGCAAATAAGTTCCTTTCTTAAGTATATTTCCAACCATATTTACTAAATATAATCTTGAATCTCTTTCTTCAAGGTCATCAGATAATATTTTATTCTCATTATAGAATGAACTATATGCTTTTGCAAGGTCTATTAAGTATCTTGAAATAATATATGGTTCATTTTTACTTGCTGCTTCTTTAATGGTATCACTAAAATTATATATTATTTTTGCCATTCTATACGATAAATCATCATTTATTTTATTTATATTTACATTTTCTAGTAAAATTTTGCTATTTGACTTTTCTAAGACACTATTAATTCTTACAAACATGTATTGAATATATGGACATGTTTCTCCTTGGAAATTAAGCATTATATCATAATCAAATAATTCATCTTTTATTCTACTATTATATAAATCATTAAATATAACTGCGCCTACTCCAACTTTTCTTGCTATTTCATCTATATTATCCAAATTAGGATTTTTTTCTTCTATTATAGATTTTGCTCTTTTGATTGCTTCATTTAATAAATCTTCTAATTTTATTATGTTACCTTTTCTTGTGGATAATTTACCACTTGCGACTTTTACCATTCCGAATGATACATGAATTAATCCATCAACATATTTTTCATCTAAATCAAGATATTTTGCTACTGCAAATATTTGTTTAAAGTGTAAATCTTGTTCATAACTTGTAACATATATACATTTATCAAAATCATATGTTCTTGCTCTATAAAGTATAGCTGCCAAATCACGAGTTGCATATATTGATGAACCATTTGATTTTTGAATGATACATGGTGTATTTATTCCATCTTTTTCTAAATCTACTACTTTAGCACCTTCTGATAAAGTTATTTTATTATTTTTTTCTAATATTTCTAATACTTCATTTGTTTTATCGCTATAAAATGCTTCTCCTTTATAACTATCAAAACTTGTTCCAAGTAAATCATATGTTTTTTTAAATTCTTCTAAACTAAGTTCTTTAAATCTGTTCCAAAGATTCATACAATATTCATCTTTTTCTTCAAGTAATTTAAAATTATTTCTGCATCTTTCTAACACTTCTGGATCTTCTTCACATAATTCATTTATTCTTATATACATTTTAGTTAATTCATCAATTGGATTTTCATCTATGTTATATTCATCATGCCAAAGCTTATAAGCCTCTATTAACTTACCAAACTGTGTTCCATAATCACCTAAATGATTTATTCCAACTACATTGTATCCAAGTTCTTTATAAATTCTATATAATGATTGACCTATTACTGTTGATCTTAAATGACCTATATGAAAAGGTTTTGCGATATTTGGAGAAGAATAATCTATTAATACTGTTTTATCTTGTCCAATATTTGATGAACCAAATTTCTCTTTTTCTTCATCAAATGAATTTATTACTTCTCTTATTAATACTTCTTTTTTGATATAAAAATTTAAATATCCACTTACTGATTCTATTTTTTCTATAAAATCAGTATTATTTATTTTTTCTTTTAATTCGTCTGCAATTATCATTGGAGATTTTCTTAAAGTTTTCGCTAAACTAAAACATGGAAAAGAATAATCACCATTTGTTTCGTCTTTAGTAAGCTGAATGAAAGAATATATTAAATCATCTTCTATATTCAATTCTTTACTTATTAGTTTAGATATTTCTTTTTTAAAATCAAGCATCTTTATACCTCCTTTAATATAATTTCATATTTAAAGTTACCAGAATATTCATCAGATAACCATAAGTCGTATTCAATTATAATTTTATCACTATCTATTTGTAAATGATTTGTTTTAACTTTTGTATCAATATAAAAGTTTAAGTTTTTAATAAAGTACTTTGATTCTGTTTCTTTATCTAATACAAAATTAAATAATAGATTTGATTCATTATTATCTCTTTCCATAATAATATTACCATTATTAAAAGAAATATTTATATTTTCATCTATATCTTTTATTTTTAAATATTCATTTACTTTATAAACTGCTTCTAAGTTTTCTTTTTTTAATATTTCATCATTATTTTTTATCTTATAATCGATATATACTTTTTTCAAAAAAAATCACCAATCTTTTTTTCAAGTAGCATTATATCATATATATAGTAAAAATGCACTCATA
>ENA-USUJ01002233-USUJ01002233.1-human-gut-metagenome-genome-assembly--contig:-NODE-2233-length-15002-cov-6.888442_pt1 | contig 15002 bp, 13 predicted proteins | sample MGYA00250061_ERZ773398 | MGnify/ENA primary metagenome ERZ773398 (study PRJEB29103, sample SAMN06111992) | human gut metagenome | biome: human gut; feature: ankylosing spondylitis patient; material... | reverse complement strand
TAGTAGACATATATCTTTCAAACAATTTATTAAGAGTAAGTTTTTTGATTGCTCCATCAGTTAAAATGTTATCTTCCAAGTCTTTTGTAATCTGCTTTTCCTTTTCCCTTAATTCCGGTAAATCTCTTGCATATACTGTCAGACGTTTTCCGCTTCTTATATCTGTATAACGGTAACTGTATCTACCATCTTTACGCCAGCTTTCGCCCTCTCTTAATTTTCTTCCTTTATGGTCTTTTCTGCTATTTGCCATGAGAAACATTCCTTTCTGTAATAGCCCCCTTTTTTGTTCTCATGACGTGGTTATGTCTATAAATATTATACCATATATCACAAGAAACATAAATGAAAAAGGGTGTTATTCTTCCAGATATGAGAGGTAATTTTTGACTTTTTCTACCGAATAAAGAACCCTGCGTCCAATTATAATTTTTGCTCCTGCCTGTTCTCCAATCTTTCTTGCAGTAGCATGACCACAAGATAACATTGCAGACAATTTATCTATATTTACCGTTATCGGCTGTGAGATTGGTCTTTCTTTTGTTTTGTTCATCTGTCAGCCCTCCTTTTACCGACCTGTATTATCGTCATTTTCTACACACCAGTAAAAGTATCACTCTCCTTTACCATGTGCTTTTTACAAGCAATCAGACGGCTTCGGCAAGCTCCGCTGGTATCTCAACCATTCCCATTCCTGTGGGCTGAGCCGTGTCATACGGGTGTATCATTATTCTGTGTTGCAGGTCATGGCAGAACTACTTTTCCAACGGTCGCTCCCAGATCATTGCATGAATCGCTATCTCCCGATTGGAAAAGTCACGGCGTACAACCTCTGATGGCTCACTGCAAGCACAAACGTATCTGACTGCTTTATTCACTTGTCAAAGAACTGTTAGGCTCTTGTCAGCCTGTATCAATTCATTTTTACAAATGGACTGATACAGAATGATAAAAAAAAGCGGAACAGGAAAGAGGGGAGTTTATTAAATCATGCTCCGCTCAAATATTACTTAATGTTCGTCTATTTCAAATTCACATATCATTTTCAAAAGGGCTTCTCTGATACGTCCCTTTAATTCCATATCAACCACAATGTATACGTTGCCGTATTCATCGTAAAACGGGCGTAAACAGCATTTTGATATATAGGCTTCATAGAACAGCAACAGCTTTTCTATGGCGTTTTCGTTACCGTCCACGGCTGATGATATGAGAAAAAATGATGGAAGTGTGTGTTGCTTATTTTTCATTTGTTTTCTTCTCCTTTAACTGCTTTCTGATTTCTTCAAGTGAATTTCTTCTGTGTCTGTATGATGTGCTTCGGTTGATGTTCAGCTTTTCGCCTATCTCCGAATCGCTCATATCCAAGAAGAAAAACATCAATACAATGTTCCGGCTTTGCTCCGGCAACTGTTTCAGTGCTTCTGCAAGTTTCTCCTGTGTTCCGATACTGTTTTGGGTGATTAATTCAATAATCTTATTTTGTCTTTCTGACTTCATACTTATTCCATCCTCCCGCCGCAAAATACATTTTTTACATTTTATTGCGGATACGCTGTAAAAAACTTAATTTGTTGGTCTTGATAAACTGCGATACCTTCTCTGACCTGCGTACCACAATCCTGTCCCCGGTTATTACTTTGCGGGATAACGTCCCTGCGAGGAAAGGAGGAGCGGCCTATGCGGTCTCTTCGCATGAAGATGGTCATGATCATGGTCATCCTCATTCTGGCGCTGATGACGGTGATCGGAGCGTTTCTGATCAGCGGCGTCGGCAATTTCTACATTTCGGAATTCTATGTGCAGATGGAGCGGACGTTCTCGCCGGAGTTCATCACGCAGCTGCAAGATCTGGCGGATGGCGAAAACGGGCCGACGCAGATGAAAGAGCTGCTGATGGCGCAGACAGGACTCGGCATCGACGTGAACGACCGGAACGTCTATATTTTAGACAGCCTCGGGCAGGTGCTCGAGGGTTCGGATGAGCGGACGCAGGTGAGCGTGTCGCAGAATCTGCTGACGGCGATGAACGGCGAAGTCGGGCAGGACGGATCGGTCACGGGTGAATTCATGGATCTGGCTGTGCCCATCGTGACGGACGAGCATTCGTACATCGCGTACATCTACGACAACCGCGCGACGGTCGATGCGCTGACGAGCGAGCTGCTGATCATCATCCTGCGCGCGCTGGCGCTGGGTCTGGTGATCTGCGTGATCTTGTCGTTCCTGCTGTCGCAGATTCTGATCACACCCATCCGCGCGCTGACCGTCGGCACAAAGCGCGTCGCGGCGGGAGATTTCGCGAACCGCGTCACGGTAGACAGCCGCGACGAGATCGGCGACTTGACCCAGAACTTCAACCACATGGCAAAGGTCCTGCAGGACACGATCTCCGAGGCGGAGAACGAGCGCAACAAGCTTTCCACGCTGTTTCTGCACATGACCGACGGCGTCGTCGCGTTCAATACGGCGGGCAGCGTCATCCACTATAACCCCGCCGCCACGCAGATGCTCGCGCAGAACCTGTCAAGCCAGACGACCTTCGACGAAATTTTCTCGAAGGAAGCCGAGCTTGACACGCTCCTGACCCTGCGCAGACCGCAGTATATCGAGGCGCAGAAGACCGTCGGCGAACGGGAGCTGGAGCTGTTCATGGCCCCGTTCTCGTCCGACCACGCGCAGGGCGGTGTGCTCGTCGTCATCCACGACGTCACCGAGCAGCGCAGGAGCGAGCAGCTCAAGCGCGAATTCGTCGCCAACGTCTCGCACGAACTGCGCACACCTCTGACCAACATCAAATCCTACGCTGAAACGATCGTCGACACCGGCGACGAGCTGCCGCCGGAGCTGCGCTCGAATTTCATGAACGTCATCATCAGCGAGGCCGACCGCATGACCCGCATCGTGCAGGATCTGCTCACGCTCAGCAAGATCGACTACGGCAAGATGGAGATGAACATCTCCCGGTTCCCGTTCTTAAAAGCCGTGCAGAATGTGTATGACGCGGCAAAGCTCAACGCCGAGCAGAACCACCACCACACCATGACGCTCACCTGCGAGGGGGACATTCCCGACGTCAACGGCGACCGGGAGCGCATCGAGCAGGTCATTACCAACATCGTCTCCAACGCTGTCAAGTATACGCCCGACGGCGGCAAAATCGACATGACCGTCGGCACGAGCGGCAAAAACGTCTTTGTCCGCGTGACCGACAACGGCATCGGCATCCCCGAAAAGGATCTGCCGCGCCTGTTTGACCGGTTCTACCGTGTGGACAAGGCGCGTTCGCGCGAATCCGGCGGCACGGGTCTCGGCCTTTCCATCGCGCAGGAGATTTTGAACCAGCACAAGGGCAGCATTGAAATTTCGTCCGAATACGGCAAGGGTACCTCGGTCCTCATCACCATGCCCGCCGCGGAGGCGCAGGCATGAAGCAGAAACGAAGACATGGCCATGGCCGGAGGCTGCTGGAGATCGGAAAGGACATTCTGATCGTGTTTCTCGTGCTGGTCAATGTGACGCTTGCGATCATGTGCCTGCCGACAAAGACGCTCACGCAGACCAAATGGCTGGCAAGCGCGCTGCGCCCGTTTGCGGGGCTGTTCGGCCTCAATGAAGCGGAGCTGACCTATACCGCGCCCGCCACCGGCAGCGCGTTCATCGGCGCAGCGCAGCCCATCGCCGTCACGCTGAGCACTGAGGCGGGCAGGCAGAGCGCACAGTATGACTTTGCCGCCCTCGATACGCTCTACGGGCAGTACGGAGGGCTGCTTGCGCAGGCGCTCGAAAGCGCCGAGACGCCGCAGGCGTGCGCCGAATCGGCGTTTTATGCCGCTTTGCGGAAGCCCGGCGCGGCCTTCTGCTTCCCGGGACAAATTTCCCCCGCCGTGCTTGGCGCATGGCTGAACGTGCGCGCGCCGGAGGGCGCGGACGCGCAGTGGTACGTGCTGGCGCTGGACGGAGAGACGGTTCAGCTGTATCTGCTGGGCGACGGCTGCTATCGCGCGCAGACAGCGCTTTCCGCCGAGACGCTTGCGGCCGAGCTTTCCGCCGCCGTCCCGGACGGCAGCTTCTTCGCGTTTGAATCGGACGACGCGCCCTACAGCGCGCTCGATCCGCTCTCGCTCATCAGCGCGTCAAGCGCCGCCGTCTGCACCGGCCTCGGCACGAACCCGTGCGACGCGCGATTTATTTCCGCCCTCGCAACCCAGATCGGCATCAACCCTTACGGCGACGCACGCTTCGTCGGAAACGACGGCACGACGTCCTTTACCGAAACCGGCCTGCGCCTGCGCGTGAGCGCGCAGGGCAGAATTGAACTGCAGATCCTCCAGCCGGACGACCGCTTCCAGAGCGCGTCGGCAGGCGCGCTTGACCGCATCGAGGCTGCGCGCAGCCTCCTCAGCCGCCTGACCGGTGACAGCTACGGCGAGGCGCGGGTCTATCTGCAAAGCTATCGGGCCGACGGCCAGAGCGCCGTGTGCACCTTCGGCTATTATCTGTCCGGCATCGAGATCGCACCGCGCGGCGCGATCGAGCTCCGCTTCGACGGCACGCAGATCACGAACGCCTCCGTCCTGTACCGCAGCTACACGGCCTCGTCAACGCCCGCAGCGCTCCTGCCCGCCGCGCAGGCAGCCGCCTGCCTGCCGAAGGGCGGCACGCTCCGCCTTCTGTACGCCGAAGGCACCGGCGGTGAACTCACCGCCGGGTGGGAGACGGAGTAAGCTTGATATGTACCTGCCCACGATGCACTGGCGCGGGAGCGCCTGAGAGGTCGCAGCAGGTAATTGCGAAAAGCGATAGTCCGATGCGAATCCGCAGGCTTTTCGCTGTTAATCGTAGGGGTCGATGCCCACATCGACCCGGCAGAACGCACCGTTTCTGCGGGAATCTTAGGCGAATTCGCAATTTCCCAGCGGGCCGATGTGGGCATCGGCCCCTACAAACAAGTGGGTAAATCCATACAGATTCGCCGAAGACCTCTTTAGAACAGCTGCTTTCCGCCGTATCCATCGCACCACTGACCCAAATTTTCCATCAGGAGGAGCCGCCATGAGCGCTTCGCGCATGAAAAATCTGATCCTTCTCATTCTGACGCTCTGTGCGCTGGGGCTTCTGTGCATCGTCGTTCCGAACCGGCTTGCGCAGACGCATGAGCAGCGGCAGATGCTGCAGGAGCTGAAGACACTCTACGAGAGCTACGGCCTTTCCGTTTTGCTCGACGAGCTTCCGCGCAGTCCCGTGCTCTACAGTGTCGAGCTTTCTGAGGACGGCGCGCAGACCGCCGCGCAGGCGCTGCTCGGCGCGAAGGCCGCGCCCGCAGGCGAATCCGGCTTTGAGAGCACCTACGAATCCGAGCTTGGGATGCTCCATATCACGCGCACGGGCGGCTTCTCCGCCGTGATGACCGGCGGCAGCCGGGTGCGGAGTTCTGAAAAGGCCGCAGAAAAGCTGCTGCGCGCCATGGATTTTCAATATCAGACCCTCACGCGGGAGCAGACGGAGACGGGCGCCGTGCAGATCCGCACCTCGCAGACGCTGCTCGGCGTGCCGGTGCTCGGCAGCCAGCTGGCGCTAAGCTACACGGACGATTGCCTCACGGCGGTCGAGGGCACGTTTTATACCGGCGGAAGCTCCATTACGCGCGTGTCGGAGCAGGAGGCCATCTCCGCCGCTGACGCGCTGGCGCAGCTGCTGGCCCGGCGTGACGCGCTCGGCTGGGTCGGAAGCGCGGTGACGGGTCTTACGCAGGCGTATCTGCCGTCCGATCAGGCCGGTACGGGCATCCGCTTCGTGCCGGTCTGGCTGGTCGAAACGGACGCGGGAAGCTTTTTTATCAACGGCATTACGCGCGAAATCACGGCGGAAACATAGCGTCCGCCGTCTGCGCCTGTCGAATTATGAAGAAAATCTGAAGATTTCCTGCTGCTGCATTGTCATTTTCCTTTACATTCCTGCCGTGGTGTGCTATTCTAATAGCGGCCGAATTTGGCTTTGTTAACATAACGCATTTCCGCAAACACTCTTAGTGTCAACTGATGTCAACTGACGCTACCAAAGAGGGATTACATTTTGATCAAATACATCGTTCAAGGCGGCACAAAGCTTTCCGGCTCCGTGACCATTTCCGGGGCCAAGAACGCGGCGGTCGCGATCCTGCCGGCCACGCTGCTCGTCAGCGGCCCCTGCCGGATCGAAAACGTACCGGATATTTCAGACGTTCGTCTGCTGCTGGAGATCCTGCGCGATATGGGCGCGGAGATCCGGCGCTACGGCCGCAACACGCTCGAGATCGACTGCACCCGCGCCCGCAACGCGACCGCGCCCATCGAGCTTGTCCGCCGTATCCGCGCGTCGTATTATCTCATCGGCGCAGAGCTTGGCCGCTTCGGCCATGCCCATGTCGCCATGCCGGGCGGCTGCAACTTCGGCGTCCGCCCCATCGACCAGCACATCAAGGGCTTCGAGGCCATGGGCGCCATGGTCGAGCAGGCCGGCGGCTATGTCTGCGCCGACGCCCCGAAGGGCGGGCTGCGCGGCGGCCACATTTATCTCGATATTGTCTCCGTCGGCGCGACGATGAACATCCTGCTTGCGGCAGTTTTGTGCAGCGGCATGACGATCATCGAAAACTGCGCCAAGGAGCCGCACATCGTCGACCTCGCGAACTTCCTGAACGCCATGGGCGCGCAGATCTCCGGCGCGGGCACCGACGTCATCAAGGTGCGCGGCGTCAAGGCGCTGCACGGCGGCTGCTATTCCATCATCCCCGACCAGATCGAGGCGGGCACGTATATGGCCGCTGCCGCCGCAGTCGGCGGCGACGTGCTGATCGAAAACGTCATCCCGAAGCACCTCGACTGCATCACCGCCAAGCTGCGCGAGATCGGCGCGGACATCACGGAGTATGACGACGCCATCCGCGTCGAATCCGCCTACCGCCTGCACCGCGCGAACGTCAAGACCATGCCGTACCCCGGCTTCCCGACCGATATGCAGCCGCAGATCACCGTCTGTCTGGCCACCGCCGTCGGCACCAGCCTCGTGACCGAGGGCGTCTATGACAACCGCTTCCGCTACACGGCCGAGCTTGGCCGCATGGGCGCAAATATCCAGGTCGAGGGCAAGACCGCTATCATCGACGGCGTGCAGACGCTGCGCGGCTGCGAGGTCCGCGCCTGCGACCTGCGCGCGGGCGCTGCGATGGTCATCGCCGCCATGTGCGCCGAGGGCATGACGCTCATCGAGGATGCGCACTTCATCGAGCGCGGCTACGAGGACATCGTCGGCAAGCTCACCGCGCTCGGCGCGCATATCCGCCGCATCGAAACCTACGAAACCCCCAGCGTCTCAGAGGACGCCGGCTGAACAAAATTTCCCCGGCAGGACAATTTTGAAGTGATCCCAAAAAGCTAGTGTTCAAGCAGCCGAACGGGCTTGCTGTCTGTGAATCACAGGCGGCAAGCCCGTTCGCTTTGCCTTGATTCAGCGGTTGTTGCAGGTTTGTAAGGTTTTGTCACTTAAACCGTTGGCTTTCCTGTTGGATAAGACCCGCTCAAAGGTTTCCTCAAAGGTAGCCGTGTTTTGGAGCATCTGCATCAGAATGCCCTTACTTTCTCTGACCTTCAGCAGATCCGAAAGGCTGTGAATTTTCTGATGCCCATGTGCCAGTCGAACCGGCAGACCCAGCGGGAGCTGATGGGTGTCAATGCAAGAACAACGGCGCTTCTGAATACCTCGTATAATTGCAGATACGCAAAAGGCACGACGCAATGTCGTGCCTTTTCTGCATCATTCATATTGCCGGTTCAGTGCAGGAGTTTCGGCTTTCCTGCGCTCATTTTTGCACTTGTTTTCGCAGCAAGGACTTTACTTGCCCATGCGAAGAAGTATGGCACAGAGTTGAACAGATAACTGGTGTGCATCAATTCGTCCAGCAGCTCTTCCATCGTAAACGGCCGGTATCCATAGGGGCTCATCTCGCCAATATAATCGTCCAGCTGGTCACGCGCCGCCGCCCGCAGGAACTTCTTCGTATCCTTGTTCGCTTTCGCAAGGCGCTTGATGTAGTCCTCTGCCTTATCGAACTGATTCAGCTTGTAATACAAAACTGCCAGCGGCAGGAGCATCTGCGTTTCCTCATAGGAATCGAACTGCTTATGGAGCGCCAGCGCGTGCATCTCGTCTTCCATATAGGCATACAAATGCATCAGCTGATAGCGGACGCCGAGATTATCGTTCTCGCACAATTCCAACAGGCGCTGCCCTTCGTCGATCGCCCGGCGCATCATGCCGCAGGAAATTAAAACGTCAAAGTATGTATAGCGCACGCGCATATATGGTCTGGTTTCAAACGCTGTCCAAAACTCACCGGCGTACTCCTTGAACGCGCCGGACTTTTCCATCTGCTTGTCCGCTGCGTCGAGCAGCTCCTGCAAGGCAAGCCGCCGCTCGTCCGGCTGCTCCGCTGTACGCAGGATCAATTGGAGTCTTGCATCCAGATTGTCCGGCTCCAGCTCCAGCGCCTTGTGCAGATATTCCACTCTTTTTTTCTTCGACGTGACCTGTTCGGCGAGATCCAGATAATCGTCCGCCGTTTCAGGCGCAGATTCTTTCTGCTCTTTGCATTTTAGATTGTATTCTGCAAAGAACCGCTCCGCCAGGGCATCCACGTCGGCTTCGTTCTCCGTGTCCTCTGCGTGAGCGTCCAGGAATTTCTGCAATTCTTTCAAAACCTTTTCTGAGTCTCTGCTCATTTTATCGCGCCTCCCGTATCTGTTGCATGCTGTTTGGTTTCTCTGCATGAATTATACCAGATTCGTCAACATTCGTCGAGAGATATATGCCAAAACGACTATGATTCTTACCAGTCTGTACCGCACCATCCTTTTTTCCTGAATCACTTTTTCAGAAAATGCCCAATTCTCTCGATTTACGTAGAAATATGAAAATCAAAAAACTAGATTTACGCTGTCCTCTCTGAAAAAATTCAAGACGAAATATACCGATCAGCTTCATATCCCTTATGTTTTGCATACCGGCGATTTCAAAGAGGAAGACGGCATCGTATTTCTTCCGTTGTATATGACCCCACTGCTATAATAAGTGATGTGCAAAAGTACGGCAAACGCTCCGCAGCCGTCTTCGCCTGTGCCGCCCACGCGTCCTGCGCAGCCCGAATGGCCCGTTCCGTCCGAGTGGCCCGACGCAGCACCTACCCAGCCTATCCAATACGATGTGCCCGCGCAGCCCGAGCCTGCCGAACCTGTGACGCAGCCCGCTCCGCAGGGAAAGCCCGTTGTGTTCTCTCTGGAGCCTGAGCTGCCAGCCCAGCCGCAGCGGACTAACAGATACTGCCCGCACTGCGGCGCGCCCGTCAAGCTGTCCGACGCCGTATTCTGCACCGTATGCGGTAAGAGCCTGTCATAATCCCCCCGCCATAAGAAACAGGGCTGTCTCAAATGATCGAAATATCATTGAGACAGCCACGTTTTTTGATTTATGGACTTATGCGAACGTACCGTTCAGGGATTGGGTCAGGCCGGACAGTACGCCGGTGATCGTCAGCAGGACACCCAGAATGATCGCCAGCACGTAGACGCAGAAATAGCTGCGGGCATAATTGCGGCGGTTGATGTTCGCGCTGCCGATGGCGTGGACGATCAGGAAGATCCAGCCCAGGAGCGGCAGGGCGTAGAGAATGCCGAGGCCAAAATAGCTCCACGGCGACAAGGGGCGGTACGCCTCTGGCAGGTGCTGCAGTTCAAATTCGTTCATGTGTCTTCCTTCTTTCTTACAAATGCTCCTTGCAGGTCAGCTGCGCGACGTCCAGCCGGAACACGGCCGCGCGCTGCGCCTGCTCGTCTGTAAAGGTAAACAGACGGCTCTTTTCATAGTGCGCCATAATTGCCGACAGCGCCCGCTTCTTTTCCTCCGGCTCCTGCACCTCGCAGATCACGCCCGTTCCGATCACGCTCTGATAGCGATAGGAATACGAGCAGCCGGTCTGTCCGGCTGCGAGCGCGTGCGCGCAGTCCAGCTCAAAGCCGACGCGCGGCGCAGTGCGGATGAGCTCTGCCTTGCGCCCCTCGTGCGCGCCGTGGAAATAAAACCGGTCAGGCGTGCCGGGGACAAAGGCGAAATTCAGCGGCACGATATACGCGCCCTCCGGGCAGGAAAAACCGACGCGGCAGCAGGTGCAGGACTCGATCACCTGCAAAATCCGTTCGCGGTCCGTGACCGCGCGGTCAGCCCGTCTCATGCCAGCCGGACGCCGCCCGCCTGCCGGATCGAGAGCACGTGGCAGCGGCCCTCGCCGAGCACGGCCTCCATATTGGCGCGGAAGGACGCAAGCGCTTCATTCGGCACGAACGCCAGCAGCGTCCCGGCAAAGCCGCCGCCGTGAATGCGGCAGGCGCCGCGCCCGGCAAGCTGCTTTTCACAGGCAGCCAGCGCAAGGGCCATCTGCTGGTGCTCCCGGCTCCCGGCAGGAACCACGTTCTGCAGCAGCATCCACGACGAGCGCCCGGAATCGCGCACGCCCGCAAGGAAGCCCTCAAAATCGTCCCGTTCCAGCGCCTGCACCTGCTGCTGCACCCGGCGGTTTTCGTCAAAGAAATGCATCGCGCGCAAAACGGCGCGGTCGCCCGCCGCCTCGCGGACCGCCTTGAGCTTTGCGTAGAATTCCGCCTCGTCCACCTCGCGCAGCACGTCCTTGCCGAACACGCGGGCTACGCGGCGCATTTCCTCGGGGATGGCGGCGTATTCGTCCGTCAGATCTGCGTGATCCGCGCCGGAATCGAGCGTGCAGAGCGTGTAGCCGCAGTGCGCAAAATCGAACGCCGCCTGCCGGACGGCGGGGTGCGCTGGGTCGGCAAAATCGATGAAGACCAGCCCGCCGACGCTGGAGGCCATCTGATCCATGAGGCCGCAGGGCTTGCCGAAATAGACGTTCTCGGCATACTGGCCGATCTGCGCAATCTCGATGGCGGAGCATTTTTTATCGAAAAACAGCTCGTTGCAGATCGTGCCGATCAGAACCTCGAATGCGGCGGAGGACGACAGACCGGAGCCGGGCAGGACGGTCGAGCGGACAGCCGCGTCAAAGCCGTGCAGCTTACAGCCGCGCTGCGCAAACGCCGCGGCAACGCCGCGCACGAGCGCGGCGGTCGTATTTTTTTCTTCCGCGTGGACGGACAGATCATTCAGATCGATCTCGACCGGGGCATAGCCCTCGGACGCAACGCGGATGATGGAATCGGGCCGCAGCGTGACCTCCGCCGTCGTTTCCAGATCGACAGCCGCAGCCAGCACGCAGCCGTGCTGATGGTCGGTATGGTTGCCGCTGATCTCCGTGCGGCCCGGCGCGGAAAAGCGATAGCTTGTCTGCATATGCAAACGCCTCCGTTCCCCCGCCTCCCGGCGGGGCGTCTTTTTCTGTATTATACCTGATTTCCAGCCTTCCGGCAAGAGCCATTCTGCCAAAACAGAAAGCAGCCGGCAGACAAGTCTCTGCCGGCTGCTTTGGTACACAAAGGATCGAATATGAATCGTATCAGAACGTTGCGACGTTCTGCTCGGCAGGCTCGGCGGGCTGCACGTTCACAGCCGTCAGGATGGGTCCGACGCCCTTGTAGAGCGTGTGGAACTTGACCTCGACGGTCGCTGTCACCCAGACCCAGCTTCTGGCCGCAAGGCCGGAGGCCGCCGCGAATTTGCACGGCAGGCCCATGAACGTGATATCCGCCTCGCAGCAGGTCATGACGAACCGGCCGGGAGCAAACATCCCCTCTTTTTCCCGGCGCAGGCGCGCGACCTGCCCCTTGAATTTCACGGTCTTGCCCGCGTACTTCTTGGGTTCCTCCGTGATATCGCGGTAGAACAGGGCATAATCCTCGTCCCTGATCTCGACCACGGGCGCGTTCAGGTCGAACGGCAGCGGGTCTTCGATATCGTCATAGTGCGTCGAGCCGTCGGTGTATTCATAGAGAATGTCGATCTTCCGGTTCACGGCGCGGGCGATCTTGTGGTACGGCATGACGTCCGTGCCGGGGGCCATGCGGTTGAGAACCAGCATCTCCGCGCCTGCCAGCTTGTCCACGACGAGCTGGCGCATATTGGCGTTGTAGCTGAGGAAGGTCGTCGCGTCGGCAAACATGACCTCCTGCGCGATCTTCCAGTGGTCGGGGGTCTTGAGGTAGAAATCCGCAGCAAGATGCATCCCGTTGAGCTCCACGACCACACGCTCGGCCCGGTATTTCTTCTGCAGGCCGGTCAGCAGCTCCGGGCTGAGGTCTTCATAGTCCAGAACCTGCTCGTAGACCTCCTTGTGCGGGTAGGCCGAGACGTCGTATTCCTCCTCGCCCTCCTCGAAAACCAGCAGAAGCGTCCGCTCGCCGGTGTTGAAGCGCTCATCCTCGAGCGTTTCCTGAATGAACTTCGTCTTGCCGGACTCCAGAAAGCCGGTAAAGACGTACATGGGGATATCAGGCATAGCCATAGAGAAAACTCCTTACTGCTTTTCCACGCCGAAGAGCTTCGCAACAGCCTCTTCGTTCAGCTTCGAGCCGATCACGCAGATGCGGCCCGTGACCATCGCGCCGCCGTCGCGGATATCCGGCTCACCGGGGACATAGTCGAAGTGGATCCACTTCTCGCCCTCCGCGTTTGCCACATAGCCCTTCGCGCGCAGGATGATGCCGTAGGTCTCCGCGTCCTCAAGCGCCTTCAGGATGCGCTCGATCTCGGCCTTTGTGAATTTCTTGTGCGTTTCCTCGCCCCAGCTGATGAAGACCTCGTCGGCGTCATGGCCGTGGTGGTGATGGTGATGATGGTGGTGCTCATGCTCGTCGTCATCGTCGTCATCGTGATGGTGGTGGCAGGCGCAGTCCGGGTCATCGCATTCATCGTCATCGTCGTCATCATGGTGATGATGGTGATGGTGCTCGTGCTCGTCGTCATCCTCGTCGTGGTGATGATGGTGGCAGGCGCAGTCCGGATCGTCGCACTCGTCGTCCTCGTCATGGTCATGATGATGGTGGTGCGCCTCTTCTTCGAGCTTTGCAAGCTCGATGGCGATGGTGCTGCGCTGCTCCATCGCCTCCATCAGCTGCTCGCCGGTCAGCTCCGGCCACGGGGTCGTAACGATCACGGCGTCCTTGTTGTGTTCGCGGATCATGTTGACGCACTGGTCAAGCTTTTCCTCCGTCATGCCGTCGGTGCGGCTGAGGATGATGGTGTTGGCCGTCTCGATCTGGTTATTGTAGAACTCGCCGAAGTTCTTCATATACATCTTGCACTTCGTCGCGTCCGCCACGGTCACGAAATTGCCGAGCTGCACGTCGTCGGACGTGACCTTGCGCACGGCGCCGATGACGTCGGACAGCTTGCCGACGCCGGACGGCTCGATCAAGATGCGGTCGGGCGCATACTCCGCAATGACCTTCTTGAGCGCGCGGCCGAAATCGCCCACCAGCGAGCAGCAGATGCAGCCGGAGTTCATCTCCGTGATCTGGATGCCCGCCTCCTGCAGAAAGCCGCCGTCAATGCCAATTTCGCCGAATTCGTTCTCAATGAGGACGAGCTTCTGGCCGTGATAGGCTTCCTTGATCATTTTTTTGATGAGCGTCGTCTTGCCAGCGCCGAGAAAGCCAGAATAAATATCAATTTTTGTCATACAGGAACACCTTCCAGTTGCATTATTTTATTGAATCAGTATAGCACTTTCCCATGGGAACATCAAGGTTTCTTCCTAAAATATTCATTGGTTTCTGCAAAAGGAATTGACAAACCTGCCTGGATATGATAAGATAATTCACGGCTTTGGAGGCCGGCATTCGGAGAGATGTCCGAGCGGTTTAAGGAGCTGGTCTTGAAAACCAGTGACACAGCAATGTGCCGTGGGTTCGAATCCCACTCTCTCCGCCATTTTCTTTCCTTCATACCGGCCTGACCGACCTGCGGAAGTACCCAAGTGGCCGAAGGGGCTCCCCTGCTAAGGGAGTAGGCGTCTAAAAAGCGCGCGAGAGTTCAAATCTCTCCTTCCGCGCCAGAAAAACCTTGAAAACATCTGTTTTCAAGGTTTTTCTTTTATCAATTTTCCGCTGCTTCAAGCGGTTCGGGCGTCCAGAATTCCGTGTGGCGGCTGCTTTGGCCGGGGTGCGAGTCCCGCAAGCTCTACGGCGATCATCTTCCCACTGACCACGTGCTTGCCCGCCAGCTGTGCGGTGCCGCCGCAGCCGCAGCCCTTTGTTTTTTGCGCGCAGGCCAGTTCTGTGGTAGTATAAACAAAACGTTCAGAAGGACGGAATCAGAATGCTGGTGACAATCCTTGCGGCGATTCTGCTGATGGCCGCATATTTTCTCGTTTTGTACGGCGGCGTCGGCTTTATTCAGGATAAGCGGTTCTTTTCCTCCGCACCGAAGGAGAATCTGGACGCGATCCCGGACAAAAAAGAGCGGTTCCGCGGGGCGCACATCATCGGCTGGATCATAGAGGGGATCGCGGTCCTGCTGTTTCTGGCCGCAGCCGTTCTTGCCGCGTGGGACGGGATCCGAAACGGCTTTGGATTTTTCCGCTTCTTTGGCCGGTATCTTATCATGCTCTATTGCATGGAGCTCTACGATATTCTCTTTTTCGACTGGTTCCTGCTCTGCCATTCAAACTTCTTCCCGCATTTTTATCCCGAGCTGAAGGGCATCGTAGGGCCGCATATGTTCGGCTACAATAAAAGGACGCACATCCTGCACTTCCTGCTCTATATCCCCCTCTGCGCCGTGATCGCAGGGATCTGCATGATTTTTTAAATGCCCCTGCGCCGCCCGGCGATTCGCCGGTATGTTTTTCGCAACTTTTCTGCACCTTCCGCTTGACAAGCAGGAATATCTGTGGTAATATATCCGAGCAGTTGAAAGACTGCAAACGCGCGAGTGGTGGAATTGGCAGACTCGCTAGATTCAGGTTCTAGTGTCCACTCCGGACGTGCGGGTTCAAGTCCCGC
>ENA-USUJ01002232-USUJ01002232.1-human-gut-metagenome-genome-assembly--contig:-NODE-2232-length-15006-cov-6.647465_pt1 | contig 15006 bp, 10 predicted proteins | sample MGYA00250061_ERZ773398 | MGnify/ENA primary metagenome ERZ773398 (study PRJEB29103, sample SAMN06111992) | human gut metagenome | biome: human gut; feature: ankylosing spondylitis patient; material... | reverse complement strand
TGAAAAAGATTAGCATTCCTTTGCCAAGCCCCCTGCTTTTCATTATCTTTGCCTCTGTAGTTTGTAGTTGCGCACAGTCGTGGAATGTCTTTCTCATAGTTGTGAAGAAGGTGTATCACAAATATGAAGAAGGTAAACCACAGCTGTGCGCATCTTTTTTTGATAAGCTTTCAGCAGAAGGAAGAACGCTTCTTTGCGTAAGGAAGACCCATGCTCTGCCTAATGAAAGCCGGTACTTTGCATGAGCGAAACCTGCAGACAGCAACAGAAATGAATCTAAAAATGGAGGAAAGAATATGGCAATTTTATTTGATTGGTACGAAAACCCGAAAACGAAGGATAAACTGACCCTGCATCCCCGGATTAAACTGAACGGCTCCACGACGACCGATGAGCTGCGCAGGCATATACAAGAATACTGCTCGCTGACCGAGACGGATGTACTGGCGGTACTCGATGCTTTGTCGCATTTTGTGGGACGCGAGCTGGGGGAGGGCAGGCAGGTACATTTGGACGGCATCGGTTACTTTGTTCCCACGCTGACCTGCACGGAACCGGTGACACTGGAGACAAAGCGGAAAAGTACTAAGGTGAAGTTGAAAAACATCACTTTCAGACCGGACAAGGCGCTGCGCAGTGAGATAGGAGTATTGAAGGTAAAGCCGCTGAAATTGCGGAATCTCACGAAAAAGAGGCTGACGGATGATGAGGTGAAGCAAAAAGTGGTGAACTATCTACGTAAGAATGAGTTCATCACCCGCAGTGTTGTACAGTCGATTTGCGGCATGACCCGCACGACTGCGACGCGGCAGATTCGTCGTCTTTGTGAGGAGAATGTGTTGGTGAACAAAGGGTTGCAGAAACAGCCGATTTATTTTTTGAAGGAAAAAGAGTAGGTTGATGCGTATAGGGCTTGCATGGATTGCGTCATGTAGGCAAAATCTGCCTGCATGCTTGCATGAGGTCTGCTTGCATGGCGCAATCTGTTGTAAATTAGTGCGCTATGTCATTTCATGCAAGCATGTAAGTAAAACATGCGATAAAACTACAGTTGTAGATTAGGAATACCTATAATCGGCAGACGAGAAATTAAAGAATGAAAACAACGCGGCAGAAGGATAGTTTTTATTATTTTTGCAATCAATTCTCAATAGTTATTTAAAAAATATGGCAAAGAAAAATTCAACAGCTAAAGATACGGAGCTGTCACTCTCGTTTTTTGGGAAAGTGGCAGCGTTATTTAGAAGTGAAACGGTTCATTTCGTTATCGGCTTGGTGCTGGTAATCTTTTCGGTTTATTTGTTGCTTGCTTTCACATCATTCTTTTTCACGGGAGCGGCAGACCAGAGCATCATTGACGGAGGCAGTGCGCAGGAGCTGATTTCCACCAACAATGGGGTGAAGAACTACGCCGGTAGCCGCGGTGCGCAGTTGGCCAGCTATCTGATAAATGATTGCTTCGGCGTATCGTCTTTCCTGATTCTCGTGTTCCTGGCTGTGGCGGGACTGAAGCTGATGCGGGTGCGTGTGGTGCGCTTGTGGAAGTGGTTCATCGGCTGTTCGTTGATGCTGGTGTGGTTCTCGGTATTTTTCGGTTTTGTGTTTGTAGACCAGTACAAGGACTCTTTCCTCTATCTGGGCGGTATGCACGGATACAATGTCAGTAACTGGCTTGTGTCTCAAGTCGGTGTGCCGGGAGTCTGGCTGCTATTGTTGGTAACTGCCATTTGCTTCCTCATCTATCTGAGTGCACGGACTGTCATCTGGTTGCGCAGATTGTTCAGTCTCAGCTTCTTGAAGCGTAAGGAGAAGGTGGAAAGCGTGCAGGGTGAAACGCCGGAAGAGTTCAAGACCTCTTGGGGTGCAAAGGAAAAGGCGGCTGCTCCGACACCGGAAGCTGCGGAGCCGGAAAAGGTTCTTGAAAAGGAGGAGGAGATTGCTATAGAGGAAGAAGAGGACGAACCGCTGAATGAAATCACCCTTGACTTGGGTGGAAGTGATGGAAAGATAAAGCCTGCCAAGTCTGCGGATGAGGACGTTACCATGACTTTTGAGACTCCTGCACCGGAGCCGGTGCCCCCTTTTCGGGAACAGCCGGTAGAGAAGGAGCCGGCATTCCAGGTTGAAAAGGCCGAAGAGGAGGAGTATGTGGGAACGGAGAAGGAGCCGTACAATCCCCGTCTGGATTTGGAAAACTATCATTACCCCACAATAGACCTGATGAAGCATTACGATGACAATGGTCCGACCATTGACATGGTAGAGCAGAACGCGAACAAGGATAAGATTATCAATACTCTGCGTAGTTTCGGTATAGAAATCAGTACCATTAAGGCGACGGTAGGTCCTACGGTGACGCTGTATGAAATCACTCCCGAGCAGGGCGTCCGCATTTCGAAGATACGCGGTCTGGAAGATGATATTGCCCTCAGCCTTTCGGCGCTCGGCATCCGTATCATCGCTCCCATTCCGGGAAAGGGTACGATTGGTATCGAAGTGCCCAATTCCAATCCGAAGATTGTATCCGGTCAGAGCATTATCGGCAGCAAGAAGTTCCAGGAGTCTACTTACGACTTGCCCATCGCACTGGGTAAGACGATTACGAATGAAGTATTTATGGTGGATTTGTGCAAGATGCCGCACGTGCTCGTTGCCGGTGCTACCGGTCAGGGTAAGTCCGTGGGGTTGAATGCCATCATCACCTCCTTATTATATAAGAAGCATCCGGCGGAGCTGAAGTTTGTGCTGGTAGATCCCAAGAAGGTGGAATTCAGCATCTACTCCGTGATTGAGCATCACTTCCTCGCAAAATTGCCCGACGGGGAAGATGCCATCATTACAGACGTCACGAAGGTGGTGCAGACCTTGAACTCTATCTGTGTGGAGATGGATACCCGCTATGACTTGCTGAAAGCTGCCCATGTGCGCAACATCAAGGAGTACAACGAGAAGTTCATCAACCGTCGTCTGAATCCGGAGAAGGGGCATAAGTTCATGCCTTACATCGTAGTCGTTATCGACGAGTTCGGTGACTTGATTATGACAGCTGGCAAGGATGTGGAACTGCCCATTGCCCGCATCGCCCAGTTGGCGCGTGCCGTAGGTATACATATGATTATCGCTACACAGCGACCGACAACAAACATCATTACGGGTACGATTAAGGCTAACTTCCCGGCGCGTATCGCTTTCCGTGTATCGGCAATGGTCGATTCGCGTACCATCCTCGACCGTCCGGGAGCCAACCAGCTGATAGGTCGCGGTGATATGCTATTCCTGCAGGGAGCAGACCCGGTGCGTGTGCAGTGTGCCTTTATCGATACCCCCGAAGTGGCGGAGATTACGAAGTTCATCGCCCGCCAGCAGGGCTACCCCACCGCTTTTTATCTGCCCGAATATGTGGATGAAAATGCAGGAGGTGATTTGGGGGATGTGGATATGGGGCGTCTTGATCCTTTGTTCGAGGATGCAGCCCGTCTCGTCGTTATTCACCAGCAGGGTTCTACGTCGCTCATTCAGCGTAAGTTTGCCATCGGTTATAATCGTGCCGGCCGCATCATGGACCAGTTGGAGAAAGCGGGGATTGTGGGACCGGCGCAAGGCAGCAAGGCGCGTGAGGTGTTCTGTATAGATGAGAACGACCTGGAAATGCGGTTAAACAATTTGCAATAAGGAATGGTTATTTATAGAATGATGAAATTTGATAAGCTTTTACTTGGTGTGCTATTGCTGTTGTTTGCTGTGCCGATGTCGGCACAACAACCGGATGCCAAGAATATATTGGAGCGTACAGCCGAAGCCTTTCGGAAAGCGGGAGGGGTGAAGCTGGCGTTTACCGTGAACGAACAACAGGGCTCTTATGCGGGAGTTCTCTATCTGGAAGGTGAGAAGTTTGTGGTTGAGACTGAGGGAATGAAGACTTGGTTTGACGGACATACACAGTGGAGCTATGTGGCTTCGACAGATGAGGTGAATGTATCGGAACCTACGCAGGAGGAATTGCAGACTCTTAATCCGTATGCCTGGTTGTCCCTCTACAAGCAGGGATACAGATTGAAGTTGGGCAGTGTCGGTGGTAAGCGGGACAAATCTGTTTATTATGTCATCATGACTGCTGCCGACAAGAGGAAAGACCCTGAAAGTGTCTATCTGTTTGTGACAAAGGATACGTATCGTCTGCATCAAGTGGACTTGGCACCACGGGGGAGTAAGTATATGACTACTATCCTTATTGATAGCTACCAGACCGGACAATCCTATCCGGATAGTTTCTTTGTCTTTGACAAAAAAGCCTATCCCACAGCTGAAGTCATCGACATGCGCTAAATAGTAAATTGTAAATAGTCAAATAGTAAATAATATAATGATGGAAACAGAAAAAGTAAAATGTCTGATTATCGGTTCGGGTCCTGCCGGCTATACTGCCGCTATTTATGCAGGCCGTGCCAATCTTTCACCGGTGCTTTATGCAGGATTGCAGCCCGGTGGCCAGTTAACGACCACCACTGATGTGGAGAACTTTCCCGGTTATCCCCAAGGTATCGCTGGTCCGGAATTAATGGAAGACTTGCGGAAGCAAGCCGAACGTTTTGGTGCAGATTTGCGTTATGGAGTCGCTACTGCTGCCAATCTTGCTGAAGCACCTTACAAGATTACAATTGATGACGAAAAGGTGATTGAGGCTGAAACGCTGATTATTGCTACGGGTGCCGCAGCGAAGTATCTGGGACTGGAGGATGAAAAGAAATATGCGGGGATGGGTGTCAGCGCATGTGCCACTTGTGATGGTTTCTTCTACCGCAAGAAAACGGTAGCTGTTGTAGGGGGTGGAGATACTGCCTGCGAGGAAGCCGTTTACCTTGCCGGACTGGCTGCCAAGGTTTATCTGATTGTCCGCAAACCTTATCTTCGCGCTTCCAAGATTATGCAGGAGCGTGTGATGAAGCATGACAAGATTGAAGTACTGTTCGAACATAATGCCGTAGGCTTGTTTGGAGAGAACGGTGTGGAAGGTGTACATTTGGTACAGCGTATGGGTGAACCTGATGAGAAGCGCTATGATGTAGCTATTGACGGTTTCTTCCTGGCTATCGGCCATAAACCCAACTCAGATATTTTCAAACCTTATGTAGATACGGACGAAGTAGGTTATATCGTCACCGAGCCGGGAACACCGCGTACGAAAGTGCCGGGCGTATTCGCCGCCGGAGACGTTGCTGATCCTCACTATCGTCAAGCCATCACCGCTGCCGGAACTGGTTGCCAGGCAGCCATTGAAGCGGAAAGATATTTGTCTGCGAAAGGACTGATTTAGTGATTAGTGATTAGGGGTTAGGATGGTAACAATGTGTTTTTATTATGCTAACCCCTAATCGCTTATCCCTTGTCACTTATTCCTTATCCTATCTTGCTGATTTTCTTCAGCTTTTCTTCGTCTATGATTTTGATTTTACGTCCGTCGATGGTGATTAACCGTTCTGTGGCAAACTGTGACAACGTACGTATGGCGTTGGAAGTGGTCATGTTTGACAAATTGGCCAGATCTTCACGCGAGAGATAGATACTCAAGGTGGAGCCGTCTTCCTCCAAACCATAACTTTCTTTGAGGAACAGCAGGGATTCTGCGAGTCTTCCGCGGATATGTTTCTGCGTCAGGTTTACGGTACGTTCATCGGCAATGCCCAAGTCAACGGACAATTGCTTGATGAAGAACATGGCAAGGTCGTTGTTTTGTGTGAGCAGAGTCATCAAGGCAGTCATGGGGATTTGGCAAACAAGAGACGGCTCGAATGCAGATGCTGCCGTGACATAGTCTGTTTTTGCAAAGTAAGGGCGGTAACCGAAATATTCGACAGGTTTAATCATACGGATAATCTGGCTTCTACCACCGACTCCGTCTTTATAGATTTTGACCTTTCCACTCAGCAGACACATCAAATGCGTAGGTGTCTCGCCTTCGCAATGGATGACTTCGTTTTTTTTGTAGTTCTGGAGTGTGAAGTGGTTGGCGAGGAATTCCCGTTGTTCGTCATTCAAGGGAGACCATATATCTGCAATCAACTCCGGAACATTAATATCAGACAAGTTTACTTTTACCATAACTGCTGCAAAACTGTGTTATACAGCACAAATGTAAAAAGAAAAAATTAAATATTGCACAAATATGACAAAAAGATGTCGTAGGGGGGGAGATAAAGGAAAATCTATATATTTACGATTAGACGATTTACGATTGAAGTTTGTATTGTTAAACAACTGCTCATTAGCAGGTGGGTTTATGATTGTATGAGTAACTCCAACCGTAAACCGTCAAATCGTAAATCGTAGTAACTTAATTGTTTATCGTAGTATCTCTATCCCCCTCCCTACGGGGGAGGGGCTAGGGAGAGGCCTACTTTGTAAACAGCAGCTCCCTATATTTCGGAAGCGGCCAGATTTCATCATCAATTTCCATCTCAAGGTGGTCGATGTGGTCACGGATACTTTCCAGATAAGGGCGTACGGTTTCTTCGTAAGCGAAAGCCTTGTCTTTGTAGTTATCCATGTGGTTGGCTACTTTGCGGGCTTCGGTCATTTCGCGTACTTGTACCTTGATGGCTGTTACGCGCTTGGAAATTTCGCGTACAAGCTCTTTCCGGTCGGCACTGAGGACTTCGTATTCTTCGGGAGAGAAGGTCTCGCGCAGGCCACGGAGATTTTCCAGCAGACGGTTTTGGTAGATAACGGCAGTCGGTACGATGTGGTTGATGGCAAGGTCGCCCAGCACACGGCTTTCTATCTGTACCTTCATGGTGTATTTCTCCAGTTCTACTTCCAGGCGGCAGGCAAGCTCCGTTTCGTTGAAGATACGTTCGCCGATGAGTACGGAACGGGACTGGTTATCCATGTAGTGCATCAAGGCTTCGGGAACGTGGCAGATGTTGGTCAGCCCACGGCGTGCGGCTTCCTGCTTCCATTGTTCGGAGTAGCCGTCACCCTCAAAGCGGATAGGCTCGGAGGCGATGATGGTCTCTTTCATAATGCGGAAGATGGCTTCATCCTTGCCGACTCCTTCTTCCATCAGTTTGTCGATGGATACTTTGAACTCGTTCAGCTGATTGGCCATAGCCGCATTGATGGCAATCATGGCGGCGGCGCAGTTGGCAGATGAACCTGCGGCACGGAACTCAAAGCGGTTGCCGGTGAAGGCGAATGGAGAAGTACGGTTACGGTCGGTGGTATCCAGTAATATTTCGGGAATACGTCCGATGCCTAATTTCAGTGTTGTCTTTTCTTCCGATGTCATCTTGCTGCTGCTTATCTGGCGGGCTATCTCGTCGAGGATGGAAGACAGCTGTTTGCCCAGGAAGATGGACAGAATGGCGGGAGGCGCTTCATTGGCTCCCAGACGGTGGCTGTTTCCGGCACTCATGATGGAGGCGCGCAGCAAGTTCTGGTTTTTGTATACCATCATCAGTACGTTTACCAGGAAGGTAAGGAACAGCATGTTCCCTTTCGGATTCTTGCCCGGTGCAAACAAATTGATACCCGTATCGGTGCAAAGCGACCAGTTGTTGTGCTTGCCGGAGCCGTTCACGCCGTTGTAGGGTTTTTCGTGAAGCAGTACGGCGAAGTGATGCTTGCGTGCGATGCGTTTCATCAGATCCATCACAAGCTGGTTGTGGTCGTTGGCAAGGTTGGCATTCTCAAAGATAGGCGCCAGCTCAAACTGGTTGGGAGCTACTTCGTTATGGCGGGTCTTGACCGGGATACCCAGTTTGTGACATTCGATTTCCAGTTCTTTCATAAAAGCTGTGACACGTGGGGGGATGGAGCCGAAATAGTGGTCCTCCAGCTGCTGGTCTTTGGCCGAGGAGTGTCCCATCAGGGTACGTCCGGTTAGACAAAGGTCCGGGCGGGCATTGTACAGTGCCGAGTCGACGAGGAAATATTCTTGTTCCCAGCCTAAATTGGTATAAACGCGTGTGATATTCTTGTCGAACAACTGGCATACGTCTGTCGCTGCTTTGTCTACGGCTGCCAAGGCTTTGAGCAATGGAGTCTTGTAGTCGAGCGCTTCGCCGGTATAAGAGATGAAGATAGTGGGGATGCAAAGTGTGGTATCTACCACAAAGGCAGGTGAGGAAACATCCCAAGCAGTATATCCTCGTGCTTCGAATGTGTTTCTGATACCTCCGTTGGGGAAAGAGGATGCATCCGGTTCCTGCTGGATGAGCAGTTTGCCGGAAAAACGTTCGATCACTTCTGTTCCTTCGCCGAATTCGATGAAGCCGTCATGCTTTTCAGCAGTTCCATCCGTTAGGGGTTGGAACCAGTGCGTGTAGTGGGTGACGTTGAGGGATTTTGCCCAACTTTTCATGCCGTTGGCAATCAAGTCTGCCATTTCGCGGTTGATGGGAGTGCCTTTTTCAATGGCGTCGGTTACGGCTTTGTAGGCTTCACGGGGCAGGTATTCCTGCATTTTCTTACGGTCGAAGACATGGCTGCCGTAGTAGTCGGACAGTTTGTTTGAAGGGGTGGTCACTTCAAGAGGTTGCCGATTGGCAAGTTCTTGCAAAGCAAAAAATCGCATTTTTGACATATAAGTCTCTCCTTTTATTGGTTGTTGGGCGCAAAAATACATGTTTTTTCTGAACTACCCCCTCTTTTTTAGGGGGTATTCTCGAAAATATTAGTGTTTTTTGAGAATAGACCCCCTGAAAAAGCCTGCTTGTTATGGAAAAACGACCCAAAGCTTGCGTTTGTTACATGCCATGATTAGTAATCTTTCCGCATCACGATTAGTAATCTTAGTGCGTCGTGATTAGTAATTTTCATGTGTCACAATTACGAATCATTCTGTACATGACACTTGTGGCACCCTTTTTATAACAATTAATATAGGTTCGTATTTATCTCGCACAAACTATGTGTGCTTGTGTATTATTGTCTCGCGCGCGTAACATATGTTTTATAATAAAGGGTGTCACAAGTGTCATCCCCACTTCTTTATGGAACATGTTTTTGCATTACACAAATTCTTCCGTATATTTGTCCCGATTCTATAAGGAGAAATTGCGGTTGAAACGTTTGTTGTTTATATGGATTTGGATTTGCTTCTTGTTTTCTTTTGTACAGAAGGCAGGGGCGGAGCGTGTATCTTATCCGGTTGACAAACATGTGAGTTCGGCAGACTCCATCATGGAGAAAGTCATCTTCTTTGCCCCCCTTTATGAACGTATTATTGAAAGTTACAAGGCTGAGCTTTACATAAAGGGCTGGGTGAATATCCGTAAGAAGAATCATATTCTCCGCTACATCCCTTCCATGTTCCGGCCCAAGAAAGGGGTGCGGGAATATATGATGGAAACTTATAGCGATTTGCATTTTACTGCTCCCGACATCTATGACCAGAAGGTAAAGGCAAGTGTCGGTACTGCTTCCGAGTTTTGGGAAATGGACGGACGGCTGCCGGAATATTTTCACATCAACATCTATTCTTCTACCTTATTATATGACAAACTACTCTCTCCTTTAGCACCCAATGCCAAAAAATATTATACCTATCGGATTGATACGGTGATGGGGGAACGGCATGCCCTTCAGTATAAAATCCGTTTTATGCCAAAAAGCAAAAGCTTTCAGCTGGTGGGCGGTTATCTGATTGTGAGTGATAACGTGTGGAGTGTACGCGAGATGCGTTTTTCCGGACGTAATGAGATGGTGCGGTTCAATAATCTGGTGAAGATGGGTAATGTGGGCGATTCGGACGAATTTCTTCCGTTGCAGTATGATGTGGATGCAACGTTTCGTTTTTTGGGAAATGTGGTAGATGGCACTTATGAAGCTGTACTCGATTATAAGAACATCATTCAGAAAACTTCTGGCAGTGATATACGGAGGTCGGTGAAGAAAAGTAAATATGACTTGTCCGATTCATACACGTTGCGTACTGATACGAATGCTTATCTACGTGATACTGCTTACTTTAAAACTTTGCGTCCCATTCCTTTGACTCCGCATGAGGAGACACTGTATCAGGATTTCTTCTTGCGTCGGGATACGCTCGCCCGGAAAAAGAAACCGGTGAATAAGAACTTGGAGTTTTGGGGGCAGATTGGAGATGCATTGATCAGTCGCTATACGGTAGACCTTGATAAATTGGGGAGTGTGCGCTGTTCACCACTAATCAATCCTTTTCTTTTGAGCTATAGCGGCAAGCATGGAATTTCGTATCGGCAGGAGTTCAAGTACAACCGTATTTTTACCGGTGATCGCCTGCTGCGCATCGTTCCCCGGATAGGTTATAATTTTAAGGAAAAAGAGTTTTACTGGAGGGTGAGGTCCGATTTTGATTATTGGCCCCGTAAGCGTGCAGCATTGCATCTGGAGTTTGGTAACGGTAACCGGATTTACAGCAGTGATGTGCTGGACGACCTGAAAGCCATCCCCGACAGTATTTTTGACTTCAACCAGATACACTTGGATTATTTCAAGGATTTGTATCTGAATCTGCGTCATAGCTGGGAAATAGTAAACGGTCTGTCGCTGGAAGTGGGTGTATCCATGCACAGACGTACGGAAGTGAACCGCTCCCGGTTTGAACTGAACTACCCGAGCATGCCGCCTACCAAGTCGGCCACCCGTGTCGGTTCCGGAGGTTCATCCTTCTTTCCGAATTTTGACCCGAATATCCTGAACAAGTTCCGCCATACCTATAATAGTTTTGCTCCCCGCGTCCGCCTCACCTGGACTCCGGGACAATACTATTATATGAATGGCGACCGTAAAGTAAATCTTCATTCCAAGTATCCTTCCATCTCAGTAGATTGGGAGCGGGGACTCAGTGGAGTGTTGCAGAGCAGTGGTTCGTACGAGCGTGTAGAGATTGATTTGCAGCATCAGGTTTCTTTGGGCTTGATGCGTGATATTTATTGGCGTTTTGGTTGGGGAGAGTTTACCAATCAGAAGGAACTGTACTTTGTGGACTTTGCCAATTTGCGGCGTTCCAATCTTCCTATGGGTTGGAGTGATGATATTGGCGGGGTGTTCCAGTTGCTGGACGGCCGCTGGTATAACTCTTCCCGTAAATATATCCGCGGACACCTTACCTATGAAGCGCCTTTCCTCCTGCTCCGCCATCTGATGAAATATACCCAATATGTATTGAATGAACGTCTGTATCTGAATGCATTGGTGGTTCCTCACTTGAAACCTTATCTGGAAGTAGGGTATGGTATTGGTACACATATATTTGACTTTGGCTTGTTTGCCAGCTTTGCAAACTGGAAGTATCAAGAAATAGGTTGCAAATTTACCTTCGAACTGTTTAACAGATAGCAATGTGGTAATGTGATTAATGTGCCAATGTGTCAATGACCAGGGCGTGATGGCGTAGCATAAACATAGCGCAGCCAATTAGCCAATTAGCATATTGGCACATTATCACATTAATCAATTGTCAATTATTGATTCTTTTGTAACTTTGCTGCAAATTACTTGGAGCTATGGGTATAGTAATAGGAATAGATGTGGGTGGAAGTACCACGAAAATCGTTGGAATCAATGGAGAACAGATACAGTCTCCAATGTTTATTACGGCTACCGATCCGGTGACTTCCTTATTCGGAGCATTCGGTAAGTATATTTATGACAATGGTATACAGCTGGCCGATGTGGAGCAGGTGATGCTGACGGGAGTGGGAAGCGCATTTGTCAACAGCCCTCTATATGGACTGCCTACTCGCAAAACGGATGAGTTTATTGCCAATGGTTTGGGAGCCAGACATGCAACGGATATAGACCAACTGATTGTAGTCAGCATGGGTACCGGCACTTCTTTTGTGAAAATAGATGGAGACAAGGTGCAGCATATTGGCGGCTTGGGGATTGGTGGAGGCACCTTGCAGGGATTATCGAGGTTGCTGTTGAAAACTCATGATATTCATCAGGTGTCCGAGTTGGCTGAGAAAGGGGATGTAACTCGTGTCAACTTGCAGATAGGTGATATTTGCAACACTGCTTTGCCTGACTTGCCGGTGAGTGCTACCGCCTCTCTTTTCGGAAAAGCGGATAGCAATGCTTCTCAAGAAGATATTGCCTGCGGTATAATTTATACGGTACTTCAAACCATTGGAGGAGCTGCTGTACTGTCAGCTTTGAACAGTCCTATCAAGGATTTCGTTCTGATAGGAAATCTCACCCAACTGCCCCAGTGCCGGGAGGTGTTTTCTAAAATGGAAGCCATCTATCATGTACATTTTCATATACCGCCCTATGCTGAATATAGAACAGCAATAGGAGCGGCATTGGCATATATAAAAGAAAGGCAAGGGTAGTGGTTACTTCTTGCCTGCCTTCTTCATATAGCTGTTTATCAAGGTACATGCGGGAGCGGCCACCGTACCGTGGTCAAATCCCTCCATCTGATAGAGGGTGGTTTTTTGTCCCAATGCTTTGAGGAGGGCATATAAATGGGCGTTTTCCTCATAGCGTGCCAGCATCTCCAACTCTTTGTCGCCAGTGATAAGTATCATGGGTGAAGCGTCTTTTCTTACGTTATTGGAAGGAGCATATTTATCTATAATCGGAGTGTCGGAAGGCAGTCCGCGTTCTTTGCGGATGGTATAATGAGTGGTGGTCTGTCCGCTGATGGGGAAAGCGCCTGCCAGGCTGTTGGCATCAATATTCCACTTTGCCAGGTAACTCTTGTCCAGATTGAGCATCAGGCTGAGATAACCTCCTGCCGAATGACCGGCTATGTATATTTTGTCTTTATCTCCTCCGAATTCTTCTATATTCTCGAAAGTCCAAGCAACGGCCTCTGCGGCATCTTCCGTGTAGGCAGGATTTTGGGCACGCGGGCTGAGTCGGTAGTTTACGGCTATCACGGCGTAGCCTTGCTCCAGGAACTCCTTCGGAAAATGTTTTTCTCCGGCTTCCAGTCCTCCGCCGTGGAACCAGATAAGGGTGGCAAATCCTTTTTTATCAGTAGGATAATGGAGGTCGAGCTTACAACGCTCCAGCTTATAACTGTCCTTTTCGCCGGGATGAAGATAGGAAATGTTCTTTTGCGTACGGTAGTTGTTGTCCGTTGTCTGATTTTGGCTATAACATAATAATGTATAGCAAATGATGGAAATGCATGCGATTATCTTTTTCATGATAAATTATTGAGATTATGTATAAATGAAACGATGCAAAGGTAACATTTTTTTTATTCTTTAATTGATTATTCCACTGCTGTTTTGAATGCTTTTTGTTTTGTAGTTCAAGAAAATACTTCTATCTTTGCGCCCGATTTACAATGAGTCAACATAAAGTCTCACTTAATTAACGAGTTAAACAATTTATTTATTAATGGAAAATTTAAAGAATGTAGCTCCTATTGAAGACTTCAACTGGGATGCTTATGAGAACGGCGAATCAGTAGCCAGTGCAAGCCACGAAGAACTGGAAAAGGCGTATGACAATACGTTGAACAAGGTTAACGACCGCGAGGTAGTTGATGGAACCGTAATCGCAATGAACAAGCGTGAAGTAGTTGTGAACATCGGTTACAAATCAGACGGTATCATTCCGATGAGTGAATTCCGTTACAATCCTGAACTGAAGGTTGGTGATACTGTTGAGGTATACATCGAAAATCAGGAAGACAAGAAAGGACAGCTCGTTCTGTCTCACCGTAAAGCTCGTGCTACCCGTTCTTGGGATCGCGTAAACGCAGCTTTGGAAAACGAAGAAATTATCAAGGGTTACATCAAGTGCCGCACAAAGGGTGGTATGATTGTAGACGTATTCGGCATCGAAGCTTTCTTGCCGGGTTCTCAAATCGACGTGAAGCCTATCCGCGACTACGATGTATTCGTTGGCAAAACTATGGAATTCAAGGTTGTTAAGATCAACCAGGAATTCAAGAATGTGGTTGTTTCCCACAAGGCTCTTATCGAAGCCGAACTGGAACAACAGAAGAAGGAAATCATCGGTAAACTCGAAAAAGGACAAGTTCTCGAAGGTACCGTTAAGAATATCACTTCCTATGGTGTATTTATCGACTTGGGTGGCGTAGATGGTTTGATTCACATCACAGACCTTTCTTGGGGCCGTGTCAGCGATCCGAAAGAAGTGGTTGAACTCGACCAGAAACTCAACGTCGTTATCCTTGACTTCGATGATGAGAAGAAGCGTATCGCTCTCGGCTTGAAGCAACTCACTCCGCATCCTTGGGATGCACTGGATGCTAACCTGAAGGTTGGCGACCACGTGAAGGGTAAAGTTGTAGTTATGGCTGACTACGGTGCATTCATCGAAATCGCTCCGGGTGTTGAAGGTCTGATTCACGTATCTGAAATGTCTTGGTCACAACACTTGCGTTCTGCACAAGACTTCATGAAGGTAGGTGACGAAGTAGAGGCAGTAGTCCTGACTTTGGACCGCGAAGAACGTAAGATGTCTTTGGGTATCAAGCAGCTGAAGTCTGACCCGTGGGAAACTATCGAAGAGAAGTATCCTATCGGCAGCAAGCACACTGCAAAGGTTCGTAACTTCACTAATTTCGGTGTATTCGTTGAAATCGAAGAAGGTGTTGACGGCTTGATTCACATCTCTGACCTGTCTTGGACGAAGAAGGTTAAACATCCGTCTGAATTCACTCAGATTGGTGCAGACATCGACGTACAAGTTCTGGAAATCGACAAGGAAAACCGTCGCTTGAGCCTTGGCCACAAGCAACTCGAAGAAAATCCCTGGGATGTATTCGAAACTGTATTTACAGTAGGTTCTGTACACGAAGGTACTATCATCGAAATGCTGGATAAGGGTGCTGTAGTTGCTCTGCCTTATGGTGTAGAAGGCTTCGCTACTCCGAAGCACCTCGTTAAGGAAGACGGATCACAAGCTCAGTTGGACGAGAAGCTTGAATTCAAGGTAATTGAGTTCAACAAGGACGCTAAGCGTATCATCCTTTCTCACAGCCGTATCTTCGAAGATGCTGCAAAGGCAGAAGAAAGAGCTGAAAAGAAGGCTGCT
>ENA-USUJ01002221-USUJ01002221.1-human-gut-metagenome-genome-assembly--contig:-NODE-2221-length-15058-cov-4.847540_pt1 | contig 15058 bp, 11 predicted proteins | sample MGYA00250061_ERZ773398 | MGnify/ENA primary metagenome ERZ773398 (study PRJEB29103, sample SAMN06111992) | human gut metagenome | biome: human gut; feature: ankylosing spondylitis patient; material... | reverse complement strand
TCGAAACATCTGAATCCCACCTCGGGGCGAGTACGGCAGGATGCGTTTATCAAAAATCAAAGCAGCAAAGCAATTAGACTTTTCAAAATCCGTAAGTGACAAGACAATTTTTTAGACAGAGTTCACGGATTTTCAAGTGCCTTGGCAGGCAAAATTATATTTCAAATAATCGGGACATAAGAAATATTATAGGTGAATCCCCGACATTAACTGATCAGGCTCAACAGACGGAGCAGGAAGATCCAGAAGGTCAGGGTGACCGAAGATAACAGGGTGGTGGCGACCACGATGCTCGAAGCAAGAATGTCGTCACCATCCATATTTTTTGCCATAATATATGCCGCAGGCGTGCATGGGGAGGCGAGCATGATCAGCAGCGCGATCAGCTCCTGATCGCGGAAACCTAAGAATACTGCGGTCGGAAGGAAGATTGCTGCCCAGCCCAAAAGCTTCATGAAGGAGGCCGCAAAGGTCGGCTTCAGCTTTGCCAGTGCCTTTCTACCCTCGAAGCTTGCACCGATCGAGATCAGCGCAAGGGGAGAGGTCATGACGGCAAGATTATTGATGGATTTGCTTACAATGCCCGGGAGCGGCAGGTTGATAAAGGATGCGATGAGTCCCAGGACAATGCCGATGATGATCGGATTCTTCAGAATATTGATAAATGCCTTGCGGATATTGGCGGAGGAGTCTGTGCCGGTGTGTCCGCTTTCAAAGGTCAGAACGATCACGGCGAAAACATTGTACAGCGGCACAGAGCCGATGATCATAAGCGGTGCCATGCCGGAGCTGCCGTAAATATTCTGGATAAAGGCAACGCCGAGAATGGCGGCGCTGCTGCGGTAAGAACCCTGCACGAAGGCACCGACCGAATGCTTGTCCTTCAGAGTAAGCTTCGCAACGATCCATACCGACAGGATCGAAAAAAGAGTGGCAACAAAGCAGAATCCGACATATTTCACATCAAAATGATGCCGGATATCTGTGCCAGCCAGATCCAGAAAAACAAGACATGGCAGGCAGACCTTGAAGACAAAACGGTTTGCGACTGATGCAAAATGATCATCGATAATCCCGATGCGTTTAAAAATATTGCCAAGTATCATAATGGCAAAGATTGGTACAGTTGCGTTTATACTGAAAATAAAACTATCCATGGTAATCTCCGTTCTGAATAAATTGTTGCAAAGAGGCGGACCTCCGCAAAAATTTTAGCAGAATGGCATGATATTTTCAAGAGACGGCGGTGCCGTGCCAGCGGTGGAAACCACCGTTTAAGCTCATGACCGTGTAGCCGCGGACTGCAAGATCTCTTGCCGTGATAAGGCTGATATGACCGGAATCACAGTAAAGAACGATGTGCGCCGGCAGCCTGTTGTGAGCGGCTTCGTAGTCCTTGAGCAGTGATGGAAATTCGCTGACGGCACGTTCCCAGTCCAGCCGGACAGCACCGGGAATATGCCGGTTTTCATAATCACTGCGGCTGCGAAGATCGATCAGCAAAGTATCCGCCTCCTGAAGATATTCGTTTAACGTTTTTTCTGATATCACGCGATAATTCATGGGACCGCCCCCTGATCTCAACATTATGTAAAGGGGGCATGAAGCCCCCAAAAAAATCAATGCGTTGCTTCGGAAACAGACCGGATTAATAGCGGTCAGACTCGTCGGAAGTGTGGCAGTTTCGGGTTGTGTTCTTGCTGCTGTTCTTCATTTTGTTTGAGCTCTTGTTTGAGGTGTTTGAAGCATTGCTTGTGTTTGAAGCGTTGCCGGCATTCTTGGAAGAATTGTAGCTATTGTCAGCATTTGTCGAATTTGATGAATTTTTTGCCATAATTATACCTCTTTTCTAAGTGATAATGATTCGGTCAGGAGAATTTCTCGTGACACCATTGTGATTGTTGCATGAAATAGTATGGCGTATTTTATAAAAATTATGCAAAAACTCTAAAAATATTGAAAAAAATGCTGATATACTATATTATGTTAATATCTGTATAATGTTACGAAATGATTTTCGTCAAGGGAGATTATATTAGAAAATGAGGTGTAAGGAATGAAGAGAAACAAACAGGTATTGAAGGCGGCTGCATGGGCAATGTCATTCGCAATGATGGTGACATGTGTCGATGTTCCCGGGGCTGCACTGGCAGCCAAAAAGCCGAAGCTTAACAAGAGCAAGGCTGTGATCCGGGTGGGAAAAAAGATAAGGCTGCGTGTGAAAAATGCCGGCGGAAAGAAAGTAAAATGGACCAGCACCAAAAAGAAAATTGCCTCTGTCACCAAAAAGGGAGTTGTCAAGGGCAAGAAGGCAGGAAAGACTGTGATCAAGGCAAAGGTAGGGAAGAAGACTCTGAAGTGCCGCGTAACAGTCAGGAAGAATAATGTGCAGGCATCGGCAGATGTTTATTCATTTGCGCCACAGACGAATGCACCACAGGCAACGAACGGAAGCAATCAGACTTTGGCTCCGCGTAATTCCCAGCGTCCGACTGCGTCAGCACCGGTCAAGAGTCCTGCTGCATCTGCAAAACCGGGGGTATCTGCGGGAACGGCGTCCGGTCAGCCGACCGGCACAGCACCGTCTGCAACGGACATTCAGACACCGGAGCCAATTAAAACACCGTCTGCAACGGACATTCAGACACAGGAGCCGATTAATACACCAGATCCTGTGAAGACACCGTTTGCAACGGAGACGAGCGTTCCGACACAGACGCCGTCTGCAACGGATATTCAGACTCCTGAGCCTTCCGATACAGCAGTACCGTTTCTGTCCACCGTGCAGATTACGACGAAGAAGGACGGAGAAGTATGGTCGGAATCCGAGAACAGCTATTACCTCAAGAAGCAGGGTGCAAGTGCATTTGAGGACAGTATGAGTGTGGAGGACGGAACCTACGATATTTATGTGTACGATGGGGAGACACTGGAAGATACCGATGAGGATGTTGAGGTAACCGGTCATAACCGTAAGATCACGATCGATTACTATACGGTCAGCTTCTGGGATGAAGACAATACCTTGATGAAGAACATTGACAAGCAGATCGTCCGCAAGGGAAAGAAAGCGGAATGTCCGGAATTTACTCCGGGTAAGATCGACTGGACCTTCAAGGGCTGGTATGTCGATGATATGGAAAGCGGCGACACTGTTATCTATGATTTTGACCGGCAGGTAACGTCCACAACGTCACTTCGTGCGGAATGGAAGTTTTCTCCGGGAAGCACCGTTTATACGGCGGCATATTTCCTGGCAGATTTTGACGGCAATTACGAAGATGAGCCAACCAGAGTACAGGAGGGAATCGGGATGGCTCAGGCAGAGACGACAGTAACAGCGTCTGACAGTCCCCAACCCGGCTTTGTGCCGGACACCGAACGAAACGAGAAAGTGTCCGTAAAAGCGGACGGTAAAACAGTTGCGAGGTTTTATTATAAGAGAGCATCTTACCAGTTAAAGTGGGATTTAAACGGTGCCACCAAGGACGGGGCATCTTATCTTCAGGAGAGCGTTCCATATGGACAGAGTATTGATCTTCCGGACGTGACAAGAGAGGGCTACACCTGTGAAGGCTGGGTTGATTCCGATGGAACTCCATGGGCGGATATAACGAAAATGCCGGCGGGTGATGTGACTTTTAAGGCAACATGGAAGCCTGTTGAATACACGATCCATTATGATCTGGGCGGTGGCACGTTTGATGCAAACTGGTCGGCACCGGAGAGTTATTCGATCGAGAAGGAAGCTTATATTTATCAGAAACCAACCAGAGCCGGTTATACCTTTAAGGGCTGGATCGGAGATAACGGTGACACTCCGCAGGATGTGATTGCTGTGAAGGGTAGTGAGACTACCGGTGATAAGTATTATAAGGCGGTATGGACAGCAGATGTATATTCGATCAGTTACAACTTAAACGGCGGAGAGTGGGGCGTACACAAGGGACCGGATAAGTTCACGGTTGAAACGGAGGACTTTACACTTCCGATTCCGGAACGCGCAGGATATCAGTTTATCGGATGGACCGGCAGTAACTTATCAGAGCCGCAGATGACCGTGACGATCGAGAAGGGAAGTATTGGCTATCCATATTATATGGCAAACTGGGTTCAGGTAGCTACACCGGTACCAACGCAGGCACCGACGGCAGTGCCAACGAAGAAGCCAACCACGGAACCGACAAAGGCACCGACGGCAGAACCAACGAATACACCGACGGCGGCACCAACGGCAGTGCCAACGAAGATGCCGACCGCAGTACCGACAAAGGCACCAACGAAAACGCCGACCACAGCGCCAACGAAGGCACCGACCCCGGCACCAACGAAAACGCCGACGGCAGTACCGACGAAGATGCCAACCACAGCGCCAACAAAGGTACCGACAGCAGAACCAACGAAAACACCGACGGCGGCACCGACAAAGGTACCGACGGCAGAGCCGACGAAGACGCCGACCACGGCACCGACGAAAACGCCAACGGCAGTACCAACGAAGATGCCAACCATAGACCCAACGATAGCACCAACGGCAGAGCCGACGAAAACGCCGACACCGGTACCGGCACCAACGCCGGAGCCGACAGCAGCACCGACAGCAACACCAACACCGACTATCACCCCGGCACCGGAACCGGATCCAACGCCAATACCAACGGTTACACCAACGCCGGAACCGGATCCAACGCCAATACCAACGGTGAAGCCGACAGCAACGCCAACTGTGGCACCGACGGTGAAACCGACAGCAACGCCAACTGTGGCACCGACGGTGAAGCCGACAGTAAAACCGACAGCAACACCGACGGTGAAGCCAACAGTGAAACCGACAGCAACGCCAACAGTAAAACCGACGGTGAAGCCAACAGTGAAACCGACAGCAACGCCAACGGTGAAGCCGACAGTAAAACCGACAGCAACGCCAACAGTGAAGCCAACAGTGAAACCGACAGCAACACCGACGGTAAAGCCGACCGTGAAACCGACAGCAACACCGACGGTGAAGCCGACAGTAAAACCGACAGCAACACCGACGGTGAAGCCGACAGTAAAACCGACAGCAACACCGACGGTGAAGCCGACCGTGAAACCGACAGCAACACCGACGGTGAAGCCGACCGTGAAACCGACAGCAACGCCAACAGTGAAACCGACAGTAACTCCAACTGTTGCACCAACCGTGACTCCGATGGTCACACCGACTGTCACACCGGCACCTGTAAAATCACCAATTCTCAAGGTTGGTAAGTATTCTCTGTATCTTGGAATGACACTTGCACAGGTCAATGAAGTGATGGTAGTTGGAACAGTTGATGAGGGCTTATCTCCACAGGGCAACCAGTCCTATGTTTACAATCCGGGCGGAGATTATTCCTGCCTGATTGAAGTACAGATCCGTGATGGTAAGGTGGTTGAAATGTCCACGATCTCCAAGAATTTTAGTTACGGAGATATCCTGACATCCGGCGACAGTTTTAGTACATTGACATCGAATGGTTTCCGGTCGATGAGTACTTATCAGTACACGATCTACAGCCAGACAACAGATGATGCATATGTCAATGTAATGACAGATAAACAGAGAGATAAGAAGGCATACGGTGTTCAGATCTTTGATAAGGGACTTGGTTCGATGGATTCACTTTTGTATCCAAAGAATTGTACCTATTCTGATGCAGTTAATAAATATCAGGCACGACTTTCCGCACTGTATCTGAATGCATACCGTGCTTATCATGGAATCGAAAGTCTTCTGAATTTAGGAGATAATGCGACTGCTCAGTCACACAGCGAGTATATGGCAAAGGTCAACAGCGATGTGATGGATGAGGGCTCTGAAAGCTGGAAGGATCGTTTTAATGACGCATATGGTGATCCATTGTGCAAATCAGAGTATGTATCCTATGGCAGCCCGGATGCATTTTCGGCAGTCACCTATGCGGTCTCCGAACAGGGATCCACAACGAAGTTCTATCAGTATATATTGATGGAAGAAGTGACAAATAAAAATGGAGACACCTTCTATATTCCGGATGATTATGAGTTGTATATCTCCTGTGGTTTTGCCAACACGACAAGTGGAAGCAAGCTGACATTTACAGCATTTGATTTTTACGGATTATAGGATTATTATTTGACTGGGGGAGCAATTCCCCAGTCAATTTTAAATGAGCGGCTGACGCCGTGATCACAGAATGACAGATATCAGGAGGCATCTATGGGAAAAGAAGTAAAAACAAACGCAATGCGCATACTGGACCGCCAGAAGATTCCGTATCAGTTAAATACCTACGAATGCGGGGAGTTTATTGACGGAGTCACAATTGCGGACCAGCTTGGACAGAGCTATGACATGTCCTTTAAAACATTAGTAATGATCGGGAAGAGCAGGCAGTATTATGTGTTTGCTCTTCCCGTGGATAAAGAAGTTGATATGAAGAAAGCGGCAAAAGCCGTAGGCGAGAAAAGCGTGGAAATGCTGCCGGTTAAAGATATCAACAAGGTGACCGGTTACATCCGCGGCGGCTGTACACCGATCGGCATGAAGAAGCAGTTTCCTACTGTGATTGATGAGAGTGCGGCAGATCTGCCGGAAATGATCGTCAGCGGTGGCAGACTGGGAGAACAGATTATTCTGAAGCCGGAGGATCTTCTGAAGGTGACCGGAGGAAAATTTGCCGATATCATTCGCAAAGAGCAGGATTAAAACGTATACAGAAAGGGGAAAAGGATGAGAAAACGTAAATGGAAACAGGGCATTGCCGTTTTAACGGCAGCAGCATTGGTATTGACAGGAATTACCGTTCCGGGCAGTGCCGGAGCGAAAGCGAAGATCAGGCTGAATAAGAAGAAAGTAACGATCAAGGTCGGAGGAAAGGTGACACTTAAGCTTAAGAACGCAAAGAAAAAAGTCATCTGGAAATCCTCCAAAAAGAAGGTGGCATCCGTATCGGCAAAGGGAATTGTCCGTGGAAAGAGTGCAGGAACTGCGAAGATCACGGCAAAGTCTAATAAAAAGAGCTATACCTGTACGGTGATCGTGAAGGAGAAGCGGGATAGCTTTGTAGAACCGGATGAAACAGAAATGCCGGGAACAACAGTGCCGACTGCAAAGCCGACGGGCGAACCAACGAAGACACCGGTAAATCCGACAAGTAACCCGACAAAAGCACCGGCAAGTGAGGCACCGGTAAATCCGACAAGTAACCCGACAAAAACACCGGCAAGTGAGGCACCGGTCAACCCGACAAGTAATCCGACAAAAGCACCGGCAAGCGAAGCACCGGTAAATCCGACAAGTAACCCGACAAAAGCACCGGCAAGTGAGGCACCGGTCAACCCGACAAGTAATCCGACAAAAGCACCGGCAAGCGAAGCACCGGTAAATCCAACGAGCAACCCGACAAAAGCGCCGGCAAGTGAGACACCGGTAAATCCGACAAGTAACCCGACAAAAGCACCGGCAAGTGAGGCACCGGTAAATCCGACAAAGGCACCGGTCAACCCGACAAAGGAACCAACGACAGCCCCAACGGCAGCTCCTTCCGGCAATACATTAACGATTGGTAAGTACTCTCTTTCGATCGGAATGTCATTTCAGGATGCGCAGAATATTCTGGGGAGCAAATGTGTGGATGAAGGCATTTCACCACAGGGATACGCTTCGTATATATACAATCCGGGCAATGATTACTCCTGTCTCGTGGAACTTCAGGTCAAGGATGGAAAGCTCGTCGAGTTATCCACGATCTCGAAGAATTTTAACTACGGAGACATCGCTGCAGCCGGCAACAGCATTGCTACACTGAAAGCGAACGGTTTTACAGCGGTAGAAACCTACAAGTACACGATATATTCAAAGACAAGCGATCAGGAATATATCAATGTCATGACGGATGCCCAGAGAGGTGGTGCAGTATACGGTGTACAGATCTTTGATAAGAGTCTGGGATCGATGGACACGCTTCTTTATCCGAAAAACTGCAAATATTCCGATGACATTAACAAGTATCAGGCGCGTCTTACGGCACTGTATCTGAATGCATATCGTGCATACCACGGTGCAGGGCTGATGCAGATCACAGACAATGGTGTGGCACAGGCTCACAGCGAATATATGGCAAGCAAGAACAGTGATGTGATGGACGAAGGTTCCGTAAGTTGGAAGACGCGGTTTGATCAGAATTACAACGATGGAGAGAAGCTCTTCCTGAAGACCGAGTATGTTTCATACGGCAGTCCGGATGCGTTTTCTGCAGTCACCTATGCGATTGCGGAGCGGGATTCTACCACCAATTTCTATAAGTATATATTGATGGAAGAATATGAGGATGAAGCGGTTGATTTCTGCATCGAGTGTGGATTCGCCAATACGGCAAGCGGAAGCAAGCTGACATTTTCGGCATTTGATTTTTATGCATATTAGGCTTCAAGACAGTATCGCGAAAAGTAGAAGTCGTGCTGCTTTGAACGGGGTAAGAAAGGAACAGATTATGAGAAAAATAAAATGGAAACAGGGCGTTGCAGTGTTGGCAGCAATCTCGCTGCTCATTACAGGAACGATGGTTCCGGGAGGTGCCAGCGCCAAAGGCAAAATTAAACTTAATAAGAAAAAGGTGACTATTAAGGTCGGGCAGAAGGTAAAGCTGAAGCTCAAAAACACAAAAAAGAAGAAAGTAACCTGGAAGTCCTCTAAGAAGAAAGTGGCTTCCGTGACGAAAAAGGGTGTCGTAAAAGGTAAGAAAAAGGGAACGGCAAAGATCACGGCAAAGTGCGGTAAGAAGAGATATGTCTGCAAGGTGACGGTCAAAGCGCGTGGTGAGTATCAGGAAAGTATTTATGAAACTGCCAGACCGGGCAGCACACAGGCACCGGGAGCGTCCGCAAAGCCAAGCAGCAAGCCGTCCGTTTCCCCGAGTGCAAAGCCGGGACAGAACGCAACCACCACATCGAACCATGTAAAGCCGACAACGGCAGCCGAGAATACGCTTGCTATTGGCAAATTCAACATTACACTCGGAATGACGAGTGCAGAGGTTGAAAAGGTAATGGGCGCAGCACCGGATAAGACAGGAAAGTCCCCGCAGGGAAACAGCACCTATATTTATAACCCGTCCGGCGATTATACCAACTATGTGGAAATACAGTTCCGGTCCGATAAGGTTGTGGGAATGACTACGATCTCCGCATATTTCTGCTATGCAGATCTTGTTTCTTCGCAGGACAGTGCTGATGTTCTGAAGGGACGCGGCTTCAGCGATATGTCCCGTTTCGATTACGAAGCCGGCTATCAGTATGATAAAGGCAGTGCTTACGTCAATGCATTTGTCGACCATCAGGGAAAGGGCGGTGTTTACGGCGTTCAGATCTTCGACAAGACGCTCAACTCCAAGCTCGATAACCTGATCATACCGAAGAACTGCAGCTATGATGACGCGGTCATGACAGCCATGCAGTTTGAAATGCGTGATTTTGTCAACGCCTTCCGTGTTTTCAAAGGCAAGGAGGCAATGACGGACAGTACCTCCGGCAGTGCACAGCGCCATGCGCTGGAAATGGCATCCACAGGTAAAACCCAGCAGAGCAGCTCTGACGGAACAACCTGGAAGGATCGTTTCAAACAGGATTACGGTGATTATTATATGGCAACGGAATTTGTGGCAGACAGCTGTGTCGATGCATTCAGCTTTGCGGTATATGCTGCGGATACCACAAAGAATATCTCATCCGGTTCCACCTCTACAATCTATCAGTATATGATCAAGGATCAGGATGCCAACGGAGAGGCAGTCTCCTTTAATATTGACTGCGGCTTTGCTTACAACACCGGCAATAAGCTGATCACATTCGGTGTGATCAATCTGTATTGCATGTAATCGCTATGGCGTGGTTCAAGAAAGCTTAAGAGAAAGGAAAGTAAGATCACCATGGGAAAAGCACATGCGGAAGGGCTGAAACGCCAGACAGACAATAAATTTCTCAATATGTACGAGATCGATGCGGTCCGCAGGGACGGGGTTCATTTTCCGTATTATATTGCCACCAGGCGGGAGTCCGGAGATCTGATGTATGAGACCGGAACGCTTCGGGCGGACGGTGTCGTTATTTATCCGGTATACCGTCCGGATCCGGGCAAGCTGGTGGTGATCCGTCAGTTCCGCTACCCGGTCAACGGCTATATATATGAAGTTCCGGCGGGGCTTGTGGATGCGGGAGAGGATCCTGCGGAGGCGGCTGTCCGTGAGATGAAGGAAGAGACCGGACTGGACTTTACGCTTTACCGGGAGGGAAGCGATGCTCTGATGCGTCCGTTTGTACAGAGCCAGGGAATGTCTGACGAGTGCGATGTGACGGTGTTTGGATATGCGGATGGTGTTCTGAACCCGGGAGCGCAGGAGGCGACTGAGGATATCGAGGTCTTTCTGGCAGACAAAGACGAGATAAGGCGGATTCTCAGGGAGGAGCTGGTGTCTCTGCGTGCCGCGTACCTGTTTATGATGTTTTTAAACAGCAGTCCGGAGGATCCGTTCGCGTTTTTACATATATAATATAGAAACGTATCGTGGATTTGCTGTACGAAAATGTTTACTAAAACCGGGATTTTATGATATTTTACTGATTTCATGCCGAAAATAAACAACAGCGGCAAAGTGACGTCGGGATTTTGTAGGAAAAGACGAGAAAAAAATATTTTTTTCGTCTTTTCCTATTCTTTTTTTACAAAAAATGTCCATATAATGTGGTGTTGGACATACTTCCATCACAAAATGTAGTCAAATATGACAAACAAAATAAAAAAATCAAAAAAATACTTGTATAATTTGCCAACATGTGTTATATTGGTCTTACGGAAAAAAGTTGAAGGAACGTTCCTAAACAACGTAATCATTTTCGTAAAGATGGTTACATTTCAAAATGGTGATACCATGATATTTCTGCTGTGGGTGCAGCATAAATATAAAGCAAACAATTTAATTTAGAGGAGGCTTTTTATGAGAAAGAAAGTATTGAGTGTACTTCTGTGTACAGCAATGGCTGCAACAATGTTAACAGGTTGTGGCGGATCATCAGATGACACAACAAAGGACAAAGCAACAAGTGGTGCAACAAGCGGAGCAACATCTGAGAAGGCTTCTAAGGCTGAAGTTTCTGACGGTGGTAAGGTTCTTAACATCCGTGTTTGGAACGAGGAGTTCAGAGATCGTGTCATTGCTCACTATCCGGGATACAAGAAGACTGGTAAGTGGACAGGTCAGATCGGCGATGTTAAGGTTAAATGGACTCAGGTAGCTAACGATGACAACGCTTATCAGCAGGCACTGGATCAGGCACTTCTGAACCAGGCAGATGCTAAGGCAGATGACAAGGTTGATATGTTCCTCGTTGAGGCTGATTACGCACTGAAGTATGTTAACTCTGATTACACTGTAGACGTTGTTAATGATCTTGGTGTTTCTGAGGATTCACTTTCAAATCAGTACAAGTACACACAGGATATCGTAAGAGATTCTAAGGGAGCTCTTAAGGGATCTTCATGGCAGGCTTGCCCGGCTGGTATGATCTACCGTCGTGACATCGCTAAGAAGGTATTCGGTACAGACGATCCTGATAAGATTCAGGAGATCTTCTCTGACTGGGATGCATTCAAGGATGCAGCAGCTAAGCTGAAAGACAAAGGATATCTTGCAACAGCATCTGTAAACGATGCATACCGTGTATTCTCTAACAACGTAACATCTAAGTGGGTAGAGGATGGCAAGATCAACATCGATGAGAACATCAAGACATGGGTTGACATGTCTAAGGAAATGGTTGATAACAAAGAGACATCTACATATGAGCTGTGGTCTTCTGACTGGAGCAAGGGCTTCATGAAGAACGGTAACGTATTCGCTTACTTCGGACCAGCTTGGTTCTTCAACTTCTCTATGAACGCTGCTAAGGACGGTTCCGTTGGTAAGGACGGCGGCTGGGCTCTCTGCAAGGGACCTCAGAGCTTCTATTGGGGTGGTACATGGATCTGTGGTGCTAATGGCACAGATAATTCATCACTTGTTAAGGACATCATTGAGAAGATGACAACAGATGAGTCTATCATGACTGATATCGTTAAGAAGGATAATGATTTCGCTAACAACAAGGCTGCAATGGATAAGCTTTCTAAGGATAAGAGCTTCAAGAATTCTATCCTTGGCGGACAGAATCCACTTCCAATCTTCTGTGATGGTATTGAGAGCATCGACCTCAGCAACCTGTCATCTTATGATCAGGGATGTAACGAAGAGTTCCAGAACGCTATGAAGGATTACTTCGATGGCAATGCTGACTACGATTCAGCTCTGGAGCAGTTCTATCAGGCAGTTGAGACTAAGTACCCTGAGTTGACACACTAATCACACAGGCGTACATAGTGTAACATGAATCTGGATGTGCCTGCTTACGGATGTAGGCAGGCACATTTTATACCTAAAAAAGGGGAGAAAAAGAAATGAGCACATCTCCAAAGAGACGAGGAAAAGTTGAAAAACACAATAAATGGGGATATATTTTCTTAATTCCATTCGTTGTTGTTTATGTTATTTTCCAGTTGATTCCTTTGATCAGTACCATCTATAACAGTTTTTATGAGAACTACCGTTCCGGACTGATTCAGGTCGGACCGAACTTCGTGGGATTGGATAACTACAAGGAATTATTTGCTGGAGGATACTTCTGGTTGTATTTAAGAAATACCCTGATCATGTGGGTACTCGGATTTGTTCCACAGATCATCGTATCATTGATTCTGGGTGCATGGTTCTCCGATATGCGACTGAACCTGAAATGCTCCCGCTTCTTTAAGACAGTTATCTATCTGCCAAACCTGATCATGGCATCCGCATTCTCAATGCTGTTCTTCGCATTGTTTGCAGATACCGGTCCGGTAAATGCAATGCTTACACATGTCGGTGTGATCAGCGAAGCATACAGCTTCTTGTCACACAAATGGAGCGCAAGAGGACTTGTTGCATTAATGAACTTCCTGATGTGGTTTGGTAATACAACAATCCTGTTGATGGCAGGTATGATGGGTATCGATCCATCACTGTTTGAGGCTGCCGAGGTGGATGGAGCAACATCTACCCAGGTATTCTGGCAGATTACCATGCCACTGTTAAGACCGATTATGGTTTACGTTTTAGTTACTTCCTTGATTGGTGGTTTGCAGATGTTCGATGTTCCGCAGATCTTGACAAACGGAACCGGTCAGCCAACACAGACCACAATGACACTGATCATGTACTTGAATAAACACCTGTTCAGTAAGAACTACGGTATGGGTGGTGCGTTGTCCGTTGTAATGTTTATTATCACGGGTATCCTGAGCTTGATCGTGTTTAAGGCATTTGCACAGAAAAAGGAGGCGTAACGATGGCGAATTCAAGAACACCAAGTGATGAGATTACAAAAGAGGGATTTGGCATTCATGCGCGTCGTGCGATCGCATACATCTTTCTGATTCTTATTACGATCCTTTGTTTATTTTGGTTCTATGTACTTTTTGTAAATGCGACCAGAACACATAGTGAGATTCAGTTAGGATTCCATGCTCTGCCGGGAACAAACTTCCTGAAGAACTTTGATAACACGATTATTCATGGTTCCCAGCCGGTTTGGAACGGTTTGATCAACAGTGTGGTTATCGCTGCATTCAGTGCCTTATTGACTACATATTTTTCGACAATGACAGCGTATGCACTTCATGTGTATACCTTTAAGTTAAAGAAGTTTATGCATACCTTCATCCTGATGATCATGATGATCCCTACTCAGGTTACCGCTCTTGGTTTCCTGCAGTTAGTGACAAAGATGGGGTTGATGAACAGCTTTATTCCATTGATCGTACCGGCTGTGGCTTCACCGGTAACTTATTTCTACATGAAGCAGTATATGGAATCTTCACTGCCGATTGAGATCATTGAGGCATCCCGTATTGATGGTGCCGGAGAGTTCCGTACCTTCAATCAGATGATCCTTCCTATTATGAAGCCGGCAATTGCAGTACAGGCAATCTTCGCATTTGTAACAAGCTGGAATAACTACTTCATTCCGTCATTGATCTTGACGGATGACAAGAAAAAGACACTTCCGGTTTTGATCGCGAACTTGCGTAGTGCAGACTTTTTGAAGTTTGATATGGGTCAGGTTTACATGATGATCGCGTTTTCTATATTCCCGGTTATCATCGTATATCTGATACTTTCAAAACATATTGTACAGGGTGTTGCATTGGGAAGCGTAAAGGGCTGATGCCCTCTTTGCCCCGGGTAGCGATACCCGGCAGGACCTAATCGTACAATGATCCTCTCTTTCTCATTGTATATGGGGCTGTCTGACAGGGAAACCTGCCGGGCAGCCCTTTTGGGTTGCTCAAAAATAAGTTGTGTGGTATTCTAAACAAGAGTATGTGGCTGGCACAAAAGGGGAAGCCGGTCATTGGAGAAGACATGATAACAGTAATTGGAGGTAATTATGAGACATATTTGGAGAAAGGGACTGGCACTGGCTCTGATTTTATGCGTATCTGTTAGTGGTGTTGGATGCTCCGGGAATAAAAAGGATCAAAAGGACAAGCCGGCAGCGACGGAGGATGCAACTTCGGAGAAGGCAACGCCGGTGCCAAAGGTGGAAGCGGGAGGCAAGGGAAAGGACAAGTCGGATGTTCCTCTTGTGGTTGCCTGCAATAAGCTTGATAAGAAATTTAATCCATTTACCGCGGAGACAGATGACGACAGGACAGCCGTTGATATGACACAGCTTCGTCTGCTGACATTTGACCGGGAGGGTGCTGTTGTAAAGCATGCGATCAAGGGAGAGAAGCGTCGCTTCAATGGCGAGACCTTCAGTTATGAGGGACCTGCTAATCTTAAGGTGAAGCGGGATCGAGAGAAGGATACAACCTCTTATATTATAAAGCTGCGAAAGGATCTGACCTTCAGCGATGAAACACCGGTTACAATTGATGATGTCATCTTTTCTATGTACGCTTTTGCGGACAGCAGCTATCAGGGAGAGG
>ENA-USUJ01002208-USUJ01002208.1-human-gut-metagenome-genome-assembly--contig:-NODE-2208-length-15106-cov-6.872713_pt1 | contig 15106 bp, 10 predicted proteins | sample MGYA00250061_ERZ773398 | MGnify/ENA primary metagenome ERZ773398 (study PRJEB29103, sample SAMN06111992) | human gut metagenome | biome: human gut; feature: ankylosing spondylitis patient; material... | reverse complement strand
GCCAGCAGGCAGCCTGCCAGACCGAACATGCAGGAAGCCAGGATGTAGATGCGGATCTTGGTGGCGTTGACGTTGACACCGGCCACCTCAGCAGCAGCTTCGTTGCCGCCGATGGCGTACATGTACTTGCCGTGACGGGTCTTGTTGTACAGGAACCAGAAGCACCCGGCCACGATCAGAGCGATCCAGATCAGCACAGGCACACCGATGATGGTGTTGGAGGCCAGAGAGGTGAAGTTTTTGTTCAAAGAGCCGATGGGGGTACCGCCGGTGTACACCAGGCAGATACCGTAGACCACCTGCTGCATACCCAAGGTAGCAATGAAGGGCTGCACCTTCAGGTAGCTGACCACCAGTCCGTTGCACAGACCCACGATGGCGCAGATGGCAATGACCAGAATGAACACCACGGGGGTGGACAGGGTGGGCATATTGGGGTAGAACTTGCCGGAAGCGCCTTCGGTCTGCGCAAAAATGCAGGCCAGACATGCGGCAAAACCAGCCAGACGGCCAGCGGACAGGTCGTTACCGGTAGTGATCAGGCAGCCGGAAATGCCCAGAGCGATGATGTAGCGGATGGACACATTCTTGAACAGGTTGATCATGTTGGTGCCGGAGAAGAAGTTGGGGTGCATGATGCCAACGATCAGAGTGATGGCCAGCATCATCATAATAATGGCGTTGTTGCTGAGCCACTTGCCCACAGCCTTGCCATTCAATTTTTTGGTAGCTTCCACGATAGACAGCCTCCTTAATTACTGATTTGCCGCAGCTGCGTCAGGTGCGGTCTCGAACTGGGTAGCCAGTGCCATGATGTTTTCCTGCGTAGCGTCCTTGCCGTCGATAAAGCCGGTGATGCGGCCGTCGCACATGACCATGACACGGTTGGACATACCGATGATCTCGCTCATTTCGGAGGAGATCATGATAATGCTCTTGCCCTGCTTGGCCAGATCGGCGATGATGCAGTAAATTTCATACTTTGCACCGACGTCGATGCCGCGGGTAGGCTCGTCCAGAATGAGCACATCGGGGTTGTTGGCAAGCCAGCGGGCGATCAGCACCTTCTGCTGGTTGCCGCCGGAAAGGCTCTTGATCTGAGTCTTGGGGCTGGGTACCTTGATGGCCATCTTTTCCTTGTTGGTAGCCACCAGATCGAGGATCTTTTTGTTGTCCAGCATGATGGGGCCCTTGCGCAGGGCATCCAGTGATGCAATGGAGATGTTATCGGCAACGCTCAGCACGCCCAGAATGCCGGTAGCACGGCGGTCCTCGGTCAGCAGAGCAACGCTCTTCTGGATGGCATCGCGGGGCTGCTTGATGTTGACCTCTTCGCCCTTGATCCACACCTTACCAGAGGTATGGGCACGCAGGCCGAAGATGCCTTCCATCAGCTCGGTGCGCTGTGCGCCCACCAGACCGGCCACGCCCAGGATCTCGCCTTTTTTGACCTCGAAGCTGCAGTGGCGGAAGGAGCGCGGATGGATGGAGGTGAAGTCCTCCACCTTCATCATCACCTCGTCCGAGGGATGGTTCTCCAGCGGGGGATACAGGTTCGACAGCTCACGGCCGACCATCTTTGCAATGATCTCTTCCTTGGTCATGTTGGCAACGTCCCACTTGCCGATGTACTGGCCATCGCGCATGATGGTGACTTCGTCCGCGATCACCTTGATCTCGTCCATCTTGTGGCTGATATAGACCAGTGCCACGCCCAGAGCCTTCAGCTCGCGCATGATGCGGAACAGAGATTCCACTTCGTTTGCGGTCAGCGAGGAAGTGGGCTCGTCCAGGATCAGCACCTTGCAGTTTGCGGAAACAGCCTTTGCAATTTCCACCATCTGCATCTGTGCGATGCTCAGTGTACCCAGCTTTGCGTGGGACTTGATATCCAGCTTGAGCTTTTTCAGCAGGTCATCGGTATCTTTGTACATCTTGGCATGGTCCACGATGGTGATGGGACCAGCCTTCTTGGTGGGGTAGCGGCCCAGCCAGATGTTCTCGGCCACAGTACGTGCCGGGATCGGCTGCAGTTCCTGATGCACCATGGCAATGCCGCGGTTCAGTGCATCCAGAGGGGTGGTGATGGTAACTTTTTCGCCCTCGTATTCAATTTCGCCCTCGTCCATCTTGTAAATGCCAAACATGCATTTCATCAGTGTGGACTTACCGGCGCCGTTTTCACCCATCAGCGCCATGACCTTACCGGGGCGAAGCTCCAACTGGGCGTGATCCAGCGCTTTGACGCCGGGGAAGGTCTTGACCACGCCTTTCATTACCAGACGGTATTCTGACATTCCGCAGAGCCTCCTTGTCGTTTATTATAAGGCCGCAGAAAAACCTTTCTTCAAAACAAGGCGCGTGCGCGGAGAATATTTCTCGCACGCACGCGCTTTATAGCTTTGTTCAAGCCGTCAAGGTCCACTGCGCACCTTGCATTGTTTCAGGAAAACTTTGGTCTTACTTCACGTACTCGGAAGCGTTGTCCTTGGTCACCTTCACATAGTCGACCCAGTAGTACTGCTCGACCTTGGAGCCCTCGACGTACAGCTTGGTAGCCTCAGCAGCTGCGGTAGCCTGACCCACGTCGTCGTTCAGCACGGTACCGGTCATGTTGCCATCCAGAACGTCCTGAACAGCCTCAGCCAGTGCATCGACACCAACCAGATAGATGTCCTTGCCGACGGTGCGGTTAGCCTGCTGGATGGACTGCAGAGCGCCCAGTGCCATTGCGTCGTTGTTGCAGAAGACAACTTCGATCTTGTCGCCGTACTGAGACAGAGCGTTTGCAACGTCCTGCTGAGCGGTGGTCTGATCCCAGTTGTCCAGGTACTCGTACAGGCACTCCACTTCCTTGCCGGCATCGGTCAGGGCCTTGATGGAGTACTCGGTGCGGTACTGAGCATCGATGTTCTCGGGGTCGCCCTTGCACATAATGTAGGTGATCTTGCCGTCGCCGTTGATATCGCCCTGAGTCTCGGTCTCCAGGATCAGCTCGCCCTGATAAGTACCGGACTGACGTGCGTCAGCACCAACGTAGCAGCACTTGTCTGCGTAGGAGTCCAGAACGCTCTTGTCGGGCTCACGGTTGATGAAGACGATAGGAGTCTCAGAGGGCTTGACGGTATCAACGATGGTCTGTGCGGAAGTGGTCTGCACGGGGTTGATGACCAGCACGTCCACGCCCTGCTGCAGGAAGGTGTTGATCTGCTCGGTCTGGGTGTTCTGGTCGTTCTTGCCGTCCATGATGGTGACGGAGTAGCCCATGTCCTTCAGGTACTCTTCCAGATCGGAGCGGTACAGGGTCATGAAGTTATCAGCAAACTGATAGATGCAAACGCCGATGTTGGCAGAGCCGTTGGTAGCAGCAGCAGAAGCAGCGGTGGAAGAAGCAACGCTGGAAGCAGCGGTGCTGGTGGAGGAAGAGCCGCCGCAGGCGGTCATAGCAGCAGTTGCACCAACAACAGCAGATGCCTTCAGGAAGTCACGACGCGAAATCATTTTCATAATAATGTTCTCCTTCAATTCGTATCTCAGCATTTTCACAGGAGCAATCTTGCATGCACCTGTAATTCCTGTTCGTATTATACCCTTGCAGCACCCCACTGTTCAAGAGAACAAGTTCACAAGATTGACGGATTTATTTTGTGCTATTTCAACAAATGGTTTATAGGGTCGATGATTTCTTTTCGCGAAGCATCACAATTTTTCATGCTTTTGCAACCGTTGGATAAATATAAAAATGATGTGTTGTTTTTCTTTCAAAAAGATTACAAAATGTTGCATCGTCCGGTTTTTGCAGATTTTTCATTTCTTGTATATCTTGAAAAATATTTTCAGGAATAGTTTATCCCTGTTCTTCCGCATTTTTTCGCTTCATTTCCGCAATTTTCTGCAAATCGTCTGTCATTCCCGGTTCCTGCCGCCCGCCTTTTTGCAAAAAAATGCCCGGAAGCTTTCCTGAGCCTCCGGGCATCCCGATCCGAGTATCTTTTACAGATGCAGCAGCATCTTTGCAATGTTGAAGTAGATCAGCAGCGTGGTGGTATCCACAATGGTGGTGATCAGGGGTGAAGCCATCACGGCCGGATCCACATGCAGCTTTTCTGCTGCCACGGGCAGAATGCCGCCGATCAGCTGCGAGAGCAGAACGGTGCAGATCAAAGTCAGGCACACCACCAGTGCCACCGGAGCCGCAATGCGGTCAAACACCAGCAGCTTTACAAAATTGCATACGGCCAGCGTGCCGCCGCACATCAGGGCTACGCGGCTCTCACGCCAGAGGATGCGGGGCAGGTCGTGGGGCTGGATGTCGCCCACTGCCATGCCGCGGATGATGGTGGAAGTGCTCTGGCTGCCCGCGTTGCCGCCTGCGTCGGTCAGCATGGGGATGTAGGCGGTCAGCACGGTCACAGCGGCCAGTGCATCCTCGTATCCGCGGATGACCATGCTGGAGAAGGTGGCGCTGATCATTAAAAACAGCAGCCACGGTGCGCGGCTCTTGTACAGGTCCCACATGCTCTGCTTGAAGTAGGGCTTGTCGGAGGGGCCGATTGCGTTCATCTTTGCAATATCTTCGCTGGCCTCGTCCTGCAGGATGCTGATAGCATCATCAATGGTCACGATGCCCACCAGCCGGTTTTCCGCGTCCACCACCGGGATGGCCAGAAAGCCGTATTTCTCGAACAGGTTGGAAACATCCTCCTGATCGGTGGTGGTGCTCACGCTGACCACATTGGAATCCATCAGGTCCTTGATCGGCTCTTCTGTGTTCTTTGCCAGCACCAGCGCCCGCAGGGACACCACGCCGATCAGCCTGCGGCTGTCATCGGTCACATAGCAGTTGTTGATGGTCTCCTTGTCAAAGCCATTCCTGCGGATGGCCTCCATGGCCTGTGCCACGGTCATGTCCGGCCGCAGCTCCATCAGCTCGGTGGTCATCACGCCGCCGGCTGAGTCCTCCGGGTACTTGAGCAGCTCATTGATCATGCGGCGGGTGGCGGGGTCGGCCTGACCCAGAATGCGCTTGACCACGTTGGCAGGCATTTCCTCCACAAGGTCGGTGGCATCGTCCACGAACAGTTCGTCCACCACAGCCTTCAGCTCGGTATCGGTCAGGCCGTCGATCAGCTTCTGCTGGGTCTCAGGGGTCAGTTCGGTGAACACATCTGCGGCCAGATCCTTCGGGCACAGACGGAACAGCACCGGGAGCTTTTCTGCGGGCAGATCCTCAAACACCGCCGCAAGGTCGGGCGCGGGCAGAGTTTCCATCACATCCCGCAGGCTCTGGTATTTCTTGGCATCGTCCAGATTTGCCAGCATGGTCTTGAGGGTATCGATCGAGATTTCAGACATAAAAAAGCTGCCTCCTTTTCAGTGGCAGCTCTCGTTTCTTCTTTTCAGGAAACACAAACACGCACCGTGTGCATTCACACACAGCAGGGTCTGCGCAAAGCAGAAACGGCGGCTGCCATCATATAAAATAATCGGGGAGAAAGACTGCTGCTACTGCCAGCAGGTTCCATGACAACCACCTCGTTTTCCTGTTGTAAAAAGACACTTTTTGCCTTTTCCGCCCATTACTTTACCACTGCTTTTTTGCCGCGTCAACCCTGCTTTTTAAATTTTTCCGTTTCTTTACAAAAAGTAAAAGTGCCCGATGACATTTTTCGTATCATCAGGCACTTTTATCCTGTCAGCGCATGTCCCGGGCGGGATGGAAGGCTCTTTGCTTACAGGGTCTCTACCGTATCAAACAGTTCTTTTGCGGCTTCCACAGCATCCCTGCTGCCAAACACCACCCGCACGCCGTTTGCCATGGCGGCACCCAGCTCTGCGGCCTGCTCCTTCAGCAGTGCGGCATCCACCGCACACAGGGCCTTGCGGTCTGCCGCCATCATTTCATCAGTGATGCCGCAGAAATACCGGCGGTCCGTCTCGCGGGCCTCAGCACGCGGCTTGCGGGGGGTGTCCAGCTTGGCCACAGTACCCACAATAAAATCGTTCAGGTCTTTTTCGGTGTACTCCCGTGCTGCCAGCTCTGCCGGGCCTTTTGCAAAGGTGTCGTAGCTTTCCTTTACATGGGGGTCGCGGTAGGTGTACAGGTATTCCACGCCGTCCGAGGAGAGCATTCCGGTGCCGTAAGCGCCGCCCACCTCGCGGATGTTGTGCCACAGGTATTCGTAGCTCATCACGCGGGCCAGCGCCTTGCGGTCGCTGCGGCGCTCCATGGGCCATACCTGTACATCGTAGTTCACACCGCCGTCAATGATAAACGCTTCGTTCACCGGCGGTGTCAGCGGCTCCACATAGGGCTTTGCCGCAGCGCGGCCCTCGGCAGCAAAGCGGCTGTCCGGCAGCAGAGTGCGCAGCTTTGCAAGGGCATCCTCGCTGCCGTACAGGCTGACCGTCAGCTCCGCGTGCTGCAGCACCTCTGTGCGCAGGGCATCCAGCTTTTCGCCCAGTGCTGCCCAATTGCCGCGCTCCTGCACGCCGCACAGGAACTTGTAATAGCTCACGCCGCTGCAGCGTTCACTCACCGCACCGTCCACCGTGTAGTGGGCACTGGCGCGGGTGGCTGCGTATACGTTGCCCTGCTGGATGAACTGCTGTTCCATGTTCAACTTCTGCTGGCTCAGCACCCGTGCAAAAGCAGCTTCTGCCGCCGGGCCGGTAAGGATGGTATCATACAGCCATTCGCCGCCCAGCTCCACAGCCTTTTCCAGACTGCGTTCCAGCAGGCTCAGGCACAGGCTCAGCTTGGCGTGGCAGGGTGCACCCTCCTGCCGCCCAGTCCAGATGTCCAGCTGGGTGCGGCTGTCGCCCAGCCATGTGCTGCGCAGAGTGTTCAGCTGCTGAGCGGTGTGTTCGGTGCTGTCCAGCTCGTCCAGCACATCGGTCAGCAGGTCCAGATACGGCATGTCCTCAGGCTTCACATTACCGAGGTCATAGTAGAAGTTCAGGTACAGGCTGCCTGCCGAAGGGTGATGCACCAGCTGCGCACCGGCCAGAAGTTCCCGCTCGCCTGGGGCCGTCCTTGCTCCGTCGCCAAGGTCGGCAACGGTCAGCGGGTGCTCCAGCACAAGCTTGCCGTCGGTGCGGATGGATTCGCCCTCCTCTTTTTCAGGCAGGGTGGGCACCTGCACCACCTGCACCGGAGCCGGTGCAAACAGCTCACGCAGCAGCTCATTGAACCAGCCATCGGCCATCTTTTCCCGCAGGGAAGCAAACAGCCTGTCCGTGTGCAGCAGCAGAGTGGGGTCGCCGGTGTGCAGCCAACCGGTGGAAGCATTGATAGCATCCAGCACGCCGTCTGGCAGGGTGCCCGGGCGCTCCAGCGATGCAAACTCTGCTGCGTTCAGCGAAGCCAACAGCAGTTCCTGCGGGATGCCCTCGGTCAGGATGCCGTCCACCGCCTTGCGCACAGCGGCAGCAAACTTGTGGGCGCTCTCCTCGGTGGCACCGCGCAGCACCAGTTCCAGCACCGGCTGCAGGGTGCTGTCATCAAAGCCAATGTCAATATCTGCGCCCAGCTTTTCGGCCAGCAGCGCCGCCTTCAGCGGGGAGTTATTGGTGCCAAGCAGGGCATCCAGCAGGATCTCCACGCCCAGCTGCCGCTCCCGGTCTGCAAAGGCACCGGTGTACCATGCCAGAGCACACTGCACCTCGTCCGGCTCCGGGTTTTCGGTATAGTAGGGCAGTTCCACACAGGCACCCGCCTGCTCGTGCTGCACGGTCAGCTGCGGACGGCTGGTGCCCTTGGGCATTTTTGAAAGATAATCCCCGTCCAGCAGTTCCAGCTTTTCAGCCATATCCATTTTGCCATAGAGGGTAATGCAGCAGTTGTCGGCGCTGTAGTGGCGGTGATATACCCGCTTATACTTTTCATAGGTCAGCGCCGGGATGCTGGCCGGGTCGCCGCCGGAAACAAAGCCGTAGGCCGTATCCGGGAACATGGCCCGTTCCAGTGCATTTTCCAGCTGTGCATCCGGTGCGGCCAACGCGCCCTGCATCTCGTTGTACACCACTCCGCTCACGGTGCCGTCGGCACTGCGGTGCCAGCCCTCCTGCTCAAACACGCTCTTGTCCACCATGGCCAGCGGGCAGAACACCGCGTTCAGGTAGACATCCATCAGGTTTTTGAAGTCGGTCTCATTGGGCGTAGCGAACGGGTAGACCGTCTTATCCGGGAAGGTCATCGCATTCAGGAAAGATGCCATGCTGCTTTTGAGCAGCTGCAAGAACGGCGAGGTCACCGGGTATTTTTCGCTGCCTGCCAGCACCGAGTGCTCCAGAATGTGGAACACGCCGGTGTCATCGGACGGGAAGGTGCCAAAGCCGATGCCAAACGCCTTGTTGGTATCCTCATTTTCCACCAGCAGCACCGTGGCACCGCTCACATCGTGGGTAAGCACGGTCAGGGTTCCGTGCTGTTCAGGGCAGTCCTCGGTACGCACGAGGGTATAACCGGGAAATCGTTCCATTTCGTTTTCTCCTTTGTGGTTTTGAAATCGTTTGACACTATTGTATCATTCGCCGCTCAAAAAGACAATTACCGGTTTGTTAATTATAACCAGAAGGGCGTTTTTAACCATTCGCTTCCCGTGAAAAAGGAAACAAGCCGGCCCCGCAGGGCTGGCTTGTTTGCAAAATTATAAAATAATATTTCCTCTGATATTGCCAAAGCGAAAGCGTCGGCAATTTTAAATCGTATTTTTCACACCTGTTTTGCGCCCTCAGTCCGGCAGGACACCCGGAACAGCACAAAGCCCACTGCAAACAGCAGCGCCAGCATCCCAATGCCCACATTGGCGCTGCCGGTCAGCTGGCTGCCCACGCTCACGATCATGGTGCCAAGGAAGGACGCACCCTTGCCGCAGATGTCGAACAGGCCAAAGTATTCGCCGGATTTTTCAGCCGGGATGATCTTGGCAAAGTGGCTGCGGCTCAGTGCCTGCACGCCGCCCTGGAACATGCCCACCAGCACGGCCAGTACCCAGAACTGCCACTGGCTGGTCAGGAAGAAGGCGAACACCGCAATGCCGGTGTAGGCCGCGATGCAGACCGGGATAAGCTGGCTGGACGGGTATTTTGCACTCAGCCGTCCAAAGATCAGCGCCGAAGGGAAGGCCACGATCTGCGTTACCAGCAGGGCCAGCAAAAGGCCGGTGGTCTCCAGCCCCAGTGCCGTGCCGTAGGCGGTGGCCATATCGATGATGGTATACACGCCGTCGATGTAGCAGAAGAAGGCCAGCAGGAACCAGAACACCTGCTTATCCTCGCGCAGATGCTTGAGGGTGTGGCCGATGCGCACAAAGCTCTGCCGGATGGCGTGCTGCTCTACCTCCACATAGTTGATCTGCTTATAGTTCCGCAGCAGCGGCAAGGTGGTGCCCAGCCACCACACAGCGGTGATGAGCAGCGCCACGGAAAGGGCGGTCATCTGGCTCAGACCGATAGCCCCGCTGCCCAGCACCAGTGCCAGACACACCACAAAGGGCACGCAGCTGCCAATGTAGCCCCATGCATAGCCCTGCGAAGACACAACATCCATGCGTTCTGGGGTGGTCACATCGCCCAGCATGGAATCGTAGAACACCAGACTGCCCGAAAAGCCGATCTTTGCAAGGATAAAGATGATCAGGAACGGCAGCCAAGTAGTGGCAAGGCCCATGGCACAGCAGCCTGCCACGCCCACGAACAGGCAGAGCATGAAGATGGGCTTTTTAAAGCCTCTGGTATCGGCCAGCGTGCCCAAAATCGGTCCCAGCACTGCCGTGATCACCGTGACCACCGAGCTTGCATAGCCCCAGTAGGCCAGATAGTTCACCGAACTCAATCCCCCGGCCTCGGCCAGCGCATTAAAGAAAATGGGCACCAGTGTTGCGATCATCAGCACAAAGGCCGAGTTGCCCACATCGTACAGGATCCACGCGCGTTCCAGCGGTGTCACCTTGAATTTTTCATGTTTCATCTTGTTTCCTCTCGCACCGCCGGGCGGTGCCCCCTCTTTTTGGATTTCACCATTTAAAATGGCCGCCGCATTCGCTTTGGCTATCTTCAGCGGAAATTTTATTTTGATATACCGATCTGGAAAATCCGCGGATTTTCCAGATCGGCTTTTTCACGGGAAAGGTCGTAAATACTGCCTGCATCTCACCCTATCGGCCCACTTAAAATTCCCCAAAGGTATGATCGTAGGCCTTATCCAGTGGTTCCTTGGTGTCCAGCTTTGCCACAAATTCCAGGATCAGCGTTTCTGCCAGCGGAAGCGCCTGCGCATACAGTTCTTCCAGCCGCTTGCCGCTCTCCACGCACTTCGGGTTCGGCTGCGGATCTGCCACAAGGCCGTGCAGCATGTCGTATTTGCCCACCACCTTCATGCCTGTCAGCACCACCCAGCGCTTGACAGGATTGGATGCCTGCAGCAGCCTGTGCACTGAGATCATGCCCTTGAGCGAGTCCAGCGTCACCTGCTCCGAGATGCCCTCGTAAAAGGGCGCGATCGCCTTTGCATTCTGTTCCGACGGGTGGATATGGCTGGCTGTGAAAAACTTCAGCGGGTCCAGCCCGTCGCGGCGCAGCAGCATGTTGTCAAACTCGGTCTCGATCTCGCAGTGGGTCACGCCGCTTTCCCGGGTAAACTGCTCCACATACGGGTGGCAGGTGCTGTCCAGCGCAAAGTGGCAGACAAAACCCAGTGCATAGGCCAGCGCAGCATCCCGGTCTGCCTCGCAGTGCACCACCCTGCGCGCCCGGTCAAAAAAGACCCGCCCCGGCTCCTCGTGCATGGCGTTGCCCAATGCACCCACCGGGTTGGACTTGGCAGCATGGTAATAAAACAGCAGGTCCGGCCCGTGCAGGCCGATATCGTAAAGCTCACGGTTCTGTTCCAGCTGAGCACGCAGTTCATCCGGCAGATGTTCCAGCACATTGGCACCGAAGCGGCGGTGCGCATAAGTTGACGGCATGGCAGATTCCTCTCTTTCTCTCCGACAGGGTGCACAAAACGTCCCCCGGTTTTTGCGTTCTGTTTCAGTATAGCAGAAAGTTTCCCGACCTTCTACCCTTTTACGTCTGATTTTGGTAAAAAATTTGAATTATTTTGTGTTTTCGGCCAGTGGGCAGGCCGCGCAGCAAAAAAGGCACAGCCATCTGCAGACAGCTGTGCCTTCTCCCTTAAAATTCAGACTTTTTCGTAGCCCTGCGGCATCTCGTTCTTCCGGTTGCGGTCCATCAGGGTGCGCAGCGCGTCGCTGGCGCTCATGCCCTCCTTCACGATGGCGTTCACCGTCTGCACAATGGGCATTTCCACATTGTACTTTGCTGCCAGCTCCATAGCGGCAGGCAGTGCATTGATGCCCTCCACCACCATGCCGACCTCCTTCACGGCCTGCTCCGGGCTTTTGCCCTTGCCGATCAGAATGCCCGCACGATTGTTGCGGCTGTGCATACTGGTCGCCGTCACGATCAGGTCGCCGATACCGGCCAGACCCGCAAAGGTGTGGATGTTGCAGCCCATGGCCACGCCCAGCCGGGCGATCTCGGCAATGCCGCGGGTGATGAGGGCTGCGCGGGCGTTGTCGCCGTAGCCAAGGCCGGTGGAGATGCCAACACCCAGTGCAATCACATTCTTCAGCGCGCCGCTCAGCTCCACGCCCTTGATGTCGGCGTTGGTGTACACACGCATACAGGTGTTGCTGAACACATCCTGCACATACTCGGCAGCGGCTTCATCCGGGCAGGCCGAAACGATGGTGGTGGGCATGTCCAGCGCCACCTCTTCGGCGTGGGTGGGGCCGGAGAGCGCTACCAGCTTTACCCCTTTGGGGCCGCCCTCACGGTTCAGCTCGTCGGCAATGACCTCAGTCATGGTATATAAGGTGTCCGGCTCCATGCCCTTGGCAACGTCCACAAGGATCTGGCCGTCCGGGATGTAAGGCCGGGCCTTGGCCGTGGTGGAGCGCACAAATACCGACGGCACTGCAAACAGCAGCACATCCTTGCCGGTGCACACTTCCTCAATGCTCTTGGTAAACTGCAGCTCTTCCGGGATCTTCATGCCCGGCAGATTGGGGTGCACCCGCGTAGCGGAAAGGTTCTCCACCTCAGCCGGAAGCGCCGACCACACCTGCACATCATTGCCGCTGACACACAGCATCCGTGCCAGAGCCATGCCCCAGGTACCTGCACCCAGAACGCCAATTTTTTTCTTCGTCACGTTCGTGTCCTCCGTGTCTGCACCGCGCAAAGGGCACTGCACCCTCTGCGGTGAATTTGCGCCTGTGCCGGGCCAAGCCCGGTGCGCGTTGTTATGTTCATTGTACACGAAAGCCGGTGCGCCGTCAACCGCTTGCCGCATTGCACAAAGTTTTTTAGATGGGTCGTCCATTTTTGTACACATCACACGTTTTGAGCAAACCGTTTGCACTCCATCCGGATTCATGCTATAGTATTCTGGTAGGTTTTGTAGGAATTTGGCAAAAAGCCTTGACCTCAAGTGTACTTCAAGGTTTATAATACCTTTATTCCGGACAACACAGAGAGTATCCGAACACCGTTCTGAGGGAACATTTTTCATGTTTGAAGCATTTTTTTCCAACCGCACGGTCAGTGTGCTGGCGGAGGCCCTGCCCCGTATCCTTACGGCAGGCCTTACCATGACCATCCCGCTCACGCTGGTCTCCTTCTTTTTTGCCATGATCATTGCCGTGGCCGTTGCGCTGGTGCAGTACGCCAATGTGCCGTTGCTGCGGCAGATCGCGCGGTTCTACATCTGGGTCATCCGCGGCACGCCGCTGCTGGTGCAGCTGTTCATCATCTTTTATGGTCTGCCCAGCGTGGGCATCATGCTGGACGCTTTCCCTGCTGCGGTCATCGCCTTTGCCTTCAACGAGGGTGCCTACTGCGCCGAGACCATGCGCGGTGCACTGGAAAGCGTGCCCCAGGGCCAGCCCTACACTCTTTACGGCGAACTGTGTGTTGCGGGCAGTGAAAAACCACTCCCAGTCAAACACAGCCGCCAGTAATGAGATGATGCCGGCCACTACGAATATACCTTGTACGATGTATTGGCTCATAAGATATTAATCCAGATTTTCCATTGTCAACTTGCGTGAACCATCTTCCAGTTCTTCGATGGTTACTTTCACTGTATTGCCCGGCAACAGTTCTTCTACCAACTCCGGCCATTCAATGAAACAGAGTGCCCCACTGTAGAAATAATCCTCATAACCCATATCATATACTTCTTCCAGCTTCTTGATACGATAGAAGTCGAAATGGTAAATGAGTTCTCCCGCTATGTCCGAACGATACTCGTTGATAACAGCAAAGGTGGGTGATGTAACGACATCTTCAACACCCAGTTCCTGGCAAAGTGCTTTGACGAAAGTCGTTTTACCAGCTCCCATCTTTCCATAGAGAGCAAAAACAGTGTTGTCGCCCATAGCAGCGATAAACTCGCGAGCGGCTTCATGGATATGGTCCAGAGATTGAATTTTAATTTCCATATTAGATTGAATTTACAATTTACTTTCAGCTTCGTCCGCTCAGTGTGATGAGCGGGATTATCATTTCCTCCATCGAAATACCTCCGTGCTGGAAGGTATCGGTGTAGTAACTGACATAATGGTTGTAATTATTGGGGTAGGCAAAGAAATCGCGTCCTGTGGCAAAGATATAGCGCGTACTCACATTGGGTGAGGGAAGGTGTATCTCGGTCGGTCGGGTGATTTCAAATACTTGTTTGGGGTTGTATGCCATATTGCGTGATAGCTTGTAGCGCAGGTTGGCATTGATTTCCTTACTGTTGCTCTGTACTTTCACAGGGTTATCTACGCGGATACTGCCGTGGTCGGTCGTGATAATGACACGATATTGACGGGATGCAAGTGCTTTCAGAAGATCGCTCAAGGGTGAATGGCGGAACCATGAAAGGGTAATGCTGCGATAGGCAGCTTCAGTAGAAGCGAGTTCACGTATCATTTTACTCTCTGTACGGCTATGGCTCAACATATCGATGAAATTGAACACGGCAACGTTCAGATCATTCTGTGCCAGGGCAGGGAGTTGTGCCAGTAAACGTTCTGCACCGGCTGCATCATTGATTTTATGATAAGAGAATGTATCGTTGCGGCGATAACGCTCAATGATTGTACGTATCAGTGGAGCCTCGTTCAGGTTTTTGTTTTCTTCTTCGTCTTCATCTACCCACAGTTCCGGGAACAATTTAGCTATTTGGTCAGGCATCAGACCGGAAAAAATAGCGTTACGGGCATATTGTGTGGCAGTGGGCAGAATGCTGAAATAGAGTTGCTCGTCTATATTGAACAGACCGGATAATTCGTCGGCAAGTACACGCCACTGGTCGTAACGGAAATTATCGAGCACGATGAAGAAAACCTTCTCGCCTTTGTCCAATGCCGGGAAAAGAATACGCTTGAAGAGATCCGGACTCATCAGAGGACGATCGGCAGGTGCATCTTTAGCTGATACCCAATCTGCATAGTTCCTTTTAATGAATTTCGCAAAAGCACTGTTGGCCTCTGTTTTCTGCATGGCAAGCATTTCGCTCATGGGGCTGTCTGTAGCTTCCAGTTCCAGTTCCCAATAAACAAGGCGGCGATATAACTCCATCCAGTCGGCTGCCGTTAGTGAGTCATTAATCTGCATGCCTATCTTACCAAAACTCTGCTGATAGCCGGTTTGTGCGGCTTCGCTGACAATATCCCGGCGGTGCAGGTTCTTCTTTAGCGATAATAATATTTGATTGGGATTGACGGGCTTGATCAGGTAATCTGCAATTTTCTGGCCGATAGCCATGTCCATGATATTTTCCTCTTCACTCTTGGTGATCATGACCACGGGGACGGTGGGGCAGATATCTTTTATCAAAGCCAGGGTTTGCAGGCCGCTCAGCCCAGGCATGTTTTCATCCAGAAAGATCAGGTCATAGGTTGTAGCACGGCAACGGTCCAGTGCATCCTGTCCGTTGGTTACGGTGTCTACTTCGTAACCTTTGCCTTCCAGAAACAGGATGTGCGGTCGCAGCAAGCTGATCTCATCGTCTACCCAAAGGAGTTTATCTTTCTTCATAACACTACTC
>ENA-USUJ01002203-USUJ01002203.1-human-gut-metagenome-genome-assembly--contig:-NODE-2203-length-15131-cov-5.645941_pt1 | contig 15131 bp, 9 predicted proteins | sample MGYA00250061_ERZ773398 | MGnify/ENA primary metagenome ERZ773398 (study PRJEB29103, sample SAMN06111992) | human gut metagenome | biome: human gut; feature: ankylosing spondylitis patient; material... | reverse complement strand
ACTCCGTTCACAGTAACATAGCCAAAATTCATTCCAGATTGCCTGCGGCAATGGAATTTTGGCTTGTATGTCTCGGGATAGTGATGTGTGAACAGTAACGCGAAGGCTGCAAAAGTAATAAGCAGTAGGAGACTGTACTTGACATATGAAGGTTCTTATACTATATTATATTTAACAATTAGGTTAAATGTTAAATGAAAGGCTGTGATGAACTTTTGGGATTACAGGATACATTGAAAGCACTGGCAGATCCAATACGACGTGAGATTCTAAATTTGTTAAAGGGCGGACGGCTTTCAGCAGGAGAGATATGTGAACATTTTTCAGTGACGGGGGCGTCTATATCCAGACATCTGGCAATATTAAAGGATGCTGATCTGATCAGGAGCAAAAGGGAAGGAAAATTTATTTATTACGAACTAAATACTTCTGTATTGGAGGATGTTATGTTGTGGATCGCAGACTTAAAGGGGGTATCGGATTATGAAGGAAATGATTAAAAAATATAAAGGTACATTGATCTGTTCTGTACTGGTAATGCTTGCAGGAATTTTGGTGGGTTTTACGATGGCGCAGAGCATATGGATAAACGTGTTTTTTGTAGTGACAGATTGTATACTGGTGACAATCATCTTTTATGACAACAGGAACAGACAGCAGAGCAGCAAGGTCATAGGGATGGTCATATGGATGATACCTGTTACCGCGTTAATCTATAATGGTATGGCAAGACTGATCAGTATGGATGCGGATAGTGAGAATCTGTTTATGGCAGTAATTTACTTTGGAACAGGATTACTGTTTATGATCATAGGAAATTATTTATCCCCAGACTTCTTTCGGTTCTGCGTTATGCTCCCCAATCATCTTCTCCATCCACACCATATCGTTCAGTGGAAAATTATGGGTGGCATCAGGTGTCTTATGTATGCTTTGCGGCCTTTTTGGAGAAAGCATTGCTGCTTTGGTTTTGTATATTGTAAGCATTATGGCTGCTGCAATTGTCAGCATTCTTTATTCTTATCTTTTTTATAAGAAAAAAATGGAAGCCGGAGAAAAATTAAAAATCCAGTATAACAAGAAGACAATCGTGATATATGTAATCGTATCAGTTTTTGTTGTAATATTTACTATATGGACTTTGTTCTGGGGTGGTATTGATATCAGTTTCCATGATAATGATTTTACTGTTGAGGCACAGGGATGGAGTGATTATACAGTGGATTATGAGCAGATTGACAGTATCTCATACAAAGAAAATTTATTTCAAAATGGGAATGATCGCAGAACAAATGGTATGGGAAACCTGAAGTATGGTATGGGAAATTTCAGAAATGATATTTATGGAGATTATATCCGCTATACCCATGCATCCTGCCATTCATATGTAGTTATGGATATAGGCGGAAAAATATTGGTGGTAAATGGCGCAGATGACTCAGAAACAAAGAGAATCTATGATACGCTCATAGAGAAATGTCAGATGAATTAGTGTGTGTTTAATTATAAAAAAGACCTTTTTGTATGTATGGCTGGTGCTGTAAGAGTACAGTTACGATGCGTGACAGGGCTGCGCGGTCGCGGGAGCGTCCAGCTCTGTCATGGCGCGGATGACAAAAAGCACCTATAAAGGCTTCAAAACCTTCATAGGTGCTCAATAGGCGCAATGAAACAGCAGAAAGGGCAGGCGGGTGCAGAAAACTGCTTTCATTCCGTATTGGTCCGGTTATGCGATTTGTGCGGCGGCAAGCCGCATCAGCGACACCTCCCGTACTCTTTTGTCATAGACTGATTTCCTTTCTGCTCAAATCGGATAGAAATGGCGAAAGGCGGTTGTTCAAAAGAGCAACCGCCTTTCCTGACGAATGAAACCGAAAAGGGGCGCGGGGCTATTTGCCCGCGCCCCTAAAGGTGAGCCTGTTTACTTTTCGATGATTTGCAGCGCTTCTTCCTCACGCCGCCGCCTGATCTGCCATGTGGTCAGCGCAAGGCATCCGGCAAGAGATGTACAGAGGGAGATCCCCCACAAGCCTAACACGCTGCTGTCGCCGGTCTTTGGGATTTGCAGCCGCTTCGGGTCGATCCAGCCCATCAGGCCGCCGGGAGCCTTGCCCTGCACCAGCTCATACTTCTCAATGAAGCGGTGGAGCATGGCGGCGATCTCAGCGCGGGTCGCCGTGCCCTGCGGGTCAAGCAGATTGCCGGATTTTCCCTTTACAAGACCGCTGCCGACCGCCCATTGCATCGCCGTCTTTGCGTAATCCGTGATCTTGTCCGCGTCCTTAAATTTGTCCAGATTTCCCTTGACGGTCAGATCGTAGCCCTTGTAGTCCGCGTAGCGGTAGAAGATGGCTGCAAGCTGTTCGCGGGTGATGGGATCGTCCGGGCCGAATTTGTCTTTGCCGTAGCCCGCGAAAATGCCGTTCTCCGCCGTCCATGTGATCGCGTCAGCGTACCACTTTCCGGCCTCCACATCGGTAAAGCTGTTTTTGCCCTTCGGCGCGGGGCTGCCCTCCATGCGCCAGAGAATGGTCGCCATCATGCCGCGCGTCGCCGTCCCATGCGGACTGAACAGGGTCTTGCTCGTGCCGAGCATCAGGCCGTTTTCGTAGACGAACATCACATCGCCGTAGAACCAGTCCTTTTCAGAAACATCGGTAAAGGGATTCGCGCCTGTACCCGGATTTTCATCCACGCGCCAGCCTGCATACACGGTCATATCCTTCGTCAAATAAACGCCAGAAACCTTGTTCATCAGGCTGCGTTCGCTGTACCAGCCGATAAAGGTGTGGCCGCGCCAGGTCGGGACGTACTTTGTCAGGTCAATGTAGGTATTGTACGTTCCCTGCACGCTGGGAATATCACTGCCGCCGCCTGTTTCAAAGCGCAGCGTGTAGTAGGTGACGGGTGGATTGTAGCCGCCGCCACCGCCGCCGGTGTAGGTCCAGTGGGCGTAGACGGTGGTATTTGCATGGAATACGGTATCCGTCGTGATCTTTGTTCCGCCGCTCTTTTCGGTGTACCAGCCGTAGAAGCTGTAACTGCCGCTTCGGGAGGCGCTGGGCAGAGAGGTCAGCTTCTGATTGGTGGTGGTCATGCTGCCGACAGAGGGCGTACCGCCGTTGCCGTCAAAGGTGACGATGAACTCGGTGGGCGCAGGAGGTGCGACGGTGCGCTCGTAGCCGCAAACATTGCAGGTCGTATCCGTATCATCGGTGTAGACGTGTGAGGCCTTGTCCGTGATGCTTTCTTCCCTATTCGGGCAGTCAGTATCCGTGCATTCGTGCCAGTGGCTCGTGCCATCCTTTCTCCAATCGCCATAGCTGTGCTCATGGGAGGGCGGCGCGTCTTTGGTTATCGTAATAGACAGCTCCTTCGTATCGCTGCCCGCGCTGTTTTCCGCCTTAACTGTGAATTTGGCGGTTCCCTCCGCGGTGGGCGTGCCGCTGATCTCGCCGGTAGTTTCGTTCAACGTCAAGCCCTCGGGCAGAGCGCTGCCGCTAACGCTCCATGTGATGGGCGTAGTGCCATCGGCGGTCAGGGTATGGCTGTACGCCTCGCCTACCTTGCCGTTTGGCAGGGTGTCCGTGGTGATGGTGGGGGCGGCGGCAGTGCTTTCGCTGATGGTGAAGTAGTGCTCCGCCTTGCCGCAGTAGTTCCCCGTGCCGTACAGCGTCACCTTGGGGGCTTTTTCCGGGTCAAAGCCCGCGTCGTTCGGTGTGAGGGTGTAAGGGTTGACGTTGTTGGAATAGATGGCGGTGTAGTCCGTGTTCTCCGTAAGCTGCTTCGTTTCGTTCTCGCCCGTCTGATGGGAAAGCCCCGTCAGCTTCTTTTCGCTGCCGTCTGAGACGCAGCCCGTCAGCCCCTCGAGCGTCAAAAGCCCATGCTCATAGCAGTATCCAAGATCATACTTGCCGCAGAGCGTACATTTCCCGTATTCGTCAAAGCTATGGTCAATGGTCTTTCCGTTGACGGTGCTGCCGCAGATGGAGATGTTTTCCGCCGGAATACCGGGCAGCTCCTTTGTGTGCAGGTCGTCATAGACATAGTTTGTGCCGTCCTTTTCCTCAAGCCGGAAGGATTCCACCGTGCTGTTCAGGATCTGGATTCCAATCTCTGGAGCCCTGCCGAGCGCATTTTTCCCGATGCCGGGAACATAGTTTCCGTCAGTCCTCAAATTGCCGCCCTTTGCGGTCACGGTGCTGTTTTCAATGATGATATTTATCCGACCGCTGCCGGAGTCCCACGCTGCGCCGATGGCGGGTCCGAGCGAAGCACAACGAACGGACACCTCACTGTTCGCAATGCGGATACGGCTCTCACGATTGTAATAAACTTGCCAACCGTTGCCGATGGCCGTGTTTCCGCCTGAAGACGGAATATGGATTTGGCTGTTCTGAATGTCGATGCTGCCAAAGGAACCATTGGTGCCGCCGCCAATCGTGCAGTAATTATAGGTGTACTCATCGTTCAGACGGATGCTGCTGTCGTGGATCACGACCTCTTCAACGGAAGAATATCCTCCACGAGCGCCGATGATATCGCCCGTCAACACGGTGCTGTCCGTGATCTCCAGCTTTTTCAGCGTCTTTGCGTCATTCGGTGATTGCACGGTTTCGTCCATGAAAATACCGTAGGTGTGCAGATCGGAATCCCGGACGGCGATGCTCCCATTGCCGCCGACGCGGATGCTCCTATAATGTGGCAGCCTGATCTCGCTTTCTTCAATGACGATCTCACTATTGCTGCCCACGCGGATCCCGTCGGTAAGCGTGGTGGGTGTGTCTGTGGATTCAACGCGGCTGTTTTGGATGGTGAGCTTCCCGCCCGGCGAGTCTGCGTCCCAGCCGATCAGAATCTTTTCGGCGCTGAGAGACGGAAGCGCTGCGTCCGAAATGGTGATGCTTCCGACGCTTCCGCCGGCAGCTCCGCCGATGCAGGCGCCGTCCTTACTGGAAATGGATTTGATCGCATTTCCGTTGATGGTGATGCTTTTGCAATCCACTCCCCCAATGCTGCCGATTGCTGCGCCGCCGCCCTCGGCGGAAACGGTGATCTCACCGCCGGTGATGCGGATGTCGCCGGTGCTGCCGATGCCTGCCGCGCTGCCTTTTCCGACCGCATGGATGACGCCGCCGTTGATGGTGACGCTGCTCTTGTGTTTGCTTTTGTCGCCAATGGCGGCGTTATTGCGATTTGCCGTGGTTTCTATATTTCCGCCATTGATGGTAATGTGCATTTCCGCCGTGTGGTGAACTCCGGCTCCGCCGATGCCAAAGCCATCTCCCTCGGAAGATGCCTTGACAGTACCGCCGTTGATGGTGATGCTGCCGCCCTCAAGCGGGCCGATCCCGTTTCCGGGAATCGCGTATAGCGGCTGGTTTTCATAGCGATTGATACCGCCGTGAGCGGTCACATTGCCGCCGTTGATGGTGATGCTGCCGCCCCGGCCGCTACTGATCGCGCTGCTGGAGGCCTCGGCGATGATCGTGCCGCCGTTGATGGTGACGCTGCCGCCATTACCGCCGCATGTGCCGATCCCAAAGCTGTCTGCAGTGTGAGCGCCGCCGCTCGTCCTAAGCTCGGTACAGACGATGCCGCCGTTGATGGTGATGCTGCCGCCTTGCCTGAGATTGCCAGGCGTATCTCCGTCGGAGGAAACGTTGCGATCATAATCCGATCCGCCGATGGCGGAGGAGCCCTGCTGTCCTTTGGCGTGGATATTGCCGCCGTTGATGATGATCGTACCCTCGTTTTCATAGTAGTTGTCGTTGGCAGCCCACACGCGCACACCGGCGCCGATGCCGGATAGTCCAGCCACAGGCCACACACTCTTTTCATGATCAGACAGCTCCGGGAGGCACGCCGTCAGCTTGCCCATGGATGCCTCAGCGGTGCTCTGGGCGTATATGGTGAAGGTGTCGCCCTCCTTCACGTTGATGCCCCACGGTACCGTGAGGTGGCAGTCGTCCGTTAGGATCAGATTGACCGCGCCGTGGGTGTCCAAACGGGGCGTGATGGTCACGTCGCCCTCCACCACATACCAGCCTGCGGGCATATCGTACCACTTGTTGTCGCTATTGAAAAAATCCTCGATAATAACGCTTTCCAGCACCGTGTATTCGGTGCAGAAGCGCTCCTTGCCGTCCGCGTCCAGATAGCGCACGGGGGTTTGCTCGACAGCGTCGTTCACGGTAATGCTCAGCGCCCTTGTGTCGCTGCCCTCGCTGTTTTCTGCCTTGACGGTGAAGGTGGCGGTTCCCGCCGCAGTGGGTATGCCGCTGATTTCTCCGGTTTTTTCGTTCAGACGTAAACCGGCAGGCAGAGCGCCTTCATCAATGCTCCATGTGATGGGCGCTGTGCTGATGGCGGTCAGGGTATGGCTGTAAGCCTTGCCTGTCTTGCCGTCCGGCAGGGTGTCCGTGGTCACGATGACGGTGTAGGTGTCTGGCACAAACCGCGCCGTGAGCGTGGTTACATCCGCCGAAACGCTTTCACCGGGTGCGTAGAGCTTGCCGTCGCTGCCAAGCCACTTAAAGTAATTGCCTGTAGCTCCCTCCGGGCGGGTCAGACCGTCGCCGCTGGGCGCGGTAAATGCGCTGCCGTTTTTCACGATGATCCGGATGCTGCTCTCATCGCCCAGCTTGCCGCCGCCAAGGTCAAGGGTAACGTCCTTCAGTCCGTCAGGACCTATCGTGCCATGGTTCAAAACCTCAAGGACGGGGCGGAAACCGACCTGCGGGTTTTGGCCCGCAGCGTCGCGGTGGCCACAGAAGCGGCTCGAATAGTGCCCGCGAACCGTACGGCGCCACGGCAATCTGATCACAGTATCTTGTCCACACGAAAAAATCCCGTTCCAGTTTTTGATATATCCGTCGTCCTTGTCCAGCAGCCTGTCCCATTCGTTGCTTTGGGGCGTGCCGCGTTCTGAATCACCTGAGCCTGTATAATCACTTCCCTCGGATGGCGCACGCATCGTATAGTCCACACCGCCGGCGGTGTAGTCTTTGCCAAAAATCATGTCTATGTCATTCAAATGATCCCAGCTTGCCGCGTACGTTACGGCATAGTCCGCCACGAACAGGCTGTGGGGATATTGGTTTTGCTCTGCATCCTCCTCAGTGGTTGCCATCTCCGACGTGAGCTTGTAGGCGTCCACTGTCCCGGCGTAGGTAAAGGGAACATAGTGCATTGATTTGTCCGGCAAATTACCGCTTACTGTGCCGGGTATGCCCTCGCCGGAGAGGTCAAAGTAATAGGTACCGCCGGGAGCGAGGTTGAACTGCTCTGGGGGAACAAACCGCGCCGTGAGCGTGGTTACATCCGCCGGAACGCTATCGCCGGGCGCGTACAGTTTCCCATCGCTGCCAAGCCACTGAAAATAACTGTCGGCATTTCCGTCCGGGCGGGTCAGACCTTCGGACGCGGGCGTGGTAAAGCTCTCGCCGCTTTTCACAATGATTCGAATATTCTCAGAGCTGCCGCCCAGCTTGCCGCCGCCAAGGTCAAGAGTAACGGCTTTCAGTCCGTCAGAGCCCAGCGTGCCGGAGCTCAGGACTTCAAGGACGGGGCGGAAACCGAGGATCGGGTCGGAACTCGTAGCATTGTTGTCGTACCAGTTGCGGGGCGAATTGTACCCGCGAACCGCACGTCTCCCATTCTCAATGTTCGAAGTGTCCTGCCCCCACGAATAAATCCCACTCCAGTTTTTGATATATCCGTCGTTCTTGTCCAGCAGCCTGTCCCATTCGTTGCTTTCGGGCGTGCCACGCTGGGACTCACCCGAGCCTATACTCTTGCCTCCCACGGACGGCGCGCGCAGCGTATAGTTCACACCGCCTGCGGTGTAGTTCTTGCCGAAAATCAGGCTCGCATCGTTTAAGGTATTCCAATTTGCCGTATGCGTTACGGCATAGTCCGCCACAAACAGGCTGTGTTCATAGGGCTGCGTATTGGAATCGCCCTCATTTTTCAGCGAATAAGCATCCACTGTACCCACATAGGTGAACGGCACATAGTGCATTGTTTTGCCCGGCAGAGCGTTGTTCACCGTGCCGGGGATGCCCGCTGCCGACAGGTTGAAGTAGTATCTGCCGCCGGGAGCGAGGCTGAACTGCTCGTTGATTTTTTCCGCGGCAAACGCCGCTGTCGGCAACAGCGTCATCACCATGCAGCACAGCAGCAGGATGCTGAGTATTCGTTTCTTCATTGGCTTTTCTCCTCCTTTTCGTGTCGGTTCGGTTTGTCCGTCCCGTCTTTTTTCTGGTTTTCTCTGTTTCTGAGCCGGATGCACAGCGCAGTGATCGCCGCCGCCGCGGCAAAGGAGACGACGGCCACCAGCACATAGCCGCCCGCGTCCTCCCGCAGCAGCATTGCGCCGAACACGCCCCATGCTTCAGGTTGTCCCGGCCCGACGACCGTGCCCGCCGCCTGCGTCAAGACCGCGAACAGCAGCATACACGCACCGCTCAGTCCATATATGCCGCGCTGCCGTTTTCAGTAGGTGTTTTCCAGTACCCGCTGCATTTCCGTTTGGGAGAGTTCTTCAATTACATCCGGTTCCAGCTCATGCAGGGCAAATACTTCACGCTGTGCAGCGGCGATATCCAATGCCGCATCCGAAAGCCTGCCGCCGTCCAGAATGTGCTTGTCTGCGCTGTCGTAAATGGTGTAGTCATATCCGCTGTCCGTAGGCTGAAGATGTAGCAGCATACTGTCGTCAAGCTGATACATGGCTTCCTTGGGCTGTTCTGCAGCTGCAAGCGTGATACCGCGCTCTTTGCATATCTCCGCAAAGTTGCGGTCGATATCCGTAATGAGTTCCGATGCGGTATGGTTGATGGTTTCAAGGCTTGCCCGAAGTTCCTGCAAGTCCTTACCCTGTGACCAGCCCGCGATATACCCAAAGCTGTTGTCGGCGGTTTCGATGCCGTAATACTGGCAAACCGTGTATGAGATGCTTTCCGCTTCCACTTCTTCGGTGTGGCGGTCTTTTTTCTGTTCCTCACGGAATTGATACGCTGTGATCTCTCCGCCCGTAAAGTTCAGCCCTTCTTCGTCCGTGAGAGCAAGCCTGCCGCTTTCGGGAAGTTTTAAGGGCTTAGCGGTAAGTATTGTACCTGCGTGGTTCACGACCACTCGCGGCGCAAAGGAGGCCGCCTGCTCCACATGGGGGCGGGCAGGCATGACCCGGGTCGCCTCTTCCTGGGCCGCGCTGCTCATGATGCGGGTAGGCTCTTCCTGCGCGGCAGGTTGAGCGGGCCGCACCGGTGCTTCCGGCTGGGCAGCGGGCACGGGGTCCGGCTGCTCCGGCTGGAGCAGGGTGTTCAGGGCGTTCTGCAGCAGGATGCGGTCACAGCCGCACTCGGTGCAGTATACGGTATCCTCTTCTTTCGGGTGGAACGCGCCACAGGCGCAGTACCAGCCGTTTTCAAATACCTGGGGCATATACTTCAGGCCCTGACGGTTCATCCGGGCCTCCAGTGCTTTCTGCAGCTCGGGGCTCAGGCGGCGGGGGGCCGGCAGGCGCACCCGCTTGATGGCGTCCAGATGGACCACCCGCTTGCCGTTGTAGACGTTCTTGAGGGAAACATCCACACTGGTGATGGCTTTCTGGGTCACAAACACGGCATCGTCCATGCCAAAGCTCTCGCCGGGCTTCACGGCAATGTCACGATACTCAAACTCGTCCTCGCAGAGGATGATGCCGTCTACGCCCTTGCACTTGAAATGGATCTCCAGGGCTGTCAGCGTCACCTTGGAAATATTCTTAAAGGTCAGGCAGACCGCGTGCTCGCCGCTGCTCTCGCCCTTGAGCAGCTCCACGCAGACAAACTGCACCGGGCTGCCCGGGGTGTAGTAATTGGCGCGTGTCCGTGCGACCGGGTCAAAATTTTCCTCCACAACACTCTCCCCTTTCCGGGTTTATTCTTCGGGTTTCTGGGCCGGGGCCTCCTCTGCCGGAGTCTCCACGGGCCGGGCCTGTTCCGCCATCTCGGCGGGTTCTGCCGGTTCGGCGGGCTCTGCCGGTTCTACCGTGGTCTGAGCCGGCTGGGCAGGCTCTTCCGCCTTGGGCTCCTCGTCGTCACGGGGGGCCAGGGTGCCGCCCGCCATCACGGTATTGAACTCCTGCTCGTTGAGCTTTTCGCGCTCCATCAGGGCCTTGGCCAGCGCGTGCAGCTGGTCGATGTGCTCCGTCAGGGTGCGGCGGCAGGTCTCGTAGGCCTCGTCGATGATATCCCGCATCTCGCTGTCGATCTCGGCAGCGGTGGTCTCACTGTAGCCCTTGCCCTGCGCAAAGTCTCGGCCCAGGAACGTCTCTTCCTGAGAGGTACCGTACACCACCGGGCCCAGCCGCTCGGAGAAGCCGTACTTGGTGATCATCTGGCGGGCAATGTTGGTGGCCTGCTGCAGGTCGTTGGAGGCACCGGTGGAGATGTCCTCCAAGATCAGCTGCTCGGCCACACGGCCGCCCAGGCTGGAAACGATGTCCTCAAACATCTCGCCCTTGGTCACATAGCTGCGGTCTTTCTCGGGCAGATACATGGTGTAGCCGCCAGCCTGGCCGCGCGGGATAATGGTGATCTCATGCACACGGGGGTGGTGCTTGCAGTAGAAGCCCGCCACCGCGTGGCCTGCCTCGTGGTAGGCCGTGAGCTTTTTCTCTTCGGGGGTCACGACGCGGCTCTTCTTCTCCGGGCCGGCCATAACTTTCATGGATGCTTCCTCGATGTCTTCCATCGTGATGGCCTTGCGGCTGCGGCGGGCAGCCAGCAGGGCAGCCTCGTTGACGAGGTTTTCCAGGTCAGCGCCCGCAAAACCCGCGGTGCGCTGCGCGATGACTTTCAGGGACACATCCGGAGCCAGAGGCTTATTCTTGGTGTGGACTTTCAGGATCTCCTCACGGCCCTTGACATCGGGCAGGCCCACATAGACCTGACGGTCAAAGCGGCCGGGACGGAGCAGAGCCTTATCCAGAATATCAGCGCGGTTGGTAGCGGCCATGACGATGACGCCATCGTTGGCCTCAAAGCCATCCATCTCCACCAGCAGCTGGTTCAGGGTCTGCTCGCGCTCGTCGTGGCCGCCGCCGAGGCCGGCGCCACGCTGACGGCCCACCGCATCGATCTCATCAATAAAGATGATGCAGGGCATGGTCTTCTTGGCCTTGTCGAACAGGTCGCGCACACGGGAAGCACCGACACCGACGTACATCTCCACGAAATCCGAGCCGGAGATGGAGTAGAACGGCACGCCGGCCTCACCGGCACAGGCACGGGCCAGCAGGGTCTTACCGGTACCCGGAGGGCCCACCAGCAGCACGCCGTGGGGGATGCGGGCACCCAGCGAGTTGAATTTATCCGGGCTCTTGAGGAATTCGACCACCTCTTTGAGCTCTTCTTTCTCCTCGTCTTCGCCCGCCACATCGGCAAAGGTAGCGGTCTTTTTGTTTTCCCGCTCGTCCTTGACCTTGGCTTTGCCCACGTTCATGATACCGCCGCCGGCACCGCCGCCGCGCATCATGGAGAAGAGCAGGAAACCTGTGCAGCCCAGCATCCCCAGATAGAACAGGATCTCCATCCAGGGGATGGTCTCCTTGAGGGAGGTGTAATCGTACTCCATGGGAGCCGTGGGGTTGGCCGCGTCATAAGAATCAATATAACTCTGCACGTTCTCAATGAAAACGTAGGCATAGGGCAGCTTGTAGCGGACCGTCACGGTACCGTCCGAGTTCTTCTCCGCGGCCGTGGAATCCGCCGACGAAGACGACAGCATCCCGGACAGCAGGCCGCCCGTGGACTCGGTCGCCGATGCGCTGGTGGCATCCGGCAGGTCCAGGTCGCCCTCTTTCAGCGTCAGGGTAATGACGCTGGTGTTGCGGTCCAGGGTGAATTTGGTGACCTGATTGTGCTCAAAGTAGTGCACCACCGTCGAGTAGCTCATGGTAGAGCCGCCGGACATACCCGTGCCGCTGGTGAACACCGACCAGATCATCAGCACCGCTGCCAATGCCAGCGCAAAGATCAGCGGGTTAATACGAGGTCTTTTTGGTTGCAAGAATGATCAACTCCAGTTCTGGTAATGTTTTTATTTCTCGTAAACGCAGGGTTTGAGGATGCCGATATACGGCAGGTTGCGGTATTTTTCGTCGTAATCCAGGCCATAGCCCACCACGAACTCATCCGGCACCTGGAAGCCCTCGTAATCCGGCTTGATATCAGCCTTGCGGCGGCTGGGTTTGTCCAGGATGGTGCAGATCTTCACGGAATTGGGGTGGCGCATCTTGAGCATGGGCACCAGGTTGGAGAGGGTGATGCCCGTGTCCAGAATGTCCTCCACGATCAGCACGTCCTTGCCGGACAGGTCGCCGTCCAGGTCTTTGATGATCTTGACCAGGCCGCTGCTGCTGGTGTTGCTGCCGCCGTAGCTGGACACGACCATGAAATCAATGCTGCAGGGGATGCTCACCGCCCGCATCAGGTCGGCCATAAAGACCACGGAGCCTTTCAGGATGGAAACGAGAACAAGGTTTTTGCCCTCATAGTCCCTGCTGATCTGTGCGCCCAGCTCCCGCACCTTGGCCTTGAGCTCTTCTTCGGAGACCAGAACGTTCTTGATATCGTCATGCATACTCATGATTCTACTTCCTCCATTGTTTGCAGTTCCAATTGCAAAACCAGCGTGCTGCCCGTATCCGGGGCAAGGCCAGCGGCAAAGCCTGTGCCGTGGACCCAAAGCACCTCGCTGCCTGCTGCCAGAAGCGGCAGGCCAGCCCGCTGCCGGGGCGGGATCCCCGCCTCGTTCATCCATTTGCGCAGCTCCTTGCCCACGCCCCGGCCTGCCGGGTGGAAACGGTCTCCCGGCTGACGGCAGCGCAGAACAAGAGCAGGATACAACGTAGTTATTTTAGCATAATCCGCTTGATTTTTTAAGTCTTTTTTATGAACACCCTGTATTTTTTCTTCAAATGGGGCCGGAACCACCCGGATTTTCAGCTTTTGGCCTCCGGGCAGGGGATATTCGGCCCCATCCATGGGGAAAAACGGCTCATAAAATCCGGTGTTCTCCGGGCAGGCATCCGGCGTTTTTTCCCGCCAGAATGTCCCCTCCCCGGCGCGGAACCGGATCTCTCCGGTCAGCTGCACCGCCCCGCTGCCGCGCCGCACCAGCGCTGCCAGCAGGCGGATGTATTTTTCCTCGGCGTCCCGCACCGGGGCCGTCAGGCTGTGGAGGGCGGTTTCCAGGATAAGCGGGTCGGCCTTTTGCAATGGCTCCAGCGCCCAGACGCCCTCCCCGGCCTCCCGCGCGTACCGCGCCCCGGCGGGGAGCTTTGGGGGCAGCCGCTGCCCGGCCTCTTCCAGCAGTGTCGCCGCCTGCCGGGCAAAATAAGCGTCTGCCCGGGCGGCTTTCTCGCAAAAGCGGGCCAGATTTTCCTCCGCCGCCTCGTTGACCGAGCCAAGAGCCGGGAGGGCGGCGTGGCGCAGGCGGTTGCGGGCGTAGTCGTCCCCCGTGTTCGTCTCGTCCGTCACCCAGCGCTGCCCGCGGGCCATACAGACAGCCTCCGTCTCTGCCCGGGTCAGGCCCAGAAGAGGGCGGCAGTAGCCGGGGCGTTTGGGGCGGATGCCCCCTGCCCCGTGCAGCCCGGTGCCCCGGGCCAGCCGGAACAGCAGCGTCTCTGCCTGGTCACTTGCAGTATGGGCCGTTGCAATGCAGTCTATCCCCTCCTGCCGCAGCTGTTCAAAACAGGCGTAGCGGAGGCGGCGGGCCCAATCCTCCCCGGCATGGGGCGGCACCGTAAAGCCAACCTCCGCCGGGCGGAAGACCCGCAGCGGCAGGCCCAGCTCCGCGCAGGCCTCCCGCACAAAAGCTTCGTCCCGGTCGGCCGTCTCCCCCCGCAGGCCGTGGTTGACATGGCAGACACTCAGCACAAAGCCGGACTCTGCCTGTAAGGCCAGCAGCAGGTGCAGCAGGGCCATGCTGTCGGCCCCGCCGGACACCGCCGCGGCCAAGTACAGCAGCTTTCCGGCTGCCAACGGCGTCAGCAGCGCCTCAGCCTCGCAAAACGCGCGGACACGCTGCAAAATGCCGGAAAAATCGTCGTGTTTCATCAGCGTTTGAAGTCCACATCCATAAAGCGGGTGTGGGCACCATCCCAGCCCAGCGGCACGGTACTGGTCTCACCATGGCGGTTTTTGGCCACGATGCATTCGGCCGTGTCGGCGTCCACCTCGGCACCGTCCGGGTTCTGGCTGGCGTAATAGGAATCACGGTAGAGGAACAGCACGCAGTCGGCGTCCTGCTCGATGGAACCGGAATCACGCAGGTCGGACAGCTGGGGGCGGTGGGAGGAGTTGTTGCCCTGCTTTTCCACCGCACGGGACAGCTGGCTCAACGCAATGATGGGCACATTCATCTCTTTGGCCATGATCTTGAGGTTTCGGGTGATGGAGCTGATCTCCTGTACACGGTTCTCGGTGCGCTGGCCCGTGGTCATCAGCTGCAGATAGTCAATGACGATGAGGCCCACATTGGGGCGGCTGGGGTCCTGGTTCACCCGGCGGATCTTGGCTTTCATCTCGGTGATGGTGATGCCCGAGGTGTCATCCATATAAATGGGCGCGTCATGGAGCTTCTCGGTGGCAAGGGCCAGGTACTCCCAGTCCTCCGCCCGGAGGGCGCCGGTGCGGAACGCCTGGCTGTCGATGCCGGCCTCCGCCGAGAGGATCCGGTTGGTCAGCTGCTCCTTGGTCATTTCGAGGCTGAAGATGGCCACCGGTACTTTCTGCTGCATGGCTACACGGGTGGCAATGTTCAGCGCAAAACTGGTCTTGCCCATACCGGGGCGGGCAGCCAGAATAATCAGGTCGCCGCGGCCAAGACCGGTGAGCACGGTGTCCAGCAGGCGGAAGCCTGTAGGGATGCCCTTGTACTTATCGGCATCCGGGCCGCTGATCTTCTGCAGATTGGTCAGCGTTTCCACCATGCTGGAAGAAAGGGGCGTCAGGGCGCTGGAATCCCGCCCGGAGCGGATCTCATAAATGCGCTGCTCCGCGTTTTCCAGCAGCAGGTCCGCGTCCGGCTCATCGCCCGCATCCTGCAAGATATCTTTCGCCACCCCCATGAGCTGGCGA
>ENA-USUJ01002202-USUJ01002202.1-human-gut-metagenome-genome-assembly--contig:-NODE-2202-length-15136-cov-3.992098_pt1 | contig 15136 bp, 10 predicted proteins | sample MGYA00250061_ERZ773398 | MGnify/ENA primary metagenome ERZ773398 (study PRJEB29103, sample SAMN06111992) | human gut metagenome | biome: human gut; feature: ankylosing spondylitis patient; material... | reverse complement strand
GGTACAAATAGAGAAGTACCTCCAAAAATCATATCAGGAGTACATGGAAGCCATAAATACAGATGACAGAGAAACTGAAGAAAAGTTTCTCAAAAACATGCTTACCCCGGAAATGCAGGAAAAACGGGCGCGACTGGCATGCGCTACGGATAGTGACCCCATGATTCGGGCGCAAGATGTTACGGAATATTCCATTCAGTCCGTACGGTGCAAGCACCTGTCTGGCTGTTGGTACGAAGTGTCATACCGCCCGTATCCCAAAGATTCGGCAACCTATATCCCATTACGTATCACGGCAGATTCCTTGGGAAAAGTACGTATTTCGTACGTAACGCCTGATTGGGGCAACCGTAATTACGGAGATTATTGGTTTGATATTCCAGAGGAAAAGGTCATAGACAATCAAGACGGGAAGACATTTGTGGAAACCTTTTACAAGTCATACGTCTATACCTACATAAAAATGAGACCGGATTTGGAACAAGGATTAAAACACTTGCGAGAGGCTTATTGTACTCCCATCATGCAGGAAAAATACGTCCGGTCAAGAAAAGAGGTAGAACAGGAAGACCCTATGTTCGATCCCGTCATTGGAAATGACGATTTCGATGTCTTTTGGTATAATTCTTTGCGAGTCCATCCTTCTGAAGCCAAAGGATGCTTCACGGTAAGCTATGGATACATGAAGATTCGAGTGGCTCTCCAATGCCAAGACGGAAAATATAAAATAGCCGACGTAGAACTTATCCTTTAAAAAACGATAAAAGGCATTGAATGTTCCACACATTCTTCATATATTTGTAGCAACCTAATTATAATGGAAAGCAAATGAAAGACCTTACCATTTGGTGCACATACCACAAGGATGAACAAATCGAACAATTCGGATTGCTTGAAGACAACGTAATGCGCCTCTTCAAGGGTAATGATACCGGAATTGAGGGAGAGAACATCAACCACCTGAATCCGTTCTATTCCGAAATCGTCACTTTATATTATGTATGGAAAAACGGAATCCAAAGCCGGAGAGTGGGATTCTGCCATTACCGCAGGCGATTTGGACGAATAGCGGATGTGGAACCCGGCGCATGCCAAGTGTTGGCCATCAATCGCAATTGCCATGTCTTCGGTCACTACAAAGGTGCACATAATTATCAGGATTTCTATGATGCCGTGGACATCCTCAACGAACGTTACGGTGAATGCAACAAATATTCCCGTTACATGTTGGAGAGCCGGACTTTCATACCGTTTTGCAGTTTCGTCATGATGTGGGAAGACTTTGAGCGTCTCTGCCTTTTTCTCTTTCCCATACTCGAAGCATTCGACCGCAAGAACAGGTTAGACATGCAGCCCGAACGTTATATGCAAAAAGCCCTTAGGGATTTTCGGTATGACAATGTCATGTACCAGCGGCGGGCGGTTTCATTTTTGGCAGAAAGGCTTATTAGTTGTTTCCTCACCTGTGAAATGAAAGTTTTCTGCGTCAATGAGATATAAGGCAATGCAAAATGTACAGCCTATAAATAATAACCATTTAAAAAGAAAAACATCATGAAAACGATTAAACCTTATTACGGTGTCAGCCCGATGAGCAGCTCAAGCGGGCCGAAAGGAAGTTCCACCAACCCCTACACGCAAGAAGAATATGAAGAAATGCTTGATGCCGGGACATGGCAGGGGGGATACGTGGAAGGACAGGGGTATTGCATGAAGCAACCCGTTGTTACAGCATCTTATCCTGACTCCGGATCCAGCAGTAGTTCGGATGATTCATGGCCTTCGGATGATTCTGAAGAGAATGACGACCATAATCCTCCGACACCACCAACACCACCGACTGGAGGTGGAGGAGGTACCGGTGGAGGTGGTGGAGGGACTTCCCATGGAGGAGGTGGTACGGGAAGTACTACAAGCACACCTGATGTCCTCCCAAAATCGGCCTTTAGAGGATACTTGGACACAGACCCAGCAGGCTGCTTGCGCAGATGCCGTGAAATGTTAGCCTTTGCTAACTGCCAATTGAGTGGTTCGGAAATCGCCATGACACATTTTGACAAAAACGGATGTGTAACAACAGCTACTGATAATTTTATTAATGGGCTAAACTACATAGATGGGCAGTTGAAACAAAAGAAACCTGTTATTGTAGCTGTAGATTATAAGCCGGGAACATCCATGGGACCAACTAAAGACGATCAAGCTGGAGATCATTTTGTAATTATTGTTGGAGGAAATCAGAATACAGGATATCATTACTTTGACCCTGCAACAAAATACGTAACAAGGGGTACAAGTTCGGCTAATAAATTCACAAGAGAAGGAAACCTCATGAAAAGTACCAATACTTGTACTGGTTCTACACATTATTATACTCTTACAAGTATAAGACAGAATAAATAGATATAAACAATTATTTTAATCTGATAGAAGAAGTATAGTACACGCTAACACATCTTCTATCAGATTAATAAAAAATATAATAATCATTCATGCTCCTACGAAACATATTCATATTCTTCTTTTTATCACATTTTGCACATGCAACCGCCCAACCGGCAGCATTCCGCACTTTCTTGTCAGGGTTTAAGAAGTGCACCCAAATTAATATGACATCATTTGGGGAGAGAACCATATCCGATTCAGTTTTGATAGATAACGACATGTATGCTCGTTTTCTTCCTCCAATACAAGACGACTGCCTTTGTGGACAGGACGATGTCTTTTGGCAAAAAGGAAGTTACATGGAGCGTGGAGGGTTTATCACCATCATGCTGAAAAGGCACTGCCAAGACTACAAGGACGGAAACAGCCAATATTTCATAGAGAACGATGTTACCGATTATATGCTCGTCACATATTCACGCGATGGTAAAATCCTGGATTTTAAAACGGTCGGACACGATGGGAGAGCGTACTTCACACGTATAGTCCCCAGTGGACAGGCACCAAACTTCCTTGTGGAGCAAGGCTCTTTGGATGATTGTACTTCAATCCTCCGATACCAAGACTTGACCTACACGGTAAGAACGTACGAATACAACGTAAGCCCGGACGGGAAAATCAAAGAGAGAACAACCGGAACAGCCCAAAAAGAAACCATTAAAAATCCGGAGAACGACCGCACCCCTATCCGGTTTGAAGAATTTATGTCCTATTTTAAGAAATGGGATAATCCTTACGTAAACGATTCCTTGTTTATACCATCTCCTCCATATGCCGACTTACCTTTTCCGGAATGTTTCTCCCTAATTCCGGACACCCTCGATTGTGGGTGTTGGCCACGCGACCTCCAATGGACACCTTGTCGATACATCGAAAGCAAGGAAGGCTATTTCTTTTTCGTCGTCAAAAGTTGCATGACTCCTCATCGCGCCCCGTCTCCATATGCGGATTACATGGTGTTGGAGTTCTGTAAAGATGGTACGTTTAGGGAAGCCTCGAATGTCTTTCATATAACAGATGACATGGATATTAAGGATTTATCGTCAGCATTGACTTTGCGGCTAAAAAGTTCCCTTGATTCAGTTATCATTGAAGAGATTTACAGGAAACTCATCTATAAAAAGGAGGATTTGTTCAAGCCTGAGATGCTAAGGACTTTCCCCGATTCAATCACACAACGACATTAAAGCCATGAAACATGCCATTTTAATCTTAGCCCACAAAAACATCGGTCAGCTATGCAGGTTGGCTGGATATTTCGAAAAGGATTGCGACGTATTCATCCATATAGACAAAAAGCAACCCGTCACACGCGAAGAGGAAGAAAAGTTGCGTAGTTACAAACAAGTGAAAGCCGTTTCGCGTGAATATGACGTGAACTGGGGCGGCACAAGTGTATTGGAAAGCGAAATGCACCTGTTGCGCATGGCTGTGCAACGCAGTGATGCCGATTACTTTCATCTTATCAGCGGGCAAGATTATCCGACTCGTCCGTTAGATTATTTCCTGGAGTTCTTTAACCGGAATGCGGGAAAAGAATACATCGGATACCTGCATTTGCCGCATCCTAACTGGGAAGACAATACTTTCCGCCGACTGCAATATTATTATCCATACGACTATGCCGCAGGCAAAAGGAATCCGCGCGGGTGGGTCAGGGAACAGGTAAGGCAACAACAGGCCAAAAGGGCAAAACGCCCCATTCCCGATGAGTTCGACCATCTGTACGGCAGTTCGCAATGGTGGTCCATTACCCGAAAGGCTGCCACCACCTTGTTGGACTATACCGACCGCTTCCCCTCGCTTTATGGCCGGATGTGGATGACTTTCGCACCGGAGGAATGTTATGTGGCCACCGTATTGGTCAATTTAATGGATAAGGAAGACATCGTGCCTTGGAACCACCGTTTTATCCGTTGGAAACATGAAAACGGCAACCGTCCCGCCAATTTGGGATGTGAACATTTCCGTTACCTTTTGGAAAACGAATACCTTTTCGCCCGTAAAATCGAACTGCCATGTAGTACGGTGCTATTGGACAGGATAGACCGGTATCTGCTACAAGACAGGGAGATTGGCCTGACAAAGACCGGAGGTTGGACGTATGACGGTTTCCTGAAATACGGATACGACAAAACATTTTGCGATTTCGTCACGCAAATGTGGTGGGACATAGGGGCACGGACGGGAATAGACATAGGATGCGGTGCCGGTTACTATGTCTCGCAATGGAGGAGCCGCGGACTTGCGTTTGCCGGATATGACGCGAATCCCCGTACGCCGGATTTGTCCGGTATGCTCCTGCCCGAGGGGGATGCTGTTTGCGAAGTGGCAGACCTCACGGAAGAACTGGATATTTCCACTCCCTTTGATATCGTGGTATGCAAGGACGTGCTTCCCTATATCCCTGAAAAATCGGCATCCACGGCCATACGTAACCTCGCACGCCTATCGTCGCATTTCATCCTGTTAAGTTGGAACGTACCGGACTCCGTGGCCACTTTCCCCCATCGGGATATGACAGATGAAGACATTATCCCTCACTTTGAAAACGAAGGCTATACCGTAGAAAAGTATATGACGGCCAGGCTGCACGTCGTTTTAAAAAGGAAAGACTGCTGTGTGCTCACCCGGCGGAATTTACCACTCATCAACTACTGAAACAACTGCTTTTCATAAGAAAAAGAACTGCCGATTTCGTTGCCCAGTGATAACTTCTTCGTAATTTTCTTGCGAATTTGTTGTTTATTTGCAGATAATAATTTAACTTTGCCACAAATAAAAGAGAAAATGAAGAATATTGCAACACGCCACCATCATCATCCTAACGGTTAGAAATCGGTAGGCTGTCCCGCGTGTGCCAATAGAAGGATAGAAATGAAGGCTTGCCGATATGAACGGTGAGCCTTTTTTGATAGTTTAAGAATACTTCATTAAAAAAACAGATATGCTTAGAATTGCAGTACAGTCGAAAGGACGTCTTTACGAAGACACCATGGCGCTCCTGGCGGAGGCCGACATCAAAGTGAGTTCATCCAAGCGCACCTTGTTGGTGCAGTCTTCCAATTTCCCCGTCGAGGTGCTTTACCTGCGCGACGACGATATTCCGCAGTCCGTGGCGGGAGGAGTGGCCGACTTGGGTATCGTGGGCGAAAATGAATTTGTGGAAAGAGAGGAGGATGCCGTGGTGGTACGCCGTCTGGGCTTCAGCAAGTGCCGCCTTTCGTTGGCCATACCCAAGGCTGTGGATTATTCCGGCCTTTCTTGGTTCGAAGGCAAGAAGATAGCCACTTCCTATCCCAATATCTTGAGAAAATTCATGAAGGAAAACGGAGTGGAGGCGGACATCCACGTCATTACCGGTTCTGTGGAAATCGCGCCCGGTATCGGACTGGCCGACGGTATTTTCGATATCGTAAGCTCCGGTTCCACCCTGGTAAGCAATAACTTGCAAGAGGTGGCCGTCGTCATGAAGAGCGAAGCGTTGCTCATCGCCAACCGGAATATGGACGATGCCAAGAAGGCTATTCTGGACGAATTGCTGTTCCGCATCGAGGCGGTAAAGAGTGCGGAAGACAAGAAATACGTACTGATGAACGTGCCGTCGGACAAGGTGAAAGATGTCGTGTCCGTATTGCCCGGAGCCAAGAGTCCCACGGTGATGCCTTTGGCGCAGGAAGGGTGGAGCAGTGTGCACACCGTCATCGACGAGTCCCGCTTTTGGGAGATTATCTCCAAACTGAAGGAGTTGGGAGCGCAAGGCATTCTGGTCGTTCCCGTAGAGAAGATGATTCTTTGAGCCGGACAGGTTGGTATTTTCATATCAAAAAGAGGAGGACAGCAAATGAATGTGATAAAATATCCGCAAAAAGAAGAATGGGACGAACTGTTGAAACGTCCCGTAATGAACGTGGACACGTTGCGTGAAACCGTATGCAGGGTGTTGGACGACGTGAAGACGGGCGGCGACCGCGCCGTCATGGCCTACGAAAAGCAGTTCGACCATGTGGAACTGGAGCGTCTGGCCGTCACGGAAGAAGAAATGGACGAGGCCGAACGTCTGGTGTCGCCTGAACTGAAGGATGCCTTGCGCTTGGCGCACGACAATATAGGGAAGTTCCACGCTTCCCAACGCTTTGAAACGACGAAGGTGGAAGTCCGTCCCGGGGTGACCTGTTGGCAGAAAGCCGTTCCCATAGAACGGGTGGGGCTTTACATACCCGGAGGGACGGCGCCGCTTTTCTCCACGGTGCTGATGCTGGCCACACCAGCCAAGATTGCCGGATGCCGTGAAATCGTGCTTTGCACGCCGCCGGGACGTGACGGCAAGGTGCATCCTGCCATCCTTTGCGCAGCCCGTGTGGCCGGAGTGAACCGTATTTTCAAGGCAGGCGGCGTGCAGGCCATCGGCGCCATGGCCTACGGTACGGAAAGCGTGCCCAAGGTGTATAAGATATTCGGCCCCGGCAATCAGTACGTCATGGCGGCCAAGCAGCAAGTGTCGCTTCATGATGTGGCCATCGACATGCCCGCCGGACCTTCGGAGGTGGAGGTATTGGCTGACGCCGCTTCCAATCCGGTATTCGTGGCGGCCGACTTGCTTTCGCAGGCCGAGCATGGCGTGGACAGCCAGGTCTTGTTGGTGACGACCGACGAAGCTTTGGTCGGCAAGGTACAGGACGAAGTGGAACGCCAGTTGGCTGCCCTTCCGCGCAAGGAAATCGCGGAGCAGGCATTGGCCCACAGCAAACTTGTCGTGGTGCGCGACATGGACGAGGCGTTGGAACTGACCAACCGTTACGCGCCCGAACATCTGATTATCGAAACGGCCGATTACATGCAGGCCGCCGAACGTGTGGTCAATGCAGGCAGCGTGTTCCTCGGTTCTTATACGCCGGAGAGTGCGGGGGATTATGCTTCGGGTACGAACCATACGTTGCCTACCAATGGTTATGCCACGGCTTATAGCGGTGTCAACTTGGACAGCTACCACCGTAAGATTACGTTTCAGGAACTTACGCCGCAGGGGGTCCGTGCCATCGGCCCGGCCGTGGAACTCATGGCGGCGGGCGAGCATCTCGACGCACACCGCAATGCCATGACCGTAAGATTGGAATCCATTAAAACCGAAATGAAATGAGCATGAAACCTTTGCAAAAACTGGTGCGCCCGAACATCTGGGCGCTGAAGCCGTACAGTTCGGCCCGTGACGAATACAAGGGTGCGGCGGCTTCCGTCTTTCTCGATGCGAACGAGAATCCTTACAATGCCCCGTACAACCGCTATCCCGACCCTTTGCAATTGGAGGTGAAAGAGATGTTGGCTCCCGTCAAAGGCGTGAAGCCCGGACAAATCTTTCTCGGTAACGGCAGTGACGAAGCCATCGACTTGGCATTCCGGATATTCTGCGAACCGAAAACGGACAACGTGGTGGCGATAGCCCCTACTTACGGTATGTATAAAGTGTGTGCGGACATCAACGACGTGGCCTATCGCCCCGTATTGTTGGACGACGGTTTCCGGTTGGATGCCGGCAAATTGCTGGCTGCTGTGGACGAACACACGAAACTGATATTCCTTTGTTCGCCGAACAACCCTTCGGGAAACGACTTGGAGCGGGAGGAAATCGTCAAGGTGCTTGAGCGTTTTCCGGGGATGGTGGTCATCGATGAGGCATACGCCGACTTTTCTGGACAGAAGCCGTTCCGTGAAGATTTGGAGGCATATCCGAACCTCATCGTGCTCAACACGTTTTCCAAGGCATGGGGGAGCGCGGCCATCCGCTTGGGCATGGCCTTTGCCTCCGAAGAGGTCATCTCTTTATTTAATAAGGTGAAGTACCCTTACAACGTGAACCAACTGACCCAGCGTCAGGCCGTGGAGATATTGAAGAAGCGTTTCGATGTGGACAAGTGGGTGAAGACGTTGCTGCGCGAACGCGGGCAGGTCATGGCGGCCTTTGCCGAACTGGATATCTGCGAGAAGATTTATCCGACGAATGCCAATTTCTTTCTGGCGAAAGTCAAAGGAGCCGATGCGATATACGCCTATTTGGTGAAGAACGGCATTATCGTGCGCAACCGTTCGAGAGTGGAACTTTGCGGCGACTGCCTGCGCGTGACCATCGGTACGCCGCAGGAGGACAACAGCCTGTTGGGCGCGTTGCGTTCTTACAAACCGGAGACGATAAAATGAACATCATGAAAAAAGCCTTGTTTATAGACCGCGATGGCACTTTGATAAAAGAGCCGGCGGACGAGCAGATAGACGCGTTTGAGAAATTGGAGTTCGTGCCGGGTGTGATGCGCAATCTGGCATTTATCCGCCAGAAACTGGATTACGAGTTTGTCATGGTGTCCAACCAAGACGGGTTGGGCACGGATGCCTTTCCTGAAGACACTTTTTGGCCGGTGCACAATCTGATGATGCGCACCTTGGAGGGAGAGGGCGTAACGTTCGACGACGTGTTGATAGACCGCAGTTTCCCGGAAGAGAATTTGCCCACGCGCAAGCCGGGTACGGCCATGTTGGGACGTTACACTTCGGGCGGTTACGACATGGAGGCCTGTTGGGTCATCGGCGACCGTGAGACGGACGCGCAGTTGGCCTTGAACCTCGGTTGCCGTGCCTTGATTCTGAAGGAGAAGGACGAGGACTCCTTTACGGACGAGCGCATCCGCTACGTGAACAGTTGGGACCGCATTGCCGAAATCCTTTTTGCCGGAGAACGTAAAGCCCGTGTGCGCCGCACGACCAAGGAGACCGACATCGAGGTACGCTTGGATTTGGACGGCAGCGGCCGGTGTGATATCCGTACGGGATTGGGATTCTTCGACCACATGCTGGAGCAAATCGGCAAGCATGGCGGAATGGATCTGTATATCCGCACGGAAGGGGACTTGCAGGTGGACGAACACCACACGATAGAGGACACGGCCCTGGCTTTGGGAGAGTGCCTGTTGCGTGCTTTGGGCGACAAGCGCGGCATCGAGCGTTACGGCTATTGTCTGCCCATGGACGACTGCCTGTGCAGCGTGGCTCTCGATTTCGGCGGACGGCCTTGGTTGGTGTGGGATGCCGAATTCCGTCGCGAGAAAGTGGGCGAGATGCCCACCGAGATGTTCCTCCATTTTTTCAAGAGCCTGAGCGACGCGGCGCGGATGAACTTGAACATCAAGGCCGAAGGCGTGAACGAGCACCATAAGATAGAGGGAATTTTCAAGGCTCTGGCCCGGAGCCTCAAGATGGCGGTACGGCGCGACATCTATCATTACGAGCTGCCTTCGAGCAAGGGAGTCCTTTGACGTGAAGTTAGTATCCTTTACAGAAAGGACGGGGTTGCGGAAGGTGTGACGCTGTCCTGCTGAGAACGGAAAATCGTTTGGCGCAGAACGGAAAATCATTCGGCTGAGATTGATTTTCCGTTCTGCGGTTGTTTTTGGAGTATTGTATAGCGCTGAGTATGAATGTGTTATTGGGCGTTAACTTCTTTTCGAGGAGGAAACTGGGGCTTTTTGATTTTATTGACAGAATTAAAAAGTTTAGGTGAAAAGTCTCCAAACATGGCAGTCTGTTGAGTTATTTATGTATTTTTGTATCATCTTGTGAATTAATCTAATAAAATAAACCCCATGAAAAAGAAACAGATTTTGTTTTTTGCTTGCTGCTTGGCTTTAGGAAGCAGCACAATGGATTTGTGTGCCCAACGGACGATGGACAAACTGGGACGCGGCCTTGTGGCCACTGTCACCCAAAGCGGAAGTGGAAACTTCGTGAGTTGGCGTGTGTTGGGCGAGGAGTACTACGATGTGGCTTACAACCTTTATGCCAACGGTGAGTTGGTGGCCAAAGGGCTGTCTGCGAGTAACTATGTCCATACGGGAGGAACGGCCGAAACCCGATATACGGTGGCTCCCGTGGTGAAAGGCAAGGAGGGGGAACAGTGTGACCCCGTCAAACGTTTCAAGGAATTCAGTTTCTATTCCCTTACAGGACAGAATACAGGCTTCCTTAGAGTGCCGGGCGCGGAAATGAAAGGACGTAACGGCGAGGACCTGACGGAAAACTATATGTTCAACGATGCCGTGTTGGCCGATGTCGATGGCGACGGGATGCCGGAGATTATCGCCAAGCGTCTTTATACGGGTACGCCCGGAGTGGCGGACGTGGCCAACACTTCGGCTTACAACCGCATCGAGGTGTACAACGTCAAGGGAGAGCGGCTATGGTACATTGATATCGGTCCGAACATGCAGTCGGGACCCGATGAACAGTTCGATGCCGTAGCTTTCGACTGGGATGAAGACGGCAGGGCCGAAGTGCTGATGCGTGGGGCGGACAATATGATTGTCCATCATCCGGACGGCACGGTCACGGAAGTGGGCAATATGTCCCATGATATCCGTAAGATTAACAATACCGAATATTCCATGCCCGATAACGAGTATTTGCTCTATATGGAGGGTGCCACGGGCAAATTGTACGAAATCGGGGAAAACGGCGAGAAATGGATGCCTTACCCTTGCAAACGGCTGGAACCGGGCGAGACGGACTGGACGGCAGCCTGGGGCGACGGCACGGGGCATCGTGCCACCAAGCACTATTTCGGTGCGCCTTATCTGGACGGCCGGCATCCTTCCATTTTCGTCGGACGCGGTTGCTACACGCGTCACAAGTTTTATACTTTCGACGTAGACCCTGCTACGCATAAGCTGACGGAACGTTGGAATTGGGTATGCAGCGTGGGAGGTCCGTGGTTCGGGCAGGGTTACCACAACTTCGGCGTGGCCGATGTGGACATGGACGGACGGGATGAAATCGCGTTCGGTTCAATGATAATCGATGATAATGGAAAGGGATTGAGTACTACCGGCCTCGGGCATGGCGACGCCCAACATTGTACCGATTTGGATCCTTACCGCTTCGGACAGGAGATGTTTGCCTGCAACGAAAGTTCCCCGGCCATGAACTACCGGAATGCCACCACGTCGGAACTGTATTACCGTTTGCAAAGTACCAGTGACGACGGGCGTGCGTTGGCCGGCAAGTTCTATAAGGATTATCCGGGTTGCCAAGGGGCAAGCAGCCAGTCGGGCGTCATCAGCCTCACGGCAGACAAGCCGTTGCCCGATGTCGCGGGATGGGACTTGAATTTCCGTATCTATTGGGACGGCGACCTTTGCGAGGAGGTGCTCAACAGTCCCGGAACGGCGCGCCAGCCCAAAATCGACAAACCCGGAGTGGGGCGTATCTTCTTGGGGAACGGTACCATGAACAATGGGACTAAAAACAACCCATGCGTCACGGGTGACCTCTTCGGTGACTGGCGAGAGGAACTGCTCGTACGCGACGGGAAAGACTTGCTGATTTATACGACCAACTACCCGACGGATTTCCGTATCCCCACTCTCTGGCACGATCATCAATACCGGCAGGGCATGGTGTGGGAAACCATCGGTTACAACCAACCTCCCCACTTGAGTTATTTCTTGGGCGAACTGGAGGGCATCACCGTGGCTCCGCCGCCGCTCACCACGGAAGGGCGTACGCAGATTGCGAATGGGGGCAATATTACTACGGCACACAACGGTAGTCAGGTGCTTGTGTTCGACAATGCGGACACGCAAGTGGCAGTGGAGTCCGGTGCCGAACCATGGGTGGCTGTGTTCAACGTGCCTTCGTGGGTGAAAGGAACGGCACCGAGCGATTGTACCACGAAAGACGTGCCTATCGATTATGACTATTATACTTGTACGGTGACGGGTAGCGGGTTCAGTGGAGCCACACGCGTGGTCAAGCAGGGGGAAGGCACGTTGGTGCTGCCGGACGTGGAGATGACCCATCGCGGCAATACGGATGTGTGGAACGGGACGCTCGTTTTCAACGGGACGATGAAACAGTCCTCCCTTTGGCTTAACCGTCATACGTCGCTCCGTTCCGCCGGTACTTTCCGTAGCATCAAGGCGGACTATAATGCCACGGTCTATCCGGGCGGTGACGGACAGGTCGGCACCATTACGACGGACTCCGCGACGCTGGGTTTCGGTTCGCGCGTGGTCTTTGATTTGAAGAATGACTTTACTTCCGACCGTCTCGATGCTAAGGTGCTTACCATCGAAACGAAGTCGTGGAAATACGGGCCGAAGTATTTGGCGCCGGTGTTTGAGTTCCGGGGCGAAGAAGTGCAGCCCGGACGGTATCCGATAGGTACGGCAGCTACGGTCAAGGGGGATTTTTCCAGTATCCTCATCGAGGGTATCAGTTCGCAAATGAGTGCCAGGTTGGTGTTGGAGGATGGGATGCTTTACCTTTCCCTAAGCGATGTGCGTGCTGCATCCGATGTGGTTTGGAACGGTTTGAACAGCAATATTTGGGACTTTGGCCAAAGCGAGAATTTCACCTTGGCAGAGGAATCCGATCCCGTATTTTTTGTGACGGGTGACAGGGTTCTGTTCGACGATACGGCTGAACGCAAGAATGTGAGCCTTTCCGGCAGTATCGAAGCCGAAAGCGTCACTGTGGACAATAGTAAGAGCTATGTTTTCAACGGGAACGGTTTTCTGGCAGGGCATACGGCATTGGTGAAACGTGGCAGTGGCGTGCTGGCCATCAGCAATGACAATACGTATACGGGCGGTACGCGCATCAGCGGCGGTACGGTGTCGGTGAATATGTTGAGCAACTCCACACGGGCTTACGGAGGTCTGGGCGGAGTGGTGGAATCGGCCGACCTCTTCGTCATAGAGAACGGCGCCACGTTGCGGACGACGGAGACTGTTACCCAAGGCTCTCCCATGAAGATGGAAGGCGAAGATGGCGGCTGCGTTGAGAATCTCAAGGATTTCATCATCGAAACCCCGGTGGAGGGTACGCTACTCACCAAGAAAGGAGACGGATGGATGAAACTGAACACGGCCTGTCCTTCGTTGGAACGCCTTGCCCTCGATGGCGGTACCGTGCAGTGTGTGGCTTGCGACAAGCCTGCGCGGACGGTGGAGTTCCGTTCCGGCACGTTGTATGAAAATACAGGTTCAAGTTATGCCATTCATGTGCCGGAAGGCGGTAGCGGTACGTGGTCGTTGGCCAACCGTTCTACCTATAATAATAAGATTACGGGCGAAGGTACGCTTACGATATATTGTGCAGTGGAACATGGTAACGGTTGGTTTGCCACACGTACGCCGGTGGCCGTCAATTTGAGCCTGTTTACAGGGACAATCAATGCCACGGCCGACATGGCCGACAGCTATCCGCGTTTTACGCTCAATACGTCTTCGGGTATGCCGGACGGAACGCTTAATATCGCCGGAGGAGTAACAGTGCAAAACACCGGGCGGACTTTCCGTATTGGGAAACTGGCCGGAAAAGGTGCGTTGGGCGGTTATGCTTCTTTTGCCAATGACGGGGCCACGGGTGTCAACACGTGGCAGGTGGGATGTGACGATGATTTCGCTTGGGCCGGAACCGTGACAGCCAATTCTAAGTTCGAGAAAGTGGGCAGCGGCAAGATGACGGTCAGCGGAGTATGGGACAATACGGGCGAAGTGGCCGTGAAGGAAGGCACACTTTGCCTGAATGACCGTTCGGCAGAAAATGCCATGTTGGGAAGCGGAGAACTCTCGGTTGAGGACGGTGCGGTTTTGTGTGGCATGGGTAAATTGGGCAATGCTTCGGTCACGGTGGAACGTGGCGGACGCTTGTATTCCGGAACGCGTGAGGGGGCTTCCTCAGGGACGTTGGATTTCTCAGGCAAGAGGCTCACGGTAAGTACCGGTGGGGAGGTGCTGTTCAATGTGGCTTCCAAGGTACGCTGTACGACCTTGGAAGGAATAAGCTCGTTCTCCCTGCGTGGTACGCTGAAAGTGTCGGTACGTGAAGGGCTCGAACTGGAAGCCGGTGATGAGTTCCAACTGTGGGTCGCAAACCGGACGGCACTTTCATCTGCCTGCACGTTGGATTTGGATAGCCCCGGAGAGGGTTTGGAATGGGACACTTCTGCATTGGAGAACGGAATCTTGAAGGTGAAAACTGCGACGGGTATTACGGGGGTGGTTTCTGGTGAACCGGTAGATTGCGTGGTTTATACGTTGGATGGAGCACGTGCGGGATATTTTACCTGCATGCCGTCGGAAGTCAGGGTGTATATGGAAGAGAATGGATTTAAGTCTGGTATGTACATGGTTAAGATGACCCAAGGTCAGCGGACGGTGAGCCGTAAAGTAACTGTGGACTGACGGGGCATGCCGCACAGTTGGAAATTGTGCGGCGTAGCATTCTTTAACATAGAATTAAGGAAAATACACTGTAATGATTACAAATATGAACGTTTTTATCCGTATCTTTGAAACGTTAGAAAAGTTATAGATTTAAATTCAAAATTTTAAAAAGAAAAGTTATGGGGAAGAGTATTAAAGGTACGCGTACGGAAAAGAATCTGATGATTTCTTTTGCCGGTGAGTCTCAGGCCAGAATGAGATACACTTACTTTGCCAGTGCGGCAAAGAAAGAGGGTTATGAACAGATTGCGGCTATATTTACGGAAACGGCCGACCAGGAAAAAGAACATGCAAAACGTATGTTCAAGTGGCTGGAAGGCGGTATGGTAGAGATTACGGCCCTTGCCATCAAGGAAGGTACGGAACTCATCAAACAGGCGGTCGAAGGTGCCATCCTCAGCAAGCTTGTTCTTGCA
>ENA-USUJ01002197-USUJ01002197.1-human-gut-metagenome-genome-assembly--contig:-NODE-2197-length-15167-cov-8.741286_pt1 | contig 15167 bp, 22 predicted proteins | sample MGYA00250061_ERZ773398 | MGnify/ENA primary metagenome ERZ773398 (study PRJEB29103, sample SAMN06111992) | human gut metagenome | biome: human gut; feature: ankylosing spondylitis patient; material... | reverse complement strand
GGTGGTTTAGGACTCGATTCTATTGACGCACTTGAGATTATTCTTATTTTAGAGCGTAACTATGGAATCAAAATAAAGAATCCTGCAGAAGGGAAACAGATTTTCTACTCAATACGTACATTAGCTAACTATATCTCTGAAAATCAGAAACAATGAAGATATATGTAACCGGTTTAGGTGTTGTTTCAGGTATTGGTCTGGGTGTTGCAGAAAATATAGCTTCACTCAGGAAACATCAGCATGGTATGGGGAAAGTCACTCTTTTCCCTACGGAACTGGATGTACCCGTATCAGAGGTAAAATACAGCAATGAAGAACTAAAACGGTTACTCTCTTTAGATATACAAAAAACGTTTTCACGGACAGCCTTATTAGGTATGTTAGCTGCCCGAGAAGCAGTCGATGACGCCCGGTTAGATTTGAATACTTTGCGTGTAGGTCTCATTTCTTCCACCTCTGTAGGCGGTATGGATTTGAGTGAACACTTCTACAATACCTTTAAAAAAGACAATAGAAAAGGAAGATTACGGGAAGTCATCTCTCATGACTGCGGTGCAAGTACTGAAATGATAGCAGATTATCTGAAAGCAAATGACTTTGTAACCACTATCAGTACAGCCTGCTCATCAGCAGCTAATGCTATCATGTTAGGAGCCCGTATGATCAGGAATGGCCAACTGGACGCTGCCATTGTAGGAGGTACGGACGCCTTGTGCAAGTTTACCCTCAACGGCTTCAACTCACTTATGATTTTGGATAAGGAACACTGCCGTCCTTTTGACGCATCCCGTGCAGGCCTCAACTTAGGAGAAGGAGCCGGATATATTGTGCTTCAATCAGAGAAACTACTCCAGAAAGAGCCTTATTGCTTATTAAGCGGATATTCGAATGTGAATGAAGCTTTTCATCAGACCGGCAGTTCACCTGAAGGAAACGGACCATTCTGGTCCATGACAGAAGCTATAGCTAAGAGTGAAATTCCTCCTGAAGAGATTGATTATATCAATGTACATGGCACAGGAACTCCAAGTAATGATCTTTCAGAAGGACTTGCTATCCGACGGATTTTTGGTGATAAAATTCCTCCGTTCAGTTCTGTCAAAGCGTTTATCGGTCATACATTAGGGGCTTCGGAAGGAATTGAAGCGGTTTATTCTGTTCTCTCCGTATATCATGGTTTCATCTATCCCAATCTGAACTTCAAAGAACCTATAGAAGAAAACATGTTGATGCCCGAAACCTCATTCCGCGAGGGACTACCCATTCGTAATGTACTATCGAATTCTTTTGGATTCGGTGGAAATGATTCTTCAATCCTGTTTTCCACATTAAAAGAGAAATGATGCAACCTGTCTATATCAATCATATTGCTTCTATTCACGCGGATACTGCTTCCGGAGAATCCCCTTATTTATTCGCTAACGAACCGGATTACAAGAGTATTATCACAAATGCCGCACTACGGAGGCGCATGAGCCGGATCGTCAAAATGGGAGTTGCCTGCGGACTGGAATGTATCAGTACCCTACCTTCCGAAAAAGTACATGCGATCATCACCGCAACCGGACTCGGATGCCTGGCAGATACAGAGAAGTTCTTGAATACAATCATTGAGAATGAAGAACAACTACTGAACCCAACCCCCTTTATCCAGTCAACCTTCAACACCATCGGAGCTCAAATAGCATTACTCCGCCAGATACATGCTTACAACATGACGTATGTGCACCGGGGATTGAGTTTCGAAAGTGCACTATTGGACGGTATGATGAGAATCTGGGAAGGTGATGAAAATGTCCTTGTAGGAGAAACGATTTCGGATAATAGCTGAAGCTTCCGTCGGCGTTCTGCTTTCCGCATATTATGCCTGCACGCTGGAGCGCTGTGACATAATCGACTGCGTACTTTGATATCTGCGCACTGTCGGCAAAGGCAGCGGCCGGTGCATCGTCGGACAGCTTTATGCCGGCATAGTCGGCATAGCGGCAGATTATGGCCGCCATCTGCTCGCGAGTTATGTTGTCATTCGGCTTGAAGGTTGCCGAATCAATGCCGAGTACGATGCCGTTATTTGCAGCCCACTCGACATACGGCGCGAAAACGCTCTTATCGCTGACATCGGTGAAGCGACACTTTCCGTAAGCGCTCGTGTCCACTCCGTCGAGACAGGCGAGCATTTTCACGAACTCTGCGCGCGTTACGTTGCCGGTCGGATCAAATATGCTGTCCGAGCGGCCGTTTACAACGCCGAGCTGATACATCTTGAGGATGTAATCATACGACCAGCGATCCTTCGCAACATCAGTGAATGACATCGTCTTGCCGATAGGTTCTTCGGCCGGAGTGCTGCTGCCATAGGTACTCGTAACCCTGCTTATAAGCTCCATGTACAGATGCCGGGTATTTGAAACGGTGTTTGAAAGAATGCCGCCGATGATGCTAAGATGATCGTACGGCTGAGTCGGGAAGACATTCCATATACCCTTCGCATAGCTTTCCTTGTTGTATCCGTCGCAGACAACAAAGCCCCGGCTTCCGTCGGATTTTTCGCACTTGAGCCTGCTGTTTATGGGATACAGGCCGGACACGACGTTTACCATGCCGTCGTTCGGCAGCCACGTTCTGTCGATATAAACGCCGCCGGCAGTATATTTGTCATAATACTTACCAATCATCGCAGCAAAGGGCTTAAGCAGCGCAAACACGGATGAGTCGGGCACTTCGTTTCCGCTCACGCTGCTCGGGTGCGTTGCGTCGCCGCAGACGGAGAAGTAATAAACATTGTTCTGCATCTCTATCCCGTCGTTTATCTTCAGCGCATTGTCTATGGTGAGGTCGTATATTGCATTGTCATTATGACTCATGAAGTTGCTGCTGTTGAGGACTCGGATGAGATACTGCATATCGGTCTCGCCGTCCTTGCGGTAGATCCCGAAATGCTCAAGCTGGAGATCGTACACACCCTTAAGCTTGGTAAGGCCGAGAGCTGCGCCGAAATTATAGATTGCATCGGTTACCACCTTGGTCGAAACATCGCAGGTTTCGATAAACGTGGTTCCGTTGTGCGGCGCAGCAACCGCCGTGAGCGAATACACCCAGTTGCCCTTGCCGCCCTCAAACAGCGGAGATACCTTTGTGCCTGCCGCCTTTGCGGCCGCGACCTCTTCCGCGCTGCCGTTTGCAAGCAGCTCGAGGAACAGGCGCGTCGTCGCGCCGCCGAAGCTGTGTCCGATGAGATTAATTTTCTTCTGCGCGCTCCAGCCTTCAAAAAGCGGTTTTTCATAGGTTATCCCGTAGCGATCGTGACCCTTGGCCGCCGAGTGCGCAGCGCCGTAGTCAACCGTTCCGCCGACAAGCTGCGCATAAAGCTCGCACGCTCTGTCCCATGCTCCGGAGAGCGGTCCGACCTGAGCGGCATAGCTCTCGTAGCCCTTTGAGTTCAGGTACTTCATGAGATTGCCCGTTGTCATGCCCCAATACGGCATGATCGGATCGAGCATCGATCTTTCGCCCCAGCCCATAAGGCCGTGGACAAAAACGAACGGATAGTCGTCCTCCGGGTTCCCCTCGGCCGATGCCGCTGCCGGCAACAGGCTGCAAAGCAGCAGCACCGCAAGCAGCAGACTTAGAAGCTTTTTTGACTTTTTCATTTTTCTCCCCCTTGTAAATTATTTTCCCGTTAAGTATACAAAAAGTCTATTCTTATATTACCATACTATGAGTTGCCGGTCAACTGTTTGCCTGCATTTTCGGCGGCATGGTATTTTTGCTTGCATATTCTCTCCCGTTGGTGTAAAATAATCTCCGCACCACGATAATTGCGGATGTCGTCTAATGGCAGGGCCCCAGCTTCCCAAGCTGGCGACGCGGGTTCGATTCCCGTCATCCGCTCCAGACATAGCAAAATCCCGAAGTCGTTGAAACTTCGGGATTTTCTTTATCTATCAATGGTTTGCGGCGTTTTGCGCTGTGCAGATATTTTCCACAAATTTCAGACAACAGCTGCCGTTTGTAGGGCTTTTAAGTGACCATTTTACACCACTTTTTACACCACCTAAAAAATGGACGGTGTTATTCCACGTCCACAATCCCAAAGTAATACGCTGCCATCTTTGCATTGGGGCTTTTCGCGTCCTTATCGAACAGAAACGCCTTTGCCATACAAGCGTAAAATTCGGGTGTGCCTACGTTATATTTGTTGGCGACGGTGCAGTAATCCGAATACATCATGTTCATTGCGACGTTCCAGCAATAATCGGTTATGTGGTCGAATTTAACGCCGATAGACTGTGCGACTGCCGTTGTCTGCGCGATCGTCCAGTGCCCGCCGGTCGTGCCGTCGTCGTTCAGCATTTTAGCGTTCCATGCCTCCGCGTCGTCACGAGTAAATTTACCTGTGCGGCATAGACACTGTTCCATGCTGTCTATCGCTTCCCAGCAATCTACCATGCCATGCACTGCCTGATACGTCCGTTCTGTAGACGGTGAGGCCATGTATTCAGATATGGCATTTTCAAGCTTTTCTTTGTAAGCTTTGATTTTATCTTTCATGCCAGTTTCACCATGCTTGCGCAAACATGCGTAACGGTACCCGCAATACCGCCGATAACCGCGCTGATCGTCGGCGCGCCATTGCAACATACGGGAATGTAAATTGTGGTTTCTACATGCAGCGAATAAATATTATTTGCCGCTGTAGTCACCTGCGCATCTGCGCACGGAAGCGCGATAGTGTCTTTAAACGCATTCAGCGTCGCCGTGCCTGCGCCGCCTGCCGTGAATGTTACATCATAGCTAATACGATAAAGGCCGCTGGACGCGACTACAAAGCCGCCTGTAACGGTGTCGATAGAACATCCTGTGTCGGTGTTCAAAACTCCCAGCACGTTAACGGGCGTACCGGCAGCCACAAAGGTCTGTGCGGTGTTATTATATGCGTTCTGTGCACTTTTATAGTGTGCGTTTTTCAGTTTAGAATTGCAAGCCATAATTATAATTCCTTTCTTAATTAAATATTAATAATGCCCGTGCAGCGTTTACCACACGGGCTAACGCTGTTAAAGCGGATAATCATTTAGGGTTATGCGCAGCAACCGCCGCCGCAAAACGGGGACATACCGGCGTTGTAGGTATAGCCGTTGGGATAACGAACCACGCCATACATACGGTTATCCATTTCAAGGCTGGCAATACGCGCCGACTGTTCGGCAATACGCTGTTCAAGCTGCGACTTTTCCAGCGCCGCAAACTTTGCTTCAAGATTTGCGTTAACGCCGTCGATGGCGCGCTGTGTGTTGCAGCAGCATTCCGCAAGCTGTGCCTGGATGCTGTTGCCGGTCTGCATAATGGTCATGTTCGTACCATTCTGAGCAAGCGCCATCTCTTTACCGAGCTGGCCTATGTTGCCCTGCACATCGTAGCCAAGATTGCAAATGCCGTTGCCGATATTGGTAAGGCGATCATTAAGCAGGCCAAACTGCTGGCCGAAAAGGATCTCCTGCTGTGATGCAGCGGTTGCATACTGGCCATAATCACCGGCGCGGTTAAAGCCGCCGAACATCATAAAGAACAGGAACAGTACAACCACAAGCAGCAAACCGCCACTGCCAAAGCCGAAACCGTCGTTATCTTTGTTGCCTACAACGGATGCAAGATCGGATAAACTGTAATTATCCATCGTTTTTCTCCTTTCGTAGATTTTTTATAATAAACCGTGTCGACCCGGCCTATTTCAGAAACTGCATGAAGAATTTTGCTTGTTCTTTTAATTCTTCAAATTGTTCTTTCGTCATTCGCCCTGATGTTAGAAGCTTTTCGATTTCCGCGCCTGCTTTTTCGGGTGTCATGCCCTGCGCGAATTTGCGAAATTCAGCTATCATTGCAATAGGGTTATTCGGCATTCGCTTTCCCACGCTTTGCCCTAACATCTGCATCATCGGATTTGCCATTTAATATGTCCTCCAGTCGCTTTATTCTGATTTCAAGATCATTCACGTTTACTTCGGGCGCCGGCTGATAAGGCGCGATGGAATACGGCGTTATCGTCGGATAGCCTGCGCCGTCAGTCGTTTTCAGCCACACTATAGGATCGTTTTCATCCAGCAGCAACACCGAGCTGTCAGCGGCCATCCTAAACGCGTCAGCGCCGTTTCTGCCGTTTACTTTGATAACTTGGCATCTTTGCGGCATCTGCGCTCCTGTGCCCATCTGTGGCGTGTAGGGCGGTGCATATCCATAGCCGTTTCCGTAACCGTACATTCCGTTCATGGGTTAACCCCCTTTATTTTTTCTGCCTAAATCATCGCATAAAAAAAGCCCCGTAACGTGTCAGTTACAGGGCGATAATGTGTCATAAAAAAGAGGGTAACGCATAATGCGCTACCCTTTAGCTATGTCCGCTATTTTGTTTTTGATGCTGCGTATACGCCGGTTGATCGTTTCAACACTGCAATGCCGCCGGTCGGCTATTTCGATGATGGATAATCCGTCGGCGCGTAGATTAAGTATCGTCTTTTCTTCAAGCGTAAAGCCGCATTCAGCTATCAGCCGTTCGCGCAATGCCGTTGGAAATTGCAGCTTGCATTTTCGCTTCGGCTGCGCTATTTCTTTCAAGGCTTCCATTGTCACCGCCTATCAAAGCTTCATAGATGATATCGGCAAGGTTTGCCGATGCTTCGTCAATGCCGTTTATCCGGCAAAATTCTTTGATGGTTGCAGTCATCAAACAGCCTCCGTTTTATGGTTTACAAGGGATTACTTATCACACTTCGGCTTATCGTACTCCATAGCCTGCCTGCTGTCGCTGACTCCGGCGGTCGTCGGGTCTGTGACTACGCCGAGAATGGTAAGCACCGCGAACAGCGCGTTTACAACGGCCAGCAGCTTATCGCCCAGCGCGTCAAGCTTGAGATCGATGCCGAACACCGCAGCCACCACCTGAATAAGCAGCAGCACCGCCGGAACGAGCGCGAGCCAAAAGGTTTTGTTTTTAAGTCTTACAGTCCAATTGATTTTCATAAATGTGCCTCCTGTTAATGATGATGATTTTTCATGTCGTCCTCAAGATCGCTTATGCGATGGTTGATTACCTTAATCTGTTCCTCTACCACAGGCATACGCTTTGCGAACTTGTTGTGCTCCCTGACCTCTCGTGTCAGCTCGTTCACCTTTGTTTCCATTACCGCCTGTGATTTGCTGTTGCTGATAAGTACGCCGACGAGTGTTAAAACGCCTGTTATGATAGCGACTATTATGCTCTCTGCCATACTTTATTTCTCCAACATCGTTTCAATCATTCTTTTGTTGTATATCGTCACCCTGAGCATATCCTCCGTCAGGTCGATAACGCCGTTGCCCTTGCCCTGAATAACGCCGTCGGCCATAAGCTTCTTCACTGTGTCGCGGTAAAACCCTTCGGGAACGTCGTTGACCGTTTTCCATCTGACCATTTCTTCATCCTCGCTTTCTGCTGTATATTTCGGTCTGCCGAAGCCGTAGACCGTGCCGCTGTTCATACTGTGCCTGACGCGCTGGACGCTGTTCTGATAGTTGCCCTCGATAGTCACAAACGTGCTGCCGCTAACACTTTCGACAATGCCTGTGTGGCACGGAAGGCCGTCGCGCGTGTCTTTCTGGAAATACTGGTCGCCGACTTCGGGCTTGGTGTAAAGCCTTGCCTGTGCCGCGTAGTACTTCGCCCAGCTTACGCAGCTCGCGCCATACTGCCCGGTAAGGCACAGCGTTTCCTTTGCCGCGTTTCCGGCTATGCGCCAGAAACACCATGCAACAAAGCTTGTACACCACTCATAGCCGTTTTTCGGTGTGTTCCAGAATTTCGCCTTATCAAGCTCGGCCTGAAACATCGTGAAGTTGCCCCGCCCGGCGTTATCCGTGAAGCTGTATAGGTCTTTATTCGATGCCTTTTCCTTGTAGCCTATGTATTTTGCGGCCAGCTCAAGCACCTGTTTTGCGGTTATGTCCATCATACTTCCTCCCACGCACTCGGCAGCGCGTCGGCATCGTGAACGCAGTTGTCCTGTTTGCAACGATAGACCTTGCCGTCTGCGGCCTTGTAGCATTCATTTTTCATGTACATTCCCGACGTGCCGTGTGCATCGACCCACGGTTTCGCCTTTGCCGGGTCTGTAGTGTGGCACAGCCCCCACAGCGCACGCAGAGTGGACGGTCTGCCGCTGTAGTTTGCCGCGTTGTAGGGCTGGATTAACTTCCACACCTGTCCTTCGTCGGCTACCGGCGTCCCCACAGGACATGCGCTGTAGTCCTTCGCCGCGTCGAAATCGGGCACTTTGCTTTCCTCCGCGATTATCGCCGTGCCGTCCATCGTGCTTGCGCGTCCGCGCAGATTGAGCGCATCGTCCGCGCCCTTTTCCTTCATTTTGGTCATGGCCTCTGTCTTCGTCATACGCTGTTGACTCCTTCCTTGTATGCCGCCTCAAGGTTGCCGGTGCTCACGGCGTTTTTTAGCTCGCTGTCCTTGTCCGCTACGACCTGTGCGCCGTTTACCGTTTCTATTTCGCACTTCGGCTCAGTGCCGTGCAGGCCGTCATCGGTAAGCCGGAATACGGTGTCGGCTATCTGCGTTACCGTTTCGCCGGTCTCCGTGTCGGTGTATTCCCTTGCAATTTTCGCGCATATGCCCTCCGCCTCCGCTTCATTGCACAGCACATAGCAGCCGTTTGTGTGCAGCCGGATATATACGAAGCTGTCGGAATATCCGGCGATTTCGTTGTCTACTTTTATCGCGTACATTGATTACACCTCCATTTCAGGCGGCTTGCCTAACCGCTTCCTATAATATTCAATCAATTTTGACGTTGGCATTGTGCGTAGAAGGTTCTTCCAGTAATAATTTATCGCGCCCGGCCAATTTTCGGGTTCAAAGTCCGAAGAATGGCAGCCGTTTTTATAATACCGATACAGTCTGTTAAGCAAATTCAGTCTGTATGCGCCCTCCGGCGTATTTGGCCTAAAATGCCCCCAGCCGTTTTCGGAAGTGACTGCGCAAATCCGGCGTCCATCTTCCGCGAATAGAAACCCGTTTTCTTCATTTACGATTGCCCCGTATGGCAAATTGAAATGTCCGTCAATGCCTTTAGCTTTAAAGCGTTTGTATACTATGTATTCCATCGCTTGCACCTTACACGCAGAATGCAGGGCAAATAGGATGTGAATATTGCCCTGATACATGTTTTTGCCCGTTTGGAGCATCTATATATGCCCACCCGCCGCTTTGCATACGACTAAAGTAAGCAAAGTCTCGCAACCAGCTACCAGTCATTGGGGAATTTCCTGCGGTATAATAATCATATTGCTTTTGGTATTTTGTCACATAGGGATTTATTTTACCTGATGTTTGGCCTGTAAATTGGATGCTACCGCGAGTTTCATATGCCGAAAGTATAAAAATGTAGTCTGTAGTCGGGGTAACTGCTGATTCTTCCATTGACATTACGTTCACAGAATATTTTACAACGTTTTTTAACACGGATTTAAGATCGGCGGGGAGACTGCCAAGAAGCGTCGATGAATCAGCCTCCAAATTTTGCCCGAGATTTTCACGAAAAGTGGTATAAGCCCATAATTCGGTAGATGTATCTATAGCAGCAGAAAACAAGCTTGCAATATTGCCATTCGCCAAAGCCGACTTTCCAAATTGAAAATGTATCCTATTCGCGCCTTCGATTTCAGCGTTATGATCAAAGCCTATAATAAAAGGATAGGCTGTCTCGGGAAGCGAGATACTTTTGCTAAGCACTGTTATCGGCCCGTTAAGCGTCACTGCTTTGCAATCTCCAATGGCCCAAAAATTCGCACCTTGTCCTAAATCAGAAACCAGTCGGATAGCCTCCCACGTATTATCGTTAAGCACAGTGCTTATACTTATATTTCTTGCAACTACACTAACCACGCGTAATTCAGTCTGATATTTCTTTTTCGCGTTATAGGCAAAAGCGCGATAGTAATACGTCGTTCCGTCGGTCAGGCCGGTGTCGGTGTAGGTCAGTGCTGTGCCCTCATATACGACCGTGCCGTCGTTGATGCCCGTAGGCGCAGAGCCGGTCTTGCGCACGATGCGAGCGCCGACAAAGCTGTTGTCCTCGTCGGGGCTGGGCGCTGTCCACGATAGAATTGCGCTTAGATTGCCTAAACTGGCTTTGAAATTCTCCACCTGTCCGCACAGCTGCGGTGTGCCTCCGCCGCCGCCTGCGTGATTGATAAGAGGCATTACAAATCCCTCCTGATTATTAATGTCACCGGGATATCCGTTGTCGGCTTATCACCCAACGCCACGAGCTGGATGCTGCCATCTGCCTGTGTGCCGCCGACAATCATTGCACCGCTCAGTGCTTCCATCTGAGCCTGCGTTATGCCGTTGTTCTCTCTCGGCAGCAGCTCCACCGCTGATGTTGCGGTGATGTTGGAGTTGCTGAGCGTGTATTTCTTTGCGGCGCTCCATCCGGACGCAGATAGCGTTGTGTTGACCTTAGTGCTGAGTCCGGCAGAGGTTAGTATCCATGTATACCCCGTCGCTTCTGCCGCCGTGCAGTGCCACACGCGTTTGTTGGTTTTGTCTATGTACTGCTGCCCGACTACGCCGACGGTCGATGTCGTCGGCGGCGTGGTGCCGATGATGGGTTCGGGCGCTTTTTTGCCGAGTTCGATGCGGATATCGTTATGCGCGTTTATGCTTGTGTTGTGTGCGCTTACCGCCGTTTCTGCTGCGCCTTTTTCTTCGTAGGTGTCCGCTAAATCCGGCAGCAGACTGTCTGATAGCTTGCCGTCTTCGCCGACAGTAGGCCGTTTCTTCAATTCCTCGTCGATGATATCGGCGTTGCCGTTTAAATCGGCAATATTGATGAAATCACTGTCAGCCGGTTTTTTCAGATTGTAATTGGTGGTATATGTAGCCATCAGGCAGATACCTCCTCTTTAAGATTTTGCCATGTCTTGGTCTTCACGCTGCCCCAGGTCTTTGTTTTCGCGCTGCCCCAAATGTTATAAAGCAGGCTTACGGAAAAGGTCATGTTGTACGGTAGCATGCGTTCAAGCGTCTCGCGTATCACGTTTTCCTGCTTCTTTACGCCCAGCGCGACTTTTACATCAACATTGAATTTTGAAGTTGTGATAGTAAGCACATAGCCGCCCTTGCCGCACAGCGTTTCAAGCCAGTTTTTCAGGCTGCGCCGCGTGTAGGGCACGTTTTCAGTATACAGGCTTTGCAACCTGAAACGCCTGTCATCGAGCGTATCGGACGCATACGGTGATATGCCCAGCATGCTCTCTCGCCGCGCTATGCCGTCTTCGGTAGCTGTTTGTATAAACTGATCGTTCATGCAGGCTTCGGCGGCATCCCACAGTGCTTGTATCTCCGGCGTTTCCGTGTCCATAACGGCGCGGATTTCCGCAACGTCCTTCAAAACGCCGGGCAAATATTCTTTCAGATCGATAGTGCGTAGATTATTAAAGTTGCGCATTGCTGAAAAGCCCCCTGACTGCTACAGCGTCCTTATCCAGCGTTAAGTTACTGGTTTGATTGTTTATCTTCGTGCCGGTGATATCCACGATGCCGGGAACGGCAAGCAGCCGCGCTTCTATCTGCGCTATGCGGACTATCAGGTTGCTTTCCTGCGCCCATGTTGCATTAAGCTCTGAATAGTATTTATCCAACGTCGCCTCTATGTAAGGTTCACATTCGGATAAATTCCAGCCGCTTTGAAATGTCAGCGTGGTAAAGATGTTTATCGTCGTCCCCGTCGCGCCGACAACGGTAACCTCGTGATCGATGGGCGCAAGCCCCATACCGTCGCCGCTGTTCTGCGTGGGATCTATAGTCGTTTGCACGGTGCTTACAAGCGCAGTAGACGGCGGCTGATAGTTGCTGTCGGTGATAACAAGCTTCACTGTTCCTGCGCCGTTCCACGCCCTGTAGGGCTTACAGCCGCCCACGCCGGGCAGTGCTTCGGTAACGTCGATGTACTGGCTTCGGTTAAAGCCGTATGCCTGATTGCTGAAGCTATTCAGATATCGTGTGCGCAGTGCGTCGGTGCTTTCCTCATCCTCGCCGTTTATGCTGATGCTTGTCAGCGCCGCCGCCGTCAGGCCGTCGATATAGTCAATCGGTATCAGCTGGCCTAAATAGTTGCCGGGGTCTGCGCCTGCCGTTTCGCAGGTAAGATAGAATTTGTTATCTTCAATCTTTTCGGTAACAGCCCAGTTGTATTTATCGCAGCTAAAACGCGTACCGATGGGCACGTTCATATTGAACACGCCCACGCCGACCGCGTATGTTGCAGGTAGCGGCGCGATTCCGCGTTCCGCACAGCGCTTTATCAGGTATTCGCGGCTTGCGGTATCGGCAAACGTTTCATTTAGAACGCTGTCCAGCGCGATATACAGCATTGCGCTTTCAAGCGAATTCGGCGCAAGGGCGTCGTAGATTATCGAACCCTCGCGCTTGTCCAAATACGACGCGACGCGTGCAAGCTTTTCCTGCAATATCGCTTCATAGGTTTTATCTTCGTACATCCGTAGTCACCTCCGTTTCGCCAAAAACGCTATGCACGGTAAATATCACATGCACAGCGTTCTTTTTTGTTTCAAATTTGAAATTATCAACCGCCGTTATGCGGTCATCCTGTAACAGCGCATCGCTTATGCGGCGCTTGATTTCCGATAAAACGTATTCCTTCGGCTGGCCTATAAAGCCGTCAAGCTCCGCGCCGTAGTTCCATGAATAAATCAGGTGCGCAAAACGTTCTGTGCTCAGTGCCAGATACACGGCCTGTTTTACCGCTTCAAGGCCGTCCACCTTACCGCGTATTCTCCCGTTCTCGGCATCAAGCGCGTAGGTCAATGACGGCTGTGTTTCGTCTTCCAGTGTCAACAGTTCATCATCAACAACAGGTATCATGCCGGTGTCACCACCCTATCTAAAATAATGAATTTCTGCCCGCCGTCGGCACGCAGCAGTATAACGCGTTCGCCCGTTTTCAGGCCGTAGTGTAGCTTGTATTTTTTCTTTTCGCCACCCTCCGGCGTGATATATACGGAGTGATCGCGCACGGCGTTTGTAAGCATCAATTGCGCCGCCGTCAGCTCAAGCTTCTGATCTATCTGCACTTTAAGCGGCGATACGCTGTTTACAGTGCCCAGCACGAGCGCAAACGGCTTTGATGCTCTAACCGCCTCCACCGCTGCGCGTTTTACGTCGTTCAGAAACGGTGCAAAATCAGCTGACAAATTGTCCACCTCTCAATTTCAAGTCCATTAGGTGCTGCCTGTTCGTAAAGTTGTGTGTCACACTTTCGACCATCAGATAGCTTTGCACGTTGATATCGCCAAGCCCCAGCTTTACAATGACACTTGAGCCGCCGCGCACACGGATATCACCAAGCGCGTTTGATACGGATAACGTGCGTGTCAGCGAATTATACAGCTTTAACAGCGCTTCGGCCTTTGCTGCGCCCGATGTGGATAATTCAACACTGTCGGTGTATTGCAGCAAGCCCCAGCGGTTTATGTTCGCACTATCCTTTGCAATGAATACTTCGCGCTTGCCGCTGTCCTGGTTTTCAAACGTTATCTTGATTTGATTGTACGTCTGATCGTCGATTGATGTGGTATACGAATAATCGCCGATAGTATCAGCGTCTATCAGCAAATCAAGCTTCATGCTCTCGATGTTCTTTAGCGTCAGCTTTCCCACATCGTCGTACAGTACATACAGCTTTGTTTTTGCCTGTAGCGTTTCATCAAGCGCGTTTTGTACGATATCGAACAGCGTACTATCATCTTCGGTGCGTGAACCGATAACATATCCCGTATCTTCAAGCGTTCCGACTTTTAAATTAAAGTCATCGGCTATCATGCGGATTACTTCGTTTGCCTTTTTGTTGGAATAAACGTAGGTATCTTTATTTTTGAAGTATCGCAGCTGATCGTATGCGGTAACTTCAATCACATTCGGCGACGTACCCGAACGGCTTTTTTTAAATACAAAGCCATAGAACAGATCAACGCCGTCAATTGTCAGCTTTACCGGGTTGCCTTCGGCAAAAGATATCACATCGTCCTTTACAACGGAAAATGTCAGCTTGCCGGGCGTTCCCTTGCGTTCCCACGTAAGCTTTACGTCTTCGGCAACAATGGGATAATAGATGGTGCTGTCACGCTGTATCAAAATGTCAACTTTCACGGGATAGTCAACACCTGCCCTACGTAGATCAGATTAGGATTGCTGATCTTGTCCTTGTTGGCATTGTAAATTTTCGTGTACTGTGCACCGTTGCCGTAATACTTCTTTGCGATAGTCCACAGGCAATCACCGCTTTTTACGGTATAGGTCTTTGCGGTCGGCTTACCGGAAGTTTCACGCGGTGTTTCGGTTTTCAGCGTTGATTTGCTGCTGTTATCGGGCTTCGTAACCGTTACTTTCTTCGTCGCATAGTCAATATACTGTTTCAGATTTATGCTTACAGTTACGTCAAAGCCGTCTGTAGCGTCCTCTGATACCGTGTAATCTTCAAGGCTTACTTTTATGTTCGTATCGTAAAGCTTGTCACCTGACGGCGATACGCGGCTTACGATGAAGCGAAACGGCTTCTTTTCCGTCATATAGCTTTCAAGGATGCCTAAATAGTAGTCAGGCTGGTGATATTCCGATGCGAAAGAATACTGCTCAAGCATCGGCAGCAGCATTTCAAAGCTGATTTCCGTTAAGCCGGGCGAACGAAGAAAATTAATATCTCCCTCGTTCACCAGCGTCAGTGTTTTATTGTTGCCCTTGATTTTAACAGATAGCTTCGACGGGGTAACAGGCAGCTGCATATCATCGAAAAAGAAACTATACATTATGCGTGTACCCCCTCTGCCGCGACGGTAAGGGCTTCGGCAAAGCCGTCAGTCAGGACGCGCAGAACACCGTCTAAATCCATGTCCGATGATATTCTGTTCGTCATACCCGTCATGTCGATTTTTACCTCTGCCGTTGTGAAACGGTTGATTGCTTCCTGCTCGGCGAGATCGCGCAGATACTTCAAATCTTCGCTTGTGTTTTTCAGTGAAGATGCCGCACTGCCTGTGTTCTCGGCAGTGGCTTCTGTGTTGGCTGCCGCCTGCCCTAATAAGCCTCCTATGCTATCGCCCAA
>ENA-USUJ01002192-USUJ01002192.1-human-gut-metagenome-genome-assembly--contig:-NODE-2192-length-15189-cov-8.752779_pt1 | contig 15189 bp, 19 predicted proteins | sample MGYA00250061_ERZ773398 | MGnify/ENA primary metagenome ERZ773398 (study PRJEB29103, sample SAMN06111992) | human gut metagenome | biome: human gut; feature: ankylosing spondylitis patient; material... | reverse complement strand
GTATATTTCCTACAATTACGTTTTCGGCAAGTACCACCTGATTGCTTATTTTTTCTTCTATTGTATTAAACGGAGTTGAAACTAAGGAGCCTATTGTTATTAACAATGGAGTATTTAAGGATATTATTAATCAAACAGTATTTGCTATTTCACAAAGTGAAACTAGACCACTTCTTACAGGTATTAATTTTAGAATTAATAATGGAGAATTAGATGTTATTGCTACTGATTCATATAGACTTGCTAGAAAATTAGTAGCTATTGATAAAGTTGATGAAAGTGATATTAATATTGTTATTCCTGGTAAGAACTTAGTAGAACTTACTAAAATGCTTGATAATGATGAAGAATCTTTAGAATTACATTTATTTAGTAATAAAGTTTTATTTAAAAAAGTCTTTTCTATTTTTAAAGATACTAAAGGTATTGCAAGAAAAGCATATGATTTAGCATTTCAAAAGGGTTGGTATAGTTTAGAAACAGCAGAAGAAACTAAGATTAAGAAAGAATTAAATTCTATGAAGAACTTATATAAAGAATTATAGGTTCTTTTTTAGTTATGGAAATGATTATATTTGTCTTCCATACCTGATATTCCTTTTTTTAAGTTTTCAAATACTTGACTCATTTGGTCTGGATATATTTCATTTAGTATTTCTCTTAGAGTTTCTATATTATATTTAATTGGGTTATAAAGGGATTTTACTTCTTTGCTATTTATGTTCATAACAGGACCTTGTACTCTTCTTTCAATAAGTGCTTGGCTGGCTGAAGTTGTTATTAGAAGTTGACTTATCAACATTAACCAGTTACCTAACACGTTTTGTTCGTTACTTGTTAAGTCATCCATTAATAGGTATCCAATTAGTAAACAAATTGCACTAGATACTTTTGGATTTAGTTTGAATAAGTCTTCCATAAACTCACCATAATTTCTTATAAAATTTTATTCTGTTCGCTTTATTTTAATTACTTAATTTGTTATAATAGTTAGGAAGGAGTGAATAATATGGAATTAAAAGGAAGTAAAACAGAAAAAAATTTAATGACTGCTTTTGCAGGAGAAAGTCAAGCAAGAAATAAATATACATTTTATGCTAGTAAGGCTAAGAAAGAAGGCTATGAACAAATTGCAGCAATATTTGAAGAGACTGCTAATAATGAGAAAGAACATGCTAAGTTATGGTTTAAGGCATTACATGATGGTAGTGTACCTAGTACTATAGAAAATTTAAAAGATGCTGCAAAAGGGGAAAACTATGAATGGACTGATATGTATAAAGAGTTTAGTGAAACTGCTAAAGAAGAAGGGTTTCTTGATATTGCTGAACTATTTAGAATGGTAGGGGACATTGAAAAAGAGCATGAAGAAAGATATTTAAAACTTATTAGTAGAGTAGAAGACAATATGGTTTTTGAAAGTGAAGAAGAAACTATTTGGATTTGTAGAAATTGTGGACATGTTTATAGGAGTAAAGAAGCTTTAGAAGTGTGTCCAGTATGTAAGCACGGAAAGGCTTATCAAGAAAGAAGAGCAACTAATTATTAACTCTTCTTTTTTTTATATTTGTTTTAATGTCAAATTTGTATGGAGTTGTTGTGTGAAAAATTATGTTTTTAAGTAAGGATCTTGGATGTTTGGTTCAAAATACTATTAAGTCTATGTTATCAAAGTATATTTTATCATTTACAGTTCTTACGCTTTCATTTAATATTACGCTCGTTAACCTTTTTTTAATAAAAAAAACTATTCCGAAGAATAGCTTATTTTTATAAATGGCGCCTGTTGCAGGACTCGAACCTGCGACCTAACGGTTAACAGCCGTGCGCTCTACCGACTGAGCTAAACAGGCATCACATGTATATAATTCTACATCAATATATGTTATTTGTCAAATGAAAATGTTAAATTTTTTAAAAAAATTTATTTTTACTATTAATTTTCCTTTTTTTTTGATAAAATGTAGGTGGTGAAGAGTAATGAATGAAGAATTTGAAGTAGTAGATTTTAATGAAGACAAGAAGTTTAGTGTGTTAGATACTTATGGAGAAAACTTAAAAACTAAGTTTTATATTACTGACCCTGCTATTGGTAGAGATAAAGAAATTAAAGAAACTTTGTTAATACTTCTTACTCCTGAAAAAAGTGCTATGCTTGTTGGTAAAGCAGGTATAGGTAAAACAGCAATAGTAGAAGGAATAGGGTATAGAATGCAAAAGGGTGAGGTACCTGATGCTTTAAAAGATTATGACCTTATTAAAATAAATATTTCTAGTTTACTTGGGAATGTGCAAACTGATGGAGTAAATGAGAATAAACTTCAAATACTTGTTGATGAACTTAAGGAAAGAGAAAATATTATATTGTTTATAGATGAGGTACACTTACTTGTAAGTAGAAATACTAGTAACTTGAATGTTGACTTTGCTAATATGCTTAAACCAGGACTTGATAGGGGTACTATTAAAATGATAGGTGCTACTACTAATGAAGAGTATGAAAGTTATATTTTAAGAGATAGAGCGTTTTTAAGAAGATTCTTAAAGGTTGATGTACTTGAACCTACTATAGAAGATACTGTTAAGATACTTATGGGAACATATCCTAAACTCGAAAAGCAAAGTGGGGTAACTATTCCATATAGTGAGTATACTAAAGAAAAGTTATTTAGGTTTATGGTAGAGTATACAGATGAATATAAAAGGATTTATGAAATTGGAAATAGGTATCCAGATATTGCTTTAACACTTTTAGGAAATGCTTTTAGTAATGCTGTGTTTGAAAATAAAAATACTTTAAATGTTAAGAATATTTATGATGCACTTAAGAATACTAAGAATGTTTATGATGATGCTAAAAGGAAAGGATTAGTTGAGTTTAAAAATAAATTTAGTGATTTAATTAAGGAAGAGAATATTGTTTTGGATTAGATGTGAAAAAAATTTACATCTTTTTTTATTCGTTAATTTTAATAAATATTAGTTTTTTTTCCTAAAGTTATTTAAAAATATGCCGTAAAATCGTTTAAATATACTCTTTATTTATTAAAATTGAGTGATTTGACATATTATTTTAAGCATGATATAGTAGGGTTCAAGGAGGTGAAAATGAGTATTAGTTAAATGTTTGAAAGGAGTGAAATTTATGGATAAGAAAGGTTTAACTAAGTTTAATAATGATTCTATAAGATGTTATTATAATGTGAAAGAGAAAAGAAATTATTGGTGTGTGGTTGATGTTATTAAGGCTTTGTGTGATGTTAGTTATAAGGATGCTAGAGGAATATATTATTCTATTAAGAAAAAACTTTTTATTAAAAGTAAGTATCATGTAGAAAAGAATGATAAGAATAAGAAAGTTTGGAAGGATGAAGTAGTGTGTACAAAAGATATTATTAATATTATAGAAGTTTTACCTGGAAAGAAGAGTTATATATTTTTGAAATTTTTATTTAAAGTATTTGATGAAGCGTTGGTTTCTAAAATTGAAATATTAGACCCTAAAGAGAAGAGTGTTTTTGGTGAAGATGAAGTGTTTAAATGTTGTGTATTTAGAAATAAAATGAATTTGTGAGTGTTTAGATGTACAGTGTAGAAGTTAAAAATGTGTCTAAATCTTTGGGGAAGAATAGTATTTTAGAAAATGTTAATTTTAATTTAGAAAAAAGTAAAATTTATGGATTAGTGGGTGCGAATGGTAGTGGAAAGAGTACTCTTTTAAAAATTATATTGGGTTTATATAAAAGTAAGGGAAAAGTTTATATTAACGGGTACGATGTTAAAAAGAATTTTAAAGAGGCTATAAGTAAAGTGAGTGGAGTAGTTGATTATGTTTCTTTATATGAATTTTTGAATGCTAAAGAAAACCTTAGGTATTTTGCTTATCTTTATGATGTTCCTGTTAAAAGAGTTGATGAAGTACTTGATATCGTTAAGTTAGATGGTAATGATAGAAAGTTAGTAAGATATTATAGTTTAGGAATGAAACAAAAATTGGGTATAGCAATTAGTTTGTTAAAGGACCCTGATATTCTTATTTTAGATGAACCTACAAATGGGTTGGATCCTAAGAGTATTAGTGAACTTAGGAGTACTTTAAAGAGTTTTAAAGATAAGACTATTATTATATCTAGTCATTTAATTAGTGAGATAGAAAAGTTATCTAGTGATATTCTTTTTATTAATAAGAAAACTGTTAGTAGAATAACTAATGATAAGGTTAAAAGAGAGTTTAAGTTAGGAAATTATGAACTTGCTAAAGATATTCTACCGGACAGTAATTATTTAACTGATGAGGAGGTTAGTGTTTATGTTAAAAAGTTAGCAGATAATAATATACCTATTTATGCAGTTAACGAGAGTAGTAGTTTAGAAGATAAACTTATAAGTATGATGGGAGAAAATAATGAAGAATTTAATAAAGGCTGATTTATTTAAAGAGTTTCATAAGAGAAGTTTTAAATATGTTATTTGTTTTTTAATACTTTTTATGTTTATATTTTATTTGTTAGTTAGTAATAATTTAAAAGGTAAACAAGTTAATGTTTATCCACAACTTATGAGTGAAAATGAATACTATAGTGTTAATAAGTATGGTAGTTATAAACAATATAAAGAAAAATATTATAAGTATCAAGAAAGTATGAATATTAAAAATGAAATTAATTCTAGTAGTAGTTATAATAAAAGTGTAGAAATAATTAATAATAGTGTAGTACTTTTTTATTTAGTTGGTGTTATTGTTATATTTATATCTTATCATAGTTTAAGTTATGACTATAATAAGGGATTAATTAGATATATTTTTATGTGTAATAAAGAAAGGTGGAAAATATTTTTTTCTAAAGTTATTTCTTTGTTCATAATTAGTTTGTTATTAGTAAGCATAATTATTGTTGGAAGTAGTTTTTTTAGTAGTATATTTGGTAAAGAATTCATTTTTCTTGTTAGTAAGACTATTTATTTTAATAGTAAATTTGTTGATATTTCTTTATTAAGTTATTTGATTATGAAAGCAATAGTATATTTAATACCTATTTTATTTATGATTATTTTAACTTTATTTATATGTATTTTATTTAATGGGAAAAATTCAGGGCTTACTTTACTTATAATTTTTTATGTAATGGGGGCTAGTTTGATGGGAATATTATTAAATTATAATGTTTCATTAGTTAGTTATTTACCAATTAGTTATATGGATTTTACTTATTTTGAAGATGGAAGTTATTTACTCAATAATGCTATATATAATAGTAATATAAGTATTAAAATGAGTTTAATTGTGTTAAGTATATATAATATTATAAGTCTAATTTTGTCTCTTATTTTGTTTAATAAAGATGTATAAAAAAACTCCGTTAGGAGTTCATGTTAATACTTTTATAGTATTCTAATAATTCTTTAAATCTGTTATAATGCACTACTTCTCTTTCTCTTAAGAAACTAAGTGGTGCGAGTAAGTCAGGGTCACTTGTTAAATCCATTAGGTTTTCATAAGTGGCTCTTGCTTTTTCTTCAGCAGCCATATTTTCTGCTAAGTCAACAATGGCATTTCCGCTTGAACTAATGTAAGCGGTAGTAAATGGTACTCCATTAGCACCACTTGGGAATATTCCTTTTTTGTGAGTTGTGTAGTAATCTGATAAGCCAGCATTTTTTAGTTCTTCGATACTAGCATCTTTCATTAGTTGAGTAATCATTGAGGCTATCATTTCACAATGAGAAATTTCTTCACATCCAATATCTGAAAGTAAACTTCTTCCTTTTTCATCTGGCATTGTAAATCTTTGGCAAAGATATCTTAAACATGCACCTAATTCACCATTAGGGCCACCTAGTTGGTCATTTAATAATTTGGCCATTTTAAGGTCTTTTTTCTTTATGTTAATTGGGTATTCTAACATTTTTTCATATCTAAACATTATAGTTACCTCCTGTATTCATCCATGGCCATGGATTTTTACTCCACATATAAGAATTATAGTTAACATTATCTTTTAAACATAATGGACCATAGTTTTTAGCATATAATTCTTTATTTTTATTTAATTCAGTTATAGTACTTTTTAATTCATTAAATATTTCAGTGTTATCTTTATTTAAATCTAAATATAAATTTAAGTCTATCATTTTAAAAGTTAATTCTTGTATTTTTAGTAATAACTCATCTTTTTCACCTTTAACTACTACTTTATAAATGTAATTTTTATATGGAATATATTCTTTTTTAAATATTGCACCTTTATTTAATCCTTCTTTAGCAGTGTAAAGTGAATCGCTTTTTCTAAAATTATTAACATTAACATTTATTGTATCAACTTTAAAATCATTATCAAACTTTTTAATTTTGTTATCAACATCATAGTTGAATTCATTAACATTCTGTAAATAATTGTTAGTTAAATCAACGTTTTTTTCTTCAACAATACTATAATTTAAATTATTTTCTCTTTCATCATAATACATGACATTTCCCCCTTCAATAATTAATTTATGATTAACTTTAATATAAGTAAGGGCTTTTGTCATAAGTGAAAAAAATTGTAAAATTTTAAAAATATGTATTGAATTTAAATATGCATATGATAAAATGAAATAGGTGAGAGGAAAATGAATTATAAAATTGTTTCTAATTCTGATGTTGATACTATTCTTTTAGCGCAGAATATTGAAAGTGAAAAGTTTCCAAATATGGTTATTTGTTTAGAAGGAGACTTGGGTAGTGGAAAGACTTTGTTTACTAAGGCTTTTGCTAAATCTATGGGTATAAGTGAAAATATAACTTCTCCTACATTTAATATTATTAAAGAGTATTCTGGAGAAGATGGATATAATTTATATCATATGGATGTTTATAGATTAAGTGAGACAAAAGAAGATATAGGTATTACTGAGTATTTTAAAAAGAAAGGTGTATGTATTATTGAGTGGTCTGATTTAATTACTGATATTTTACCTAAAAAGAGACTTGATATTAGAATTAAGATAGTTGATGAGAATAAAAGAGTTTTTTATATTACACCTTATGGGGAAGAGTATGAAGATTTATGTGAGAGAGTTTTGTAAACTCTTTTATTTTTTTATTAAATGTGATAAAATATAGACCGAAAGAAGTTGATTTTATGTATACATTATTTCTTGATACACATGATGAATTAATAACTGTTGCTTTGTATAGTGAAAAGAATATTATTGTTAAAGATAGAGAGAGTTATCATAGTCATGCTGTTTATTTTGTTCCTATGATTAGAGATATTTTAAGAGAAAATGATTTAACTGTTAAAAATATTAAAGATATAGTTTGTGTTAATGGGCCTGGTAGTTTTACTGGACTTAGAATAGGACTTTCTGTTGCTAAAACTCTTGCTTATTCTTTAAATATCCCTATTTATTTAATATCTAGTTTAGAATCTTATTTAGTAAGTAGTAATTTAAATGGTAAAAAGATGTGTGTTATTGAAGATACTAAAGGCTACTATATAAGTGGCGATGGAATAGAAGAACAATATGTTACTGATATAAGTAAGTATAATGATTATGTTATAGTGGATAAGAGTCTTGATATTGAGAAGGTTGTTAAATGTGCATTAAGTAAAACTAGTGTTAATCCTCATTTAGTTAGGGCTAACTATGTTAAAGAAATAGAGGTTTTGAAGTGATAAAAGATAATCTAGTAGATAATTATAAACATAGGGTATCTTACTATGAAAATCTAGAAGAAGTTAGTTATATTATTATAGAAGAGACTTTTGATGTTATTAATATAGTAGATGTTTATACTAAGGAAGAATATAGAAGAAAAGGGTATTCTTATAAACTGTTTAGTTATTTGATTAATAAGTATAAAGATGTTAAATTTATGCTTGAAGTAAGAAGTAGGAATGTTTCTGCGATTAACTTGTATTTAAAACTTGGGTTTGTAGTTATTTATGTAAGAAAGAAATATTATAATGATGATGATGCACTTATTATGGAAAAGAGGAATTTTATGAAAGATATTTATATTTTAGCAATTGAGAGTTCATGTGATGAGACGAGTGCTAGTATTGTTAAAAATGGAAAAGAAGATATTGCAACTACAATTAATACACAGATAGATATACATAAACTTTATGGTGGAGTAGTACCAGAAGTTGCTAGTAGGTTACATTTAGAAAATATTACATTAGTAATTGATGAAACTTTAAAGAAGGCTAATATGACTGTGGATATGATGGATGCAATTGCTGTTACTTATGCTCCGGGATTGTTGGGAAGTTTATTAGTAGGACTAGAATCAGCTAAAACACTTAGTTTAGTTTATAATAAACCTTTTATTAAAGTTAATCATATGATGGGACATATTTTAGCAAATAATATTAATCAAGATTTAGAGTATCCTCTTGTTAGTTTGGTTATAAGTGGAGGACATACTGATTTACTTTATATGGAAAATGAAAGTAGTTTTAAATATATAGGTAGGACATTAGATGATGCTGTTGGAGAGTGTTTTGATAAAGTTGCAAGGATACTTGATATGCCTTATCCTGGTGGTCCTAATATTGAGAAACTTGCTAATAATGGAAAGAATACTTATCATATGCCTAATATATTAGATGATGATACACTTAATTTTAGTTTTAGTGGTATTAAAAGTCATGTTAATAATTTAGTACATAATGCTAAACAAAGAGGAGAAAATATTGTTAAAGAAGATGTTGCTAGAAGTTTTCAAGATGCTGTTATTAAGTGTTTAGTTAGTAAAAGTGAAAATGCTATTTTAAAATATAATGTTAATAATTTTAGTATATGTGGAGGAGTAGCAAGTAATACTGCTATTAGGGATAGTCTTGTTAATATGTGTAATAGAAATGGAATAAAAATGTATATTCCTGAAAAGAAATATTGTACAGATAATGCTACAATGATTGGCGCTGCTGGTTATGTTCTCTATAAGAATAATATGTTTAGTGATTTAAATGTTAATGCAAATAGTCATGAAGAATTAGATATAGTTAGTGAATAAAAGAAGAAACAAAAAATGTCTCTTCTTTTTAAATATTGTTTGACAATCCTAGTTTTTTTATTATTTGTTTTCTTAGAAAGTCGAAAGGGATTACAGTGAATGCTAGTAATAGAGTTATATCTAATTCTAATAAGGTTAATCCTGTTGTTCTAAATATACTTCCTCCAAAGTAAATCATTATTAGTTGTACTACAAGTATGAATGTTACAATGAATAGAAATACTTTATTTTTTCTTAAGTTTGCAAATATGTTTAATCTATTACTTCTTGCATTAAATGCATTAAAGATAGTCATGAATATAAATAGTCCAAAGAATGCACTCATTACATATTTATCATTTTCTCCAACTCTATATAGGCTATGAATGAATTTGTTTTTTAAAAATACCATACAAAGTATGCTCATATATGAACCGGTTATTAGTATTTCGTTTATCATATATTTATTCATTATTTTTTCATCTTTCTTTTTGGGTGGCTCTAACATATAACTATCTAGTGGTGGTTCGTAACTATATGCTACTCCTGCAAGAGTATCCATTACCATGTTAATCCAAAGCATTTGTATAACTGTTACTGGTGCAATTATTCCGAAAAATGGTCCAATTACACTTAAACTTACTGCTGTTAAATTAACTGTTAGTTGGAAAATTATGAATTTTCTTATACTTTTAAATATTGTTCTACCAAAAAGAATTGTTTTTACTATACTTATAAAATTATTATCTAATATGATTATGTCACTGGTTTCTTTTGAAACTTCTGTACCACTTCCCATTGCAAAACCAACATCTGCTCGTTTTAAGGCTGGAGCATCATTTATTCCGTCTCCAGTCATTCCAGTAACTAAACCTAATTCTTGGCTAAGTATTACTAGTCTCTTTTTGTCTTCAGGCAGACTTCTTGCAACGACTTTTAATTTTGGTATTATTTTTTTGACCTCGATATCATTCATTTTATTTAATTCTTCACTAGTTAAAACTATATCATCTTCTTTAGTTAAAAGTCCTATTTCTTTTGCTATACTTATTGCAGTTAATTTATTGTCTCCTGTAATCATTACTGTTTGTATACCTGATTCTGTTACTTTTTTTATTCCTTCAATTGTACTTGGTCTTATTTCATCTTTTATTAATATAAAACCTAAAAATACCCCATTTGTTAAATTATTAGAGGTAGAACACGCTAGTACTCTGTAACCTTTTTCTGTGTAAGAGTTACCTAAGTTAATTAGTTCTTGTTTGTTTTTAATAATTGATTTTGTTCCATCACTTTTATAAAAATAAGAACATTTATCTATAATTAATTCATATGCTCCTTTGTAAAACTCAGTTTTTGTTTCATAGTTAAGAGTAACTTTGCTATATTTCTTTTTACTATTAAATTCTTCTTTGTTTAAAATTTTATATTTATTTTCTTTAATGGGACCAGTAAATTTAATAATGGCACGGTCTGTTATGTTTCCACCTATTATTTCATTATTTATATAAGTGCTGTTTGTGTTATATTGTAAGCTTAAAAGAGTTATTTCTTTTAATTTTGTTTTTTTTATTTCTTCAATGTTTTTATATATTATGTTATCAAATGTTACAAATCCTACCATTTCTAATTCACCTTTAGTAAGAGTTCCTGTTTTGTCTGTAAATAGTATATTTAGACTTCCACTACTTTCAATTCCAACTAATTTTCTTACAAGAACATTTTCTTTTAGTAGTCTTTTCATATTACTAGATAATACCAAAGTTATCATCATTGGTAATCCTTCTGGAACTGCAACTACTATTATGGTAATACCAAGAGTTAGACTATATAATAAGTGAGGGACTAATGTGTTAAAAGACGTTAACATTGTTTTTATTCTATTTATATCAAAATTATTTTTAACTACTATTACATTAAATAGGTAAGACAGTATTACTAGGAATGCACAGATGTAACCTATTTTACTTATGAATGAGGCAAGTACTCGAAGACGATTTTTAAGTGGACTTGTTGGAGTCTTTTCTTGTATGTCTTTTGCAATTTTACCATAGTATGTGTTATTACCTACTTTTTTTACTAGTAAAACACCTGACCCGTTAGTTATTACACTTCCTCTATAAAGTGGACTCATAGAAGTTTTATTTTGTTCTTTAGTTTCTCCTGACAACATGCTTTCATCAACTGATATGTTTCCGGTATAAAGTATACCATCTGCTGGAATTTTATCTCCACTTTCTAAATATATGTAATCATTAACTACAATTTCTTCTATTTTTATATTTGTTATTAAATTATTTCTATAAGCTTTTACTAATATATTATTAGTAGTGTTACTAAGTTTTTGAAAAGCTTTTTCACTACCATATTCACTTAAACTACTTATTACTGTTGCTAAAATTATAGCAATAATTATTCCTATTGTTTCATATATATCACTATCATTAATGAAAAATAATATTTTTATTCCTAAAGCGATTAATAATATTTTTATAATTGGGTCATTTAATGATTCGATAATTAAGCTTAGTATAGTAGTTTTCTTTTTTTCTGTTATTTTGTTACTTCCATAGAGTTTTCTATTATTTAAAACTTCTTCTTTAGTAAGACCTTTAATATCAAACATATATGTCACCAGTTAAGTATATTTTCTATAAAATAAAAAAAGACCTATAAGTAGGCTTTTAATTTGTTTATTTCAGTTTCTCCAAAAGTTAATATGTCTTTAGCAAGTTTTAATATATCTTTGTCAACTTCTTTTTTATAATTCTTTATTCTCGCTTCTATGTCTATGTTTCCCATATTAAATCCACGTATTAATATGCTTGCAATTTTAGAGTCAGAGTTATCTTTATTAACTTCCATTTTCATTGCTACTGTACTAGTTAAATTTTTTAAAAATTCTGTGTGTTCAATTTTAATTTTGTTCTTTTTCATAAGACGTTTACATTCTTTATAGTATGCTGTGTACTCTTTTAATTCATTTTCTAGAATATTTTTAATTTTGTTATTTTTGTCTTTAATTAGAGTAAGTAATTTTTGAGTACTAGTTAAACCCATTTTTGTATTGTCATGTATAAGTACTAATAATTCTTTGTTTTCATTCATAATATCACCATTTATAATATTTTCTTTTTCTTTTAAAATATACTATAGACTTTTTAAATTCTATATAATATAATTGAATTGTGATGTAGTATGAAAAATAATGTTTATAAATTAGTGCTTGTTTTATTTAGTTTATTAACTATTTTTGAAGTTATAGTTTATTTAATAAGCTCTAGTAGTTTTATTGGACTACTATATTTATTAATTAACTTTGTTATTTTGTTTATGTTATTTTTAGTTTCTACTTCTGTTAAAAAGACTAATGTTAGAAAACGTATTTTATTCAATATAATTATTGTAGCTTTCGGATTTATGGCTAGTTTTTATGTAAGTAGTAAAACTATAGTATTTGGTTATACCGAAATTAGTGAGAACTATTTTAACAAAATTTTAATTAGTTCAAAGGTTTTAAAGAGTATTATATATAGTTTTATATTATTCATTAGTTATTTAGAGTTTGATAGAATAAGAAATAAGTGAAATTTTATTAAAAAACTTGTTTTTTTTTGGAAGATATTATACAATTATTATGAGGAGTGAGGATATGAAAAAATTTAAGAAATTTTTAGAAAAGAATAAAGTTTATATTATAATTGGTTTTCTTGCAGTTTTATTTATAGTATTAAGTCTTTTAGTAAAAGATAGTGATATTAAAAATAAAAATGATGAGAAGGTAACTGAATGGTATAGTACTACTAAAGAGGGTGGAGTTGTTGTTACTGTTTTAGCACAAACTACTTGTGGTCATTGCGTTAATTTTAAACCAATTATGAATAGTGTTCAAAAAGAGTATGGATTTAAGTTATATTGGTTTGAACTTGATCAAGTAAGTAGTAAATCATATACTATGCTTACTAATACATATGATATTTATTCTAGTTTTGGTACACCTTATATCTTTATTACTAATAATGGAGAATTTGTTGCTGACTATCAAAGAGGTGAAATGCCTAAAGATGAGTTAATTACATTCTTGAAAGAAAATGGTGTTATTAAAAGTGATAGTGAAGATTAATGGAAACATTAATCTTTATTTATAGGAGTATTATGAAGAAAAAAGTGTTATTAATTATATGTTTTATAAGCATTATTCTTTTTATTAAGTTTTTTGTTAGTGATTATGAAGTTACTTATAAACTTGATAACTTTGATGTTAGGGAAAAGTATAGTGATGGGTACTATTATTTAGTTTTAACTAATAAAGATGGTAAATATAATTATGTTATAAAGAAAAATAGGAGTTTGTTTAGGAAAGTAGTTAAATCTATTAAAGTAGATGGTGAGTGTGTTAGTCCAAAGGGTTTTTATACTTTATGTAGTGAGAAAGATTATTTAGTTACTAAGGATGTATTATCTAATAAATTTGAAAGATAGATATAAAAATAAATTAACTGGTAAAATGAACGATTTGCTTATATATTCTATTTTTAATAATTAATGTAGTGATGCGGAATATGTACTTATTTGGAAATATGATGGATTTTATTATTTAAATAGTAATGGGTATAAGAGTATTAATATTTTTAATAAAGATAGATATTCTAATGATTTAATGATAAAAATAAATGAATATTTAATTTTTCCTAAATATGATGATGAGTATATGTTTAGTGGTTTTATTGTTTTAGATATGACAACTGGTAAATATAAAACAATAGATACTAATTATAAGTTTAGTTATGAATCTTATTATGCAGGAGTACATAAAAATAAAATATATATGTATGATAAAAAGAATAGTGAGTTAGTTGAGATTAATTATAAAAAGAATAAAGTTAAAATAGTAGGAGATAGTTTTACTGGAGTATTTAAATATGTTAAAAATAAAAAAGTTTATGTTAAAATGAGTGAATATGAAAGTGAAAAGATTAATTTTTTTGATAAAACTTCTAATGTTTTAAATGTTAAAGGTAATATGTTAAGTTATAAGTATGATGAAGAGTTATTTACTAAGTATTTTAATTATGAAGAAGTGAATATTGTTGACTATATAAATGATAGAATATATTTTATATATAAGGATAATTTATATAATTATTATGAAGGAAAGATAAATTATTTAGGACATTATTTTGAATTTAATTTTAATAAAAATAGTAATGTTTTTGTTTATAATAAGTAAAGAAACTAGTTTGTTAATTAACATAATTAGTTTTTTTTCATATATTAGTATAGGTGATTTAATGGAAGAATTTAGAAAGGTAATGGATACAGAGTATTATACTTATTATACTGTTAATAAGGGAGATACTCTTTATAGTATAAGTAAAAAGTTTAATGTTAATCCTAAATTGGTTAGTGAGTTAAATGGTTTAAAGGTAGAAGAATATATTTATCCTAATCAAACACTTATTATACCTAAAAAGGGTATACAGTATTATATTACTAAGGATGATGATACATTGAATTTAGTTTCTAAGGTGTTTGGTGCAAATGAAAGTGATATTGTTAAGCAAAATAAAACTATATATTTATTACCAGGTCAGATGATTTTTTATAGGGAGTAATCTTGAAATTTACTTCCTTTTATTTTATAATATTATTAGAATAGGAGTTGGGTAGTGTGATTATTAAAAAACCTTATGCTTTTATGATAAAGCACTTTAGATTAATACATGTTATTTTATCTTTATTAATGGTATTTTTAATTAGTAAAACTAGTAGTATTGTTAGTTTTTTTAATGAGTATGTTAAGAATGGTTATTATACATTAAATAGTGGGTCATATATTAATTTTTATATGTTTATTTCTATTATTCTTATTATTGTGATAAGTGCTTTTGTGTATTTATTAATGAAATGGAAGAACAAAAGTAGAAAGTTATATATATTTACTATTGGATTTTATTTTGTTTTATTTATTCTTTTTATAGTATATTTTAATGTATTTAGTAATATTAGTTTAAATCAAATTAATGTAAGGGGTATAAGGGCTTATAGGGATATTATAATTATAGCATATGTTCCTCAGTATATACTTTTGGCTTTTCATGTAATTCGTGCGGTAGGTTTTGATATAAAAAAGTTTGATTTTAAAAAAGACTTAGAAGAACTTGATATAGCAGAAGAAGATCAAGAAGAAATAGAAGTTACTT
>ENA-USUJ01002189-USUJ01002189.1-human-gut-metagenome-genome-assembly--contig:-NODE-2189-length-15207-cov-6.123794_pt1 | contig 15207 bp, 14 predicted proteins | sample MGYA00250061_ERZ773398 | MGnify/ENA primary metagenome ERZ773398 (study PRJEB29103, sample SAMN06111992) | human gut metagenome | biome: human gut; feature: ankylosing spondylitis patient; material... | reverse complement strand
TACTGGTATATCTATTGCACCATACGACATTTATACAGATGTAATATTTTCTTGGTATTTTTTCAAGCAGAAGACGGCATACGAGATATTGGCGTGACTGGAGTTCAGACGTGTGCTCTTCCGATCTCTCTGCGGCATCCCTGCCTATTCGCCGTGCGATGCATTTTCAGAGGCGCCCTGAAGGCAAAAGCGACCGCTCCCACCGGACGGGTGGAGGGCGATCGCTTTTGTGGTATGGTGCGGTATGCGTCCGGCTGTCTGCGGGCTATTCCCAGTCCGAATTCTCGATTTCCGCCGCCATGAGCCCCATTTTGAGAACCAGCTCAGAAAACTTTTTCGCGCTGACGGGAAAATCCTCCTCTATCCATGCGCCGAGCAGTCCGATAACGCCGCTGACGATAAAGACATACTCATACTTGGCGAGCCGTTCGCTGTTGGCTCTGGACAGGATGCGGTACTTTTCCAGCACCGCGTCGATCAGCCTGCGGTTGAACGCCCGGTTGTCGGATTGCAGAATCAGGATGCGGAACATCCGGCTGTTCTCCTCTATGTATGAGAAAAAGCGTTCCAGTATATCGACAAACTGCTTGTCCGTGGTGATCTCGGACGGCATATCCGACAGGACCGGAATCTGATCCATGACGTCGTTTTCAATGTCATGCCGCAGGGCTATGGTGTCCTCGTAGTACATATAGAAAGTGGAGCGGTTGACATCCGCGACCTTGCATACATCCGTGACAGAGATTTTTTCGGAAGGGTTGCTTTCCAGAAGCTCAAGATAAGCGTCCTTTATGAGTTTTTTGGTCATGCGGACGCGCCTGTTATCTGCCATTGTATGTGTTTCCCTCCATTCAAAAGCAGTGTCGGCGGAATACTGCCTGTTGATATTCCGACACTGTGTCTGTACACCTTATTATAGCATACGGTTTCCGGTCTGTCAATATACGTAGCAAAGCGAGAGGGCGGAATGGCTCCCGCCTTGCCCGTGCGACCGGCAGGATGCCGGCAGACCGAAAAAATGCGCGGGTATATCTTGCAAACCGGTCGGAAACGTGCTATAATGAATCCGCAGGCGGAACCGTTGCCGGCGGGATGCGCCGAAGCCCGGTGCCCCTGATACGCAACCCGAATTAAGCGGAAAGGAATGTACCGATATGCCTACTTTCCAGAGCTCCCCCCTGAATCCTGCCATTTCGTGGCTGTTCCTCGGCTATTTTCTCGTCCTCTTTGCGGAACGGGTGCAGAGTCTTGCGCGCATCTGCCGCACATCCTTTGCGGCGCTGTACCGGACGGGCTTTGACGGCTTCGTCGATACGTTGACGGTTCTTTCGCTGGTCGCCACGGTGCTTCTTTTGGCGTTCGGCTGTAAGGGCTACTGGCAGTCCCTTGTCAATCCCGCCGTCATCCCGGATTATTCCATGCTGACGGTCACTGCCGGTGTCATGCTGGTATCGGGCATGATGCACACGGAATACACGGTCGCGCCGGTTCAGTTCGTTTCGTACGGTATGCTGATTATTGCCATGGTTCTGCGCACCGTGCAGACCGTGGCTGGCGCCGATCATCCCGGCATGTTCTGGTACTCGCTCGCCTTCCTGACGGTCTTCTCGATGGCAATCCCCGTCATGTATCGTGCGGAAATTGCCCATGCCACGCTCTTTCACGTGATAGAGGCGATTGTGGCGCTGGCGTTGGTCGCCTGCTTTACATGGATGCTGCGGGATCTGTTCCTGGGGCAGGGGCACGATCTTTTGCGCTGGGTTCCCATGCTGATTGCCGCGGTCGGGGATGCCGTGATCCTGGCGATGCGCTGGAAGGAAAACGTCAACACCTTTGTCCTGCTCTTCGTGATCCTGTCGGCGGTGGTATTTGCGGTTGGCAAGGTACTGTTTGCGGCACAACTGCTGTGACCGCTGTCCAAATCGCTGACGGACGGTGCCGGAATTCTCGGCGCAAAGAAGTTTTTTGCAGTTGCAACTGTCGGTTGACATATTGAATGGTCCGGATTGGTTGTTCGCAACTTCCCAAAATGCTATACTATGAGCATAACAACGCAAGCAATGGGAGGATGAATATGATTTTTGCCGATAAGCTGATTTTGCTACGAAAAAAGGCAGGTTGGTCGCAGGAGGAGTTAGCCGAGCAAATGGACGTAACGCGACAATCTGTTTCAAAATGGGAGGGTGCGCAGTCTGTTCCCGACTTAGACAAAATGATACGTCTCTCCGAGCTGTTCGGAGTAAGTACGGATTATTTGCTGAAGGACGAAATGGAAGATGTCGAGCACATAGGTTCGTCCAAGGACACGCCGTCATTAAAGCGGGTATCCATGGAGGAAGCAAACGCGTTTCTTTCTGTAAAAGGCAGAACAGCCAAAACGATTGCGTATGCCGTTTTTTTGTGCATCCTGTCTCCGATAGCTCTTTTGATATTGGCTGCAATCAACCAAAGCACGGCAGGTGCTCTGAGCGAAGGGGTTGCTTGCGGAATCGGCATGATCGTTCTGATTATTCTGGTTGCGATAGCCGCCGTACTGTTTGTATCAAGCGGCAGCCAAACCGCCCCCTTTGCCTATTTGGAAAAAGAGACCTTTGAAACCGAGTATGGCGTGAGCGGCATGGTTAAAGAACGCAAAGCGCAATACAAGGATTTGCACGCAAAAAACCAGATAGCGGGAACCTGCCTGTGTATTACTGCCCTGATTCCACTCTTTGTCGGAGTACTCGTTGATGCCGATAACGACCTGTTCCTGATGGGTATGCTTTCGCTTTCATTTCTCATTGCGGGCGTAGGGGTGATGTGCTTTGTCAGGACGGGGATTATATGGGCGAGCTATGAGAAGCTTCTGCAGGAGGGCGAATACTCTGAAGAGAATAAGGGGAAAAGCTCATTTTCATCTGCTGTATATACGACATACTGGATACTGGCAACAGCGGTTTATCTGGGATACAGTCTGTCATCCAATAATTGGGGACGGAGTTGGATAATTTGGGTTGTTGCCGGGGTACTGTTCCGCGCTGTCGTTGCAATTACGGATGCTTTTGAGAAAAAATCAAAATGATATCAGAAGGGATTGGAGTAAACTTATGTACATTTACAAAACAGAAATTTTAACGGTCAGCACAAAATGGTTTTCGGACAAGGCAGATGCAGCAGATATTGCGATGCTGGATAAGCTGCTGAATGAGAGAGCCGCCGATGGCTGGGAGCTTGTCACATACGATTACATGGCAACGTCCGCTCAGATCAAGGGTGCCTTCGTTGTTACTTTCAGAAAAGAAAAGGCGTAACCGGAGGTTATACGGCAAGAGAGACAACGGAGGTAGGAAGATGGTTAACGGTTGCAGCAAGTGCGGAGAAAAACCGGTGACGGGGTACCTGATGGCAGGAACATAGCTCGCCGAATTTATTCCGCAGTGAAGAGGCTGAGCGACTGCTCAGCCTTTATAGTTTTTGGGCTGTTCCAGTATCTTTTTCCAATGCTCAAGATCTGCTTTTATACATACAATCCTTGCAGAAATGTTTTTGGATTCGCTGGTATCCTCAAAAATGATATGAACTCGATTTCCCGCGTGTAAATAATATACTCTGCCATGTGCAATAGCATTTCGTATATGCCGCAGGAAACAGTCTAAATCAGATTCAGCAGGTGAGCCTTTTTTTCCTTTGTTCTTTTTGCAAACATATCGTTTGCATTTCAAGCACAATGCATCACCGGACAGGAATCCCTGCTCCAGTTCTTTCTGAATTGTGGCATTTGAGCAACAGAATTTTTGGTAGTAGAAATGCCGATTATCCATCATCCGCCTAAACAGTTCCGTATGAAGTGTTTCTGGAATCTTTAATGAATGGACACTACTAATATCTGGAGCCATATGTAAGAAATAAGAAAATAGCCTTTGTATGTCAGCAGGTAAATTTTCAAATGGTGAGGCAAGTATTTGACCAATATTAGTATTCACGACCGTTCTACAGTTGTTTTTAACACATTTCCCTTTGTGCGTAAGTTTGTCTTGTTTGGGCATATTTATTTCCTCACAAATATTTACTGTATGCGCTGAAAATTCCGTCAGTTCCCCAATCTTTTCCGGCGGATTTTGCTTTTCCACAGTTTGATAACCATCTTCCGCATAGCGCACAGGGGCTCATCGCTTGCTTTTCGGCAGTCAACTTTCTCTGCGTTTTCCATACTTGTACTATATCACATGATTTGCCGGATTGCAACAGGATTTGCCAATGTTTTTCTGCCGGAGTAACAAATCCTTGTGTTCAGGTAACTCCTCGGATATACTTAAGGTATCTTCACTTCAGGATCAGAACCTTGACATTCGGCATTTCCGTATGTATGCGCGGAGCCGTTGTCATGACGTGACACAACGCATTCACCTTGATGGTATACGCCGTTGTTCCTGCTCTATCATCCCCATGAACATCCTCGGTACAGAATTCCATGCATGAAACCGTGCAATGAGAAAGCATATCCGATACAAATCTTTCCAAGTCAATCAAGCGACTATTTTCGACGCCAACAAAATCGTGTTGACCTATCCAAATGCCGTCATATATATCACAGCATTCATTACTGGTCGGATCGTCTGTAATTTCGTAGATCAGGCTATTCCCTGCCAAACAGTCAGGCAGATCCATTTTTTGCAGACAATACTGCGGTACATTTGAGCCTAAATTTAGTCCGAATCGATGTGTAATTGCTTTTGCCATCATGTCATACGCAATTTCCTGCAGTTCCCTTTTATTTTGTTTTTCGCAGAAAATAATCTTTCCGTAAATCAAGGTATTGGGCATATGGTTTCACCTCGTGTAATATCTGATTGAATCTTCCTTATACGCCGAGAAGGCGAAAATCGGCTCAAACGCAGCGTTACCGGATCCGGCGCGCCTCACCCCCGACCGGAGCTCCGGTTCGTGCGGAGGCGATCACGCGATCCACGACGGTGGGGGCTTCCACGGTGAAGAGGAAGTGTCGGTTCAGAATGCCGTTACGGGTCAGCACGTCCGTCCGGTCGGTCATCGAGACAGGCAGACTGTTGAAAACCTGATTGCGGTGTCCGGCACAGCGCAGGACGGGAAATTCCGCCCCGGTACGGTCGCGCAGGACAGCCTCTCCGCGGCGGCAGGCGGCGCAGGAAGCACCGGCTCCGCCGTCCGGCAGGTGCGGATCGGAGGAACCGGGGTACAGCTCCCGGATGACGCATTTTTCAAGCAGCATGAGGGGAATCCGTCCGTACACGACGGCAGAGGAGCCGGGAAAGCTCCGGCACAGGTCGCGCAGGCGCGGCAGAGTCAGCTCGGGCGACAGGATCACGCCGCAAAGCGGAAGTCCCGTGATTTCGCGGCACAGCAATGCCTGCATCCGTGCAGCGGCACGGTTGGTCACGTTCAGGCGCAGACAGCCGTACAGGCGGACGTTTGTCTGCCCGGTCAGCCCCGCATCCGACAGCGCGTTGCGCACAATCTCCCAGTGCCCCGGATTGCCGACAAGCAGGTCGCGCGCCCCCGCACGCAGGGCGGCAGTCAACGCATTCCGCACATCCCCCGCCTCGCGGTCGGGAATCACGGGCGGCAGGGCAACGCCGGACGCCCGCCCGGCATCCGTCCACTCCGCAAGGGGCAGAAGGCGAACCGAAAAAAAGTCCGCCGCCGCAGCGGTAATCTGCTCCGGACGTTCAAAAGAGGCGGTGTATACCGGCTCCGCGGATGCCCCGCCGTCCGGCACGGGCTCTGCGGCGGATGCCGCCGCGATCACTCCGTCCAGTGCCTCCGGCGGCAGCCTGCCCGCTGACGGATCCGGCATCCGGGCGAGCCGCGCGTCGGTCAGCGCATCCAGCGCAGCCCGGCGCAGGGCGTTGAGATGTGCAGGCGGTACTGTCAGCCCGCCGTCAGACACAACCGTGCATCCCCCCGCCGACAGGCGGTACGGCGTGCCCCCCATGCGGGACAGCTGGCGCTCCGCCCCGGACGCAGTCAGCGCGGCGGTCGGCTCTGCGACGGCAGTCGGGATGTCCCCCGTTACGGTAACAGTCGCCGTCGCCGTTGCTGTTACTGTTGCTGTTGCTGTTACTGTTGCCGCCTCTGCTTCTGCTGCCGGGATCGTCCCGCTCCCCTGTCGGAACAGCGGCGCCGTCATGGTCAGTGCGGCAGGCTGTCCCGCGCACAGCGTCAGCGTAGCGCCAACCGGAAGCCAGCCGGGCGCACGCGCCGGATTCAGTCGGGCGGCGGCGGTTTTTTCGGCGTCTGCCGAGCGCGCCTTGTCCGCCTTGTGGAAGCGGTCAAAGAGCAGCGGCAGCTCCTCCGGTGGGATCGTCTGGCCGGTGTTGCGGATGCGCAAGCGCGCCTTTTGTCCGTCCTGCTCCAGAATCAGCCCCAGATTTCCGCCCACGGGGCAAAACTTGATGGCGTTATCGAGCAGGTTGTAGACGACCTGCGTGATGCCGTCGCGCTCGGCCTTGACCCAGACGGGCCGGTCGGGCAGCTCGCCTATCCGATGGAATGCTGCTGAGCAGAGAGGTATACATAAAGCCAAAGGGCGCGTTCAAAAGAACGCGCCCTTGCTGTTTAGCCGGACAGCTCCCGGATCTCATCCTGAATGAGGCGGCCCGCCGCGGCGGCAAGCTGGTCGATGCGCCGGATGCGCGCGAGGTCGCGGCCATAGATGGCGTTCGCCGCCGGAACGCTGGTGTTCTCGCCCATGAACACCGCGGCGACGCGGATGCCCTGCGCGCGCAGGGCGCGGACCTCGGCGGCGGTGTCGTCGATGCCGGGTTGACCGTCGTAATCGCGGCTGAGCGGAATTTTGCCGCTCGGGAGAATTTTATGGCTGTCGTTCGGGCTGGCATCGGTGAGCAGGATCAGCAGGTGCTTGTCCGCGGGAGCCGATTTCATCAGCTCGCCCATGCCGCGCAGAGCCAGACCGTCGCGGTTCCAGCCCGCGGCAAAGTAGTCGAACACGCGATGCTCGCCGTTTTTGTCCCCGAAATCCTTCAAAACGCGCAGCACCGTGTAGCCGCGCAGGCTGCAGAAGCTGGTCACGCGCACGGGAATGCCGCAGGAGACAAGGCTTTTGGCGAGAAGATAGCCCTGAATGGCGATGCTCTCCTGACAGTGCAGGCGCGAGGCCGAGGCGTCGAGCATCAGGTCGACGGTGAAGCCCGCGCGGCTCTCCTCATCCTTGCGGAGAAAGACACGGCTGTCGTGCAGCACCGGTGCGCGCCAGACGCGCGTACCGTCCAGCCGCCCCTCGCGGGCGAGGATGTCCTCGGGCTGCTGATGGATGAGCATACAGTTGCGAATCTGCTCCGTCAGACGCAGGAGAGCATTCTGATGCAGCGCACTGTCGCGGACGTAGGCGGCGCGGTTGCGCTTGGCCTGCTCGGCAGCCTGCTCGAAAAGACGCTGCGTGTCGGCGCGCATGGGCTGGCCCGGCACGCGCTCGCCGCGGGTGAACCAGAGATGGCAGCCGAGGTGATCGCCGGTGCAGCAGCGCTGCTCGATGCGCGCGAGCGCCTGCGGGGAATAGAGGCTGCGGCCGAAGCAGCGCTCGATGTAGTCGTGATCCTCCGCTTCGCGCTCGTTCGAGCGAAGCTGGGCGCGCAGCGCGTTGGACGCGCGCACCATGCCGTTCTCGCCGGCGACCGCAGAGCGGCCGACGGTCAGCTCGTCGGTGCGGACGATCTCGACCGGCAGGAGCTTGGTGAGCAGCGGCGCCCACTTATCGCTGAAATGAAGGCGGAATGGTGATTTTTTATGGGGCGTGCCGTCAAATTGCAGGTATTTCTCAAACGCCGCGCGGACGGCGGCCTCCAGATCGTCCGCGTCGAGCGTGCCCGGGCAGGCGAGGGCCTCGGAGAGTCCCTTTTCCCACGGGGCGAGCAGCGGCGGCTTCTGCCCAAGGACAGATCTCCAGCGGGCGGACTGGAGCGAATAGACGAGCTGGTTCTTGTCCATCCACTCCTGCCGCGAGAGCTGATATTCCGAGGCAAAAAATTCTGCGGCGTGGGCGCGGCGCAGCTCCGTGAGCACGGGACGGACGGGAAGCTCCTTTTCATAGACGGCGTTTTCCAGCGCGAGCCACGCGAGGTCGTCGAACGCGGAGCGCCGCGTGTCGTCCGCCCAAAGGGCGAAGAGACGGCGCGGCATCTCGTCACCCAGCCACTTGCGGACCAGACCGATGACGCAGTTCATGTAGAAGTCCGGCGTGCCGTCGGCCTTGAGGGCGAGGAACTGCGGCTCAAATTGATAGTCGCCGCAGGCGGTCCAGACCAGATTGATGGCGCGGCGCTGGTTGGCGCTGTAGCTGTCGGTTTCCATATCAGTCGGTGAACAGGCGGCTGCGGTCGAGCTTCGCGGGGATGCGCGCGGCGATAACGTCGCGGATGAGGCTCTGCTCGTAGGCGTCGAAGGCCTTGTTGGTGATGCCCATGTCGAGCGCTGTACCGGCGCTCACGCCGCGGCGGATCAGGCGCAGCGCGTCCAGAAGCCCGCGCAGGTCGAGCGCCTTGGAGGAGATCTCCGCGCTCCCGCACTTCTTTTGCAGGTCGAGAAAGAGCTGCACGAGCTGTCCGCGGTACTTTTTCTCCAGCGTGGGGAACTCCTCGCCGAGCAGACGGTCCAGACCGTCCTCCGCGATGGGCGGCATCTGAATGACAACAAAGCGCGAGGTGAGCGCTTCATTCAGCTCGCGCGTGCCGGCGTAGCCGTAGTTCATCGTGCCGATGAAGCGCGCGGCGGGGTCGACCGTCACGCGGTCGTAGCCGGGAACGTCGATGGCGCGGCGAAAGTCCAGCGCGGCGTGCAGCACGGCAAGAGCCTCATTTTTGGCCATGTTGATCTCGTCGAGCACGCCGAAGCCCCCGTGCTTCGCACAGAGGTAGACGGGGCCGGGGCGGAAGGTCACCTGTCCGTTTTCAAAGGTGTCCATGCCGATGAGCCCGGCGGCATCCATGCTGACGTGGAAGGAAACGTCCCACGCGGGGCGGCCGAAGGCCTGCGCCAGATTTTCGGCCAGCACGTTCTTGCCGGTCGCCTTGCTGCCGGCGAGCAGCAGGTTCTCGCCGCACAGCAGTGCGGCGATGGCGGCCTCCCAGACCTCTTTCCCATAATAATGATAGCGCGGCTGCGGGATGCGGCCCTGCAGCGCCGGCTCGGCGGGGTATTGTGCGCGGTAGGCGCGGACGCCGTCGAGCAGCGCGGGGCTGATGTGCTCCTGCTCTAAAAATTCCAACAAGCTCTCCTCATCCTCTCTTTCGGAAATGCGCGCGTCGCGCGCTTCGTTTCGGCCTCATCATAGCACAACGCGAGGGCTTTGCAAGCCCTTTTTCCGTCAAAATTTCGGACGGCTGCGGCGCGTTTCCTGGACGCTTTGGCGCGAGCGGCGCAAAAAAGAACGCCGCCCGCGGGCGGCGCTCTCTGAACGGCTCAGTCTTTTGTAAGGGTGATGGGCATGGCGGTGGTCTCGCTCTCGCCGTCGGCGCTGTTGTTGGCGGAGGGCATTATCTCGCGCGTGAGCATTGCCGAGAGCCGCGTGCCGTCGGTCAGCTCCGCATGGAATACGACCTGCAGCTCCGCACCGTAGGGAAGGCCAAATTCCACGCCCTCTGCGCCATAGATGCTGTAAACGCCGGCGGTGCTCTCATCGGGAATGTCGCTGATCCACCACTGCACGACGGAGCGTTCCTCGTCGTCAGCCTCCGCAAATTTGAGCACGCTTTGCGCCGCGCTCTTTCCGTCCACCAGATAGTCGAGCCACGCGGACCGGACGTCGGCATCATAAGCGCCGAGGTAGAGGTTCGCGGTGCGGTGGTCCTCGTCCTCCCAGCCCCTGACGCTGCACCGGATGTCCGAGCCGGAATAGGAACGGCTGAGGACGTAGCCGAAGGAAAGATCCTCATAGAGCTTCGGCAGCGCCTCGTCGGCAAAGCCGGGCAGGTCGCGGATCGTCTCGAGCTGGCGCTCGCCGCCGGTATCGTAGGCGGCGGTGGCTTCGAAGCCATCATCGTTCATCGAAAGCACGGTTTCGCCTCGGTAGACGTCGTACTCGTCGCGGACCAGCTCGACGGCGGCCGTTCCGTCGTCGGAGGCAAGGGAGCGGAGACGGAGGGAGACGGCAAGGTCTTCCTGCACCGTCTTGGGCCGGAGGGCGAAGGCAACCGTGCAGGTGTAGGCGTCCAGGTCGAAGCGCTTGACCGTGTAGTCGAACTGCGCGGTCAGCGTGGCGCTCTCCTCCATCGCTTCGCGCACGGAGCTGCTGATGCCCGCGATCTGCGAGGAAAGGCTGGACTGCACGCTCATGATCTGTGATTGCAGAGAGCTGACCTGCCACTCGAGCTGCTTGACGCGGTGGTTATTGTAGAGTGCCAGACCGACGGCGAGGGCGAGGCAGACCGCCGCCGCGCCGAGAAGGAGCTTTTGCCGGCGAACCTTCTTCGGCGCGGCAAGGGTCTCCTGCGCGGGCGCGGGCGAGGAAGCTTCGACAGACGAGGCGGCCTTGGCGTCACCCTTTTCCGCTTCCTCAAGGCTCAAAAGCTCATCGACGCTCACGCCGTAGAGACGGCTGAGCTCCACGAGCTTGCTCAGCTCGGGCTGGGCGGCGCCGGTATCACATAGTTAAAGATATTGGTATCATTCAATCAATTTTGCCGATAAAGCGGTAGAAGATTTCTACCTCCTGTTCCCGGCTTCCGTCCTCACCTTTGACCGCTTCATGGACAACGATTTTTTCAATCAGCGTATTCAAAAGTTCGGCGGTCAGTTCTGTTGGATTGACGCACTCTTTCATCAAGGCAATCCATTTTTCTGCGTCTGCGGCGTTCTGGCTTTCAGTGGCGATAGCGGATTGAAGCTGTTCAATCTTTTCGTCCAGTTCAGCCTGTTCGCTTTGGTACTTCCCGGACAGCATAGAGAAGTTGTATTCCGTGATACGCCCCGCCGCCCAGTCCTCATACATCCGGGCAAACAGGGTATCGACTTCGGCTTTCCGCTTCTCTGCCTTTTTCAGTTCTGCGGCCTGCTTCTTTCTTGCGGCGGCCTGTCCCTTATCAGTGGCATTTAACAGCCGCTTCAAGAGCCGTTCTTCATCATGCTGTACCAGCCCCGACCAGTATTGCAGACGGGAGAGGACATAGGCGTAAAGCACATCATAGCGGATATAGTGCATGGAGCATTGGCGTGTGCCCTGTCCGTACTTGCTACAATGATAATGGCCGTAAGGCTTGCTGTTCTGCCTGTTCTCCCCATAGGACAGCGACCAGCCGCAATCCGCACATTTTACCAATCCGGAAAAAATCTGCGTTGTACCATCCTTGCACTTCCTGCGGCGGTTTGCTATCTGCTCCTGTACCTGCCGGAAAACCTGCTCGCTGATAATCGGCTCCTGCGTGTTCTCCACCCGCACCCATTCACTTTGGGGCTTGCGTACCCTCCGCTTGTTCTTAAAGGAAATGTTCGTTTCCCGGTAATGAATGGTATGGCCGATATAGGTTTCGTCTTTCATAATGCTCTTGACCTGGGCTATCGTCCATGCGTAGCTTTTTTCCTCCGGCGCACCCGCATAGATGTTTGCAAAAGTCCCGTCACGCTGGAAATTGATAAATCCCGGTGTGGGAACCTTTTCCATAATCAGTATTCTTGTGATACTGGCCGCCCCTCTGCCATGAATGGCAAGGTCAAAAATCTTCTCCACTATCCAGCGGGTTTCCTCGTCGATTATCAGCTTGTTTTTGATTTCCGGGTGTTTCCTGTACCCGATGGGAGCATAGGCGCCGATACGCTGTCCTGTGGCAAACTTTGCTTTGAAAGCGGCCTTTACCTTGCGGCTTGTATCTTTCGCAAACCATTCATTGAACAGGTTTTTGAACGGGACAAAATCGGAAAGCCCTTTCTCTGTGTCCTCATTCTCCGCAACGGCGATGTAGCGCACCCGTTTTTCCGGGAACAGAAATTCCAGATAGTAGTCCATCATCACATGTTCCCGCCCGAAACGGGAAAGGTCTTTCGTGACAATGCAGTTTACTTTTCCGGCTTCCATATCGTCCATCATGCGCTGAAAATCCGGCCGTTCAAAGTTCGTCCCCGACCAGCCATCGTCCACATACTCACCGACTACATGAAGCCCCTGTTCCTTTGCGTACTGTTGCAGGATTGTCCGCTGTGTTTCAATGCTTACGCTGTCACCATAGTTTTCATCGTCCCGGCTCAATCTCATATAAAGCGCCGTGTTGTAAATCGTAGTATTGTAAGGTTGTTTCACCGTTAAAAATCCTCCTTCTAAAGAAACAACCCACGCTTACAATACTTTTGCTCTATGGCAATTATATCATAAGCGTGGGCGTGTTATCAATGATGGGCTATCAGGTTGAAGCGGCTTTTTCTGCGGTATGCCGCACCACATCTACAATCAGATCACCGAGGGGCTTCCCGCCTGCGGCGAAGTGTTCGGAGATTTTTATACGGTTGTTCCCACATACAAAATACTGCGTGCCGTTCTCTGCTTGTATGACCTGCCCTGTCCGGGGTGTGAAAATATCGCTTTCGCTTTTTGCCATCCAGTGTCCTCCATATTCAGTTTTCAAGGTACAATGCCGCACAAAGGCGGCGAAAATTTCTGCTTATATCTATCACCTTTCCTTTACCGTGTGCCGCTGCTGACGTTTCAGTTCCGCCAGTATATCCGGCGGGATACGGTCAACCAGCCGCTGTAAATTGTCCAGTTCGCTTTTCAGCTTTGCCCGTTCCATCGTATCTTTCATCTTTCCTTTTTCGCTGGCCTTTGCCCTTGCTTCCAGCTTCTCATTCTCCGCCAACAGGTCATTGATTGTGACCTTGTACTTTTTCAGTTGCCCGGAGAAGTTCTCCATCTGCGGGAACCACTTTTTCAGCATGGAGAGGGCTTCCTCTTTTTTCTTTCCGGCGTTCAGCGGGTTAATGCCGTCAAGGGCGGCTTCAATGGCTCTTGCCTGCCGGGAGAGGGAAACCGCCTGTTTGAAAATCCGGGTGGGGATATGCTTCCGGCCTGTCTTGCTGGCACTTTCCCCACGCTCCAAGTCGGGATATTTCTCCACCATATAGGCGTGAAAATCGTCCTGCCACTTCGTCAGGTTTGCCCGGTTGCCGATAATCTCCTTAGCGCACAGGCGGTTGTCCTTTGTCAGCGGAACAAAGGTCAAATGCAGGTGGGGCGTTTTCTCGTCCATGTGTACCACCGCCGACACGATATTTTCCCGTCCTACCCGGCCAATGAGGAAATCTGCCGCCCTTTGGAAGAACGCCTGTATCTCTTTTGGGGATTTCCCCTTGAAGAACTCCGGGCTGGCGGTTATCAGCGTATCGACAAACCGTGTGCTGTCTTTCCTCGTCCGGCATCCAGCCTGCTCGATACGGCTCTGAATGAAGTGGTAATAGCGTCCCTCCGGCTTGACGATATGGAAGTTGTATTTACTCCGGCTTGTGTCAATGTCGGGGTTGCTGGCGTATTGTTCTTTCTGTCTTTCGTGATGGGCTTCCAGCGGCCTTGCCGGGTTGCCCTTGTGCTTCTCAAACCGCAAAATTGCGTGTTGTGCCATTCTGCTCCTTTCCCCATTCCTTTCCTATCCGGGGTTTTCCACAGGGAAAATCCCGCCGAAATTATCTCTGATAGGATTGGAATGGAATAGATATAAATAAAATATTTTTAATCTTTGTATTTCTATATACCGTCCGATTTTCGTACTCCAAGAGGATTGATTATCGTACTTGTCAGGTACGGTTTTCAGTCCTCCGGTGTTCCATAACCGGATTTCTTGAAGTCGGTGTTTGAAACCGCTTCGTAGGATTTTGGGTAAATACGGTTGGGTTTTCCACAGCCCTGCTTCTGGATCTCCACCAGTCCGGCATATTGCAGTTCCCGCAGGGTGTTCACCGCCTTTTGCCGCCCACAGTGAAGCAGGGCAACAACCTCGCAGATTGGGTAATACAGGAAAATCCGCCCGTACTCGTCCGCCCAGCCGTTCTTCCGGGATAACTCCGTCCGGCGCAGGATAAAGGCATACAATATCTTTGCTTCGTTGGACAGGGGTGTGAATGTGGGGGCTTCAAAAAGGAAATTCGGAAGCCGGGTAAAGCTGACTGCCTTTTCCGCCTGATGGATATAAATGGTGTTTGTCATATCGTGTTTTGTGGACGGTTAGAAGCCCGTTTTCGGGGGTAGACGGTAGTTTCCTATTGCCTGCCCCTGTTCTGTGCTTGCAAAGCCTTGTAAATCAAGGACTTTTCAACCCCTAACTGTCCACACAAGACCTCCTTTTCCGTTCACTTTCTGTTTTCTGCCGCCTGTGAACTCTGGCGGCACAGTCGGGACAGTATTTCGCCCGGTTGGACTTTGGGACGAACACTCTGCCGCAGACCGCACAGCGTTTTAGCTCCTTATCCCGGAAAACCTCCGCTTCCAGCGTTCCGATTTGCGGCAAGACCGACCAGCGGAACCACTTGCAGCAGACCGAGAAAGAAATGGTCTGGGGGCAGGCGTGGATGTCTCCATCGTCAAGGAACATACAGTTCCCGTCCTCATAACAGCAGCACTCCCGGCGGATCAGGGCGTTTGCCTGTTTCCTCTGTGTCGGTGTCATGCGGTAAAGGGAGCCGTCCGGCTTGCGCTCTATGGGCGGCAGTTGTTTATATGGGTTCTCTCTCATGTGTTCCCTCCATTTTTCCTTTGCCGTTCTCCCCGAAAAGGCTTCCTGCCCCATTCCTGCGGCGTGTTCCAGCGTTGGCACGCTCCCCGGACTTCGGGACATTTTGTCCCGAAGTGGCTCGTTGCGGTGCTTCCCCTGCCGGGGTATTCCTTTTCGGATGGTCATTCATTTTTCAAGGTGCAGTTCATCGATGAACTACCCTAAGTCTACACGAAAAAATGCAATTCCCGGAATCTTGCGAGAATTGCATTTTAGGGCAATATTCAATTTCAAAATTGCAGTTCTGCAATTTTCTTGTATAATGGGAAATAGGAAAAGGAGGTGCTGTGTATGGCTTTACCCGGAACATCGGGCAGAAGCAAAACAGGATTTGCAACTTCTGAACGCACAGAAGATGGGAGAACATGAAGCGGAAATTGAAAAAATCAAGAATGTATTTCTTGCTATCCTGCGAGATATTAAGAAAGATATGGACAACAGAGAACAGCCAGGAGAAGCTGTGACCGCCGCTATGTTCCAAACCATG
>ENA-USUJ01002178-USUJ01002178.1-human-gut-metagenome-genome-assembly--contig:-NODE-2178-length-15256-cov-8.553923_pt1 | contig 15256 bp, 19 predicted proteins | sample MGYA00250061_ERZ773398 | MGnify/ENA primary metagenome ERZ773398 (study PRJEB29103, sample SAMN06111992) | human gut metagenome | biome: human gut; feature: ankylosing spondylitis patient; material... | reverse complement strand
CGACAACGGCCGTTTCAACATGCTGGCGCAGATTCTGCGCGCGCGTCCCACGGCGGGCCTCAGAATGACCGACGAGGTTATTTGGAACTAGAAAATTTAAATAAATGGCCAAAGGAGAAAAAACTTTTATTATTTAAATTACTAAATATAGAAGATGGTAGTGAAGAATCAATTGGTAAAATAAAAGTAACTGCTGAATATTTAGAAGATGTAGAGTCTAGACTAAATCAAAATGTAAGAAATACAGATGATGCTTCGTATTTTAATTTAAAAGATTTAAATAAAGAAGAACAAACACTAGTAACAGATTTAATTAATTTAATAAAAGAGAAGTTTACTGAAGAAAAAAACAAGAATACATATTATGAATTTTTATACTTATATCATGTACTTCAAAGCATAGATTCAATTCCAGAAATTAAGTACATTTTTGCATACTTATCAAAGACAACAGGTTTTAGTGACCCAATGGAATTTAAATTTGATGAAACAGCCCAGTTCATTCTAGAAAGTATTATATTTACTGCAATGAACTTATACAATAATGGAGGAGCAACTAAGAGCAAACTAATAGCATCTCACGAAAGGTTTGTTAAAGAAATAGAAAGTACTAAAGAAGAAGTATTAAGTAGAACACAACAACTTACTACAGTTAAAATACAAGCTTTAAGAGAACTTGGTTATGACAAAATAACTACTGAAAATGCTCAAGAAGTAATTAATAAAATTGCAGAAATACAAACAAGAAAAGTTGTAATTGGAGAAAAACAAAATTAGACTAGAAATTCTAGTCTTTTTTAAGTTGTTAATAAAGTAGAGTACAATTCTATATTAATAAATGATAATTCATCATACTATTTATTTCTTAAAAAGAGAACTTAACATAATATATATTGGTATTTAAAAGTTGAAAATAGCACGAGTAGTGCTATTTTTTGTTTTCTTCTATACATTTTTTTATTAAATAAATTATTTGTGCATTTACACTTCTTTCTTCTTTATCTGCAATTTTCTTTAGTTCTTCCCATAAATCTTCTGGAACTCTTATATTACTTGATATCATTTTTTTCCTCCCTTTTTTTGATAGTATTATTATACTATTTTAGTAATATTTTAGATAGATTTATTTTAGTACTAATTTAGTATTGACTTAGTAGCAATAATTTGGTATTATTTTAGTAGGTAGCAACAAAACGTTGCTGCAGGAAGGAGTGAAAGTATGGAATTAAAAGTTATATTTCTTGGAGTTTTAAAGTATCAAGACAAAGAAACTAAACAAGATAAATTTAGAGTTTCATATGTACTTGCTGATAAAAATGCAATAATGAACACTGCTAATTTTAAGGGTATTCAAGATAATGCTTATTACACAGATAAAAGTATCGTATGGGACAAGTTACAAAGTACTGACGCTTTAACTGACATGACTTTTAAAGTAGAAAGTCGTCCAAGTTTGAGAAACCCATTAAAAAATGTTACCGAAATCGTAAATATCGTGACAAAGCATGAGACAATTGAGTTACTTTAATGTAGTTACTAGGTGTAATTATGTTATGTTCACAAACGACATATTTGTGAGGTATAAACCTGGAGAATATTACCGAGTTAATAGTTTGCTTATACAAGACTATGAAATAAAACCGAAATACAATAAACTTAATAGATTAAATCACCTCATATCTAAGTTTAAATATTCTTTAGGTAATAAAATCATAATTTTAGGTAATTGGGTAAAATTTGGAAAAGACACCAGAAAAGATGTTGTTTATAAACAAAATTATCAATGGTGGTTAAAAAAATAGGTCTCAATAGCGAATGAGTATCGTTATTTAGATAAAGAGAATAAAAGAAAGGAGGGTTCCATATGGAAGGTGGAACAACAGTTACAATGGGTTCAAGTTTAAATACTGCATTAACTAGTTCAATCACTGGTGAAAAGATTATTGCTGAATTTGTTAGCATATTACCTTGGGTTGGTGTAATGGTAGCAGCAGCATTCTTAATTTATGAAGCTAGAAAATTAGTTAAAGGTGCAGCTAAAGGAAAAGTTAGACTTTAGTGTCTAACTTTTTTTCTAAAAATAAAAAAGAAAGGGATGAAGAAAAAATGTTTGAAATTGCGGAACAAATGCTTGTTCAAGAAATAGATTTAATACCATATATACTTATTTTATCAATAATATTTGATTTTTTAGGTAGTTTCTTCTTTGGTAAAAAATAATGAAGATATATGTTCCAGATTTAACTAATTATAAATGTTTTGTTGTTAGAACAGAGGGAGTGATAAGGGGTTATGAGAAAGTACCGCAGATTAATCAAGAAATTAACTATCGTGATTATTATATTAATAGTAGTTATATCTATAAAGACGGAACCGAATCTTTTGGTTCATATTATACTCCGCCGACTTGTTTGGCGAGTGATGTAGTAACTGATAGTTATTATTATAGAAATGATTTTGATAAAATTTTGATAATTGTTTTGATATTTTCTATTTTTATTATTTATTTTCCAATGAAAGTAATTTTTAAATTTTTTAAGCGAGGTGGTTTATAATGTATTTAATGTTTTTTGTTTTCGGTTGTTTATATAACGATTTATTAGATTTGGTTGTTGAACCTATTCGTAGAAAATGGCGAAAAGATTGTGAATTTGATTGTTCTAAATGTAAGGTTTGGGATTGCTCAAGAAAAAGATGTTTAAAGTATAAAGAAAAAGTATTGAAAGGTGGTCTATAATGTATAATATTTATTCTTGTTTGTTGGTTCAAATTGAACTTATTGAGGAATTTTATTGTTCAAGTTTAAGAGAACGTATCAAAATTTTTAAATTAAAAAAATGTTTAAAGGAGTTGATTAAATTATATGAATAGAATTTTTAAACTTATTTCTATTATTAGTTTGATTATTGGTTCATTTTTTATATTTAATGAAAGACCTATGGCTCAAGATAGTGATTTTTACTTAGATAACTTTAAGGTTGGTGGTTATACTTTTTCTTCTAGTAAGTTTAATACATTGCCTACTGGAAACTTTAGATTTTCTTTTGATTTGGTACCATTTAACTTTCAGGCTGAACAAAAATTATATGTTTCTATTGTTGTTTGTAGTGATTTTGATTTTGAAGGTGGTTATGGCGATACTGGTATTAGTAATATTAGTATTAGTAATACTAATAAGTCTTGTAAATATCCAAATAGTTCATATTCTAAAGGTAGAATTAAAATTATAAATTTTAATTTGGTTACTAATGTTGGAAATGAATTTTCTGGTGGTCTTTCTGTATATTCTCCTGCTCAGTTTTCTATAACTTTAATTAATTTTAACTTATCAGCATCTAATTTTGTTGGAGTTAATGATTTACCAACTGATATTGATTTAACTGATACTAATGTTAAAATTGACGATACTAATAAAAAAATAGACGATACCAATAAATTTTTAAAAGACGATACTGCTCCTAATTCTGATATTAGTGCTTTGGGTAATGTTCAAGGTTTATTGCCACCTGGACCAGTTGATACCTTATTAAATATACCTTTTACGTTTTTAAGTATTGTTAGTAGTAGTTTAAGTGGTACATGTGTACCTTTAACAGGAGATTTTGTCTTTGGTTCAACTTTAACAATTCCTTGTTTTGGTAATTTGTTTTATGACAATGTTCCCTCAGCATTAATGGTATTTATTAATTTGATACCTAGCGCTTTCATACTTATTAATTATTTTAAACATTTATACAAGAAAGTTGATCGTGCAGTTAGTTTACAGACTACTGCAGAAGATGAGTGGGGTGTAATATGATAGGAAAATTAATTACTGCTTTATTTAATTTTATATTAAAAATTGTCATGAGTATAGTCCAATTGATTTGTTTGCCTTTAAATGCTCTTTTTAGCAACGTTTTCCCAAATTTTGATAATTATATTGAAATAATCAATAATGGCTTAAACTCTGCTTTTAATAGTCTTTCATGGGCTATTAGCATTATTCCACCAATGGTGAGACAAGTTTTGTTATTTATTTTTACAATTGAATTATCTATTGTTTTGATAATGAGAAGTACCAAATTAACTGCAAAAGTATGGAATATTTTGCAGAAATTAAAATTTTGGTAATGGAGGTGTTTTATGATATTCAAAATTATAAGTATTGTAATTTTATGCTTATATTGGGTTATTAAGATTTATAATAAGAAGAAAGGAAATTAATATGGAGATATTTAATAGAAGAATAGAATTTAAATCTTTATTTAGGAAAGGACTTCCGCCAATTGATGATAGATTTGGAGTTTATTTTGTTTGCGGTCGTCAAGGAAGTGGTAAAAGTTATTATGCAGTTAAATTATTGCTTGCGCAAGATAGAAAAACTTGCGCAAGTATATATACTAATGTTCATTCTTTGAAACTTCCTAATTATAACGTTAAATTCTTTGATAGGGTAGATGAGTTATACACTAATACTGATGAGTATTGTATTTTCTTAATTGATGAAATTTCCAGAAAATGGGACAAAAATTCAAGAACTGATACTCAGTTTTATGCATGGTTAAATCAGTCAAGAAAACGTAAACGTATTGTTATTATGATAACTCAAGAATGGCGAGAACTTCCTATGTGGATTAGGAGACCGGCTAAGTTTATGATTACTACTAAAAAGAATTTATTTAGTAGGTGGGGTTTATTTACTACAATAGTAGGAGATGCAGAAAATATGGTTTTCAATAAAGATGAAGGTGAATATGAATGTCCTACAATTAAAAAGATTTATTATAAAAGAAATAGATATATTGCAAATATGTACGATACATTTGAACCAATAAATCAGTTATAAAATTTTATTAAGCGATTTTGAGAAGTTGTTTGCTTGCAAATAACTTTGATAAATTGCAATATAAGCGGTAGCGCGTAAGGGAAAAAAGTTTCATTTAATATTAAAAATTTGATATTAAAAACCTATCTACTACGACATATAGGTTTTTTGTGTATTTTGTGCAGAAAGAAAGGTAAGGTTAAAAATGGCTGAAAGATTAGAGACTTTAACGGAAGAAGTAGATGAGAAAAGATATAGGAATTTTATGATTATGTTGTATGAAGATAGTACTACATACGACTATAAAGAAGTGCTTTTTGATTTAAAGGGTTCATTTAAAAATTATGCTTATATTAAACATCAACCTGAAACTAATGAAAAGAAAGCACATACACATTTCATTTTAAGTCTAGATAATGCTAGAACTATTTCAAGTATCGCGAAAAGAGTAGGGGTAGCACCTAACTATTTTCAACCTATAAAATCTTTAAGGGCGAGTTGTAGATACTTGATACACTTAGACACTGATGATAAAATTAAATATAATTTGAGTGATGTAGTTGTTTCTAATTCTTTTATGAGAAAGTTTTACGGAGCATTTGACGACTTAAAGACTGAGGGTGATGTCATAGACGACATATATAACTATGTTGAATATGTTAGTACAATTACTGGTAATGTACAGCAAGCGATAAAGGAATTAATTACGTTTGTTAACAAAAATAATTATGATACTATATACAAGAGATACAGAGTAGAATTTATTGAATACTTGAAATCTATTATGCTCAATTAGTTTTTTCTAGAACTTAACATAATATATATTATCAGAACTTATGAATAAGAAAGAAAACTAAAATAAATATAAGTTAATTAATACTAATACTAGTCCTAAAATCATTCCAATAATACTAATAACCTTATTATTATATTTATTAACTTCAGGTATCATTTCATCTATAGCCAAACTCATCATTATACCTGCAACTAAAATTAATACTAAACTAATCGTAACATCATTAATATAATTTTTAAGTAAAATATAAGACACAAATGCTCCCAAAGGTTCAGCAAGCCCACTAACTAAAGTTAAAAAAAGTCCCCTCTTTTTACTACCTGTTGCATAATAGACTGGTACAGCAATACTTATTCCTTCTGGTATATTATGAAGCATTATTGCAATACCTAAACTAATTCCTGTACTAATATCATTATAACTAGCCATAAATGTAGCAATTCCTTCTGGAAAATTATGTATCATCAGTGCTATCATACTAAGTACCCCTACTCTATAAAGGCTATTTCCTGAAAGTAGGTGGGTTTTATAGTTAATTTTACTAACCAATATTTTACCTAAAACGAACATAAATAATCCAGATAAAAACGCAAGTAAAAAACTCATCTTATTTAAAAGTGTCATAATACTTTCTGGAATAAGTTCAAATACACTAATGGATAACATAACACTTAAACTAAAACTTAAACTAAAAGCCAAAAACTTATTTTTATCTTTAAACTTAATAAATACTACCAAACCACCAATAAATGTACTAATACCTGCTAAAAATGATATTAAAAGTGATAAAGTAACATTACTCATAAAATTTCTCCCATATAATAATATTAAATTAATTAAAAAAGAATTACAAAATAAAAAGAATATTATAATTATAAACTTAATACTCTTTTTTTATATCCACTAACTATAGAATCCTTAAGTAGTACATTCATATTGCTTATACTTTCCCATGCTTCATCTATAGAACTTTCTTTATCATAAATAACATTTCCATTAATGTCATACACCACTACTCTACTACCTATTTGTACAAAAGAACAAGGTGTATTTAAATTATTAAACATAACTGTAAAATATATATTATCACAGTACTTACTAAAATATTTATTACCATAAATATCTATTAAAGAAGAATAATTATCTTTCATATATAAAACATATATATCATCTATACTAATTGCTTTTGCATGGTCTAAAGAGTCAATATAATCATGAATTAAAGTAGAATAAACCTTTTCATCTTCTCCAATACCGCATATAAGTAAATTCTCTATATTACTATTACTCTTCCCTTTAATAAAAATATTTTTCCCACTCATTTCTATATCTATTAAAGAAACATCATTACTATCAAAGTAAAGTACTCTATCATTCTCATTTTCACTAACAACAATATAATCATGATACACACTTTTTATATTAGCCTTAAAAGCAATTGTAGTTAAATTATTAGTACTTTTTGAATAAAAGAGTTTATTATCGCCTCCATTTGATAAAACAATTGGATATCCTTCTTCTAATGGAATATAAGCGTTTATATACCCTTCAAGATTAACATCATTATTAAAACTATCACACATATAATAACCTTGAAAATTATTTGTTATTGTTTTATCTTCTTCATAATAAGGAACAGAAGTCCAACATTTTTTCACAAAATACCCACTATTCCCATAAGGGTAAACTTCAAGTGCATTAAATTCAATAATTGTTTCATTTTCAAAGTCATATATATAATATAAATTTTCTTTAATATCTTCCTCAGTTATTTGAAGCAAAAGTTTATTTTCACATAAAACACTACTATTAATCACATCATCAAATATAATTTTTCCAGTAGAATTTGTAATACTATATTTACCATTATCTTTCTTATCAATATTATAATATTTAAACTCAGTAGTACTCTCTATAAGAGCATCATTATTATCTTTTTTATTATCGTTAACTAGTTTAAATGTGAAACCACTACTAAAAATTGTACCGGCGAGCATTAGTGCAATAACTTTTTCTTTTTTCACTTTTCATCACCATCTGGTACAATATTATATACTAAAACACATATAAAATCAATTATTATTTAAAGAAAGTACATTACTACTACTAACAAAGTCTTTTAACTCATTAAAGTCTTTACATTCACTAGTTTTAATATAACCATCTTTATCTATATAAGAATAAACATTTTGATATCTAAACAAAACAATATCATTGTATACCATATACTCATCAAAATAAGAATGTGCTATCATACTACCATCTAATAAATTACTTCCAATAATATTACCTTCTATATAAATATAATTATCACTATTAAACAAAATAACATCTTTATCATAATTAATATTACTAATTATTTTATTAGCATTAACATCAATAATATCATAGAATGTTTGATATAAATTACCTTTATTAACAGTATAATAATAACACAAATAAATATTTTCATCACTTTTTATACTAAACTTTAAATTTTTAGCACTTATTTGAGTATTAACAAACTCACCATTATTTACCTTATATAGAGTATCCTCTTTATCACTTCTAATAATAACATAATTAAGAAGTGACTCTTTAACTGTACCATCAATATCTTTAGTACTATTATTAATCGTATCAAAAACAGTACATATATTATCCTTATCTAAGAACAAAAGTCCTAACTCGCTATTTTTTACATATGAGTTAAACTCTTTATCAAATAAATAATTTCCATTTAAATCCATTACATTAGTCTCAGTTACTAAACTCTTCTTTGAAGTTCCATTACTATCAACAATATCTAGTTCTTTAGTATTATTTACTAAAATATAATTATTAAATGTATCAATTGAAGTAGAGTTTATCATAATTTTTTCTCCACTTATTAAATCAAACAAATAAAATACCTGATTTGTATAACTATTACAAATAACTTTATTATCATTGACTATATTTACATCAATATAGTCATCTTCTAAAATATTACCATATTTGTCTATTAATTTATATATAACATCATTATCATTTTTAAATGTTCCAACATAATAATTATTTTCTTCTTTATAATTAAGTATATGAACAAATCCATCTACTTTACTTAAAATATTATTTAAGTCATTATAGTCTAATATTGCTGAACTACTACTAACAGGAACATCCTCAGTAGTTTTATTATTGTTAAACTCACACCCACTCATTAAAGAACCATTTGCTAGTATATTTATAGATAAAACTATACTTATTAATCTTTTCTTGTATTCAATATTCAATTATTAATCATCTCCCCTATAAATAAAGTATAACCACATTTCATAAATAATTCAAGATTATGCTAATAATTACCACTAAACTTTACTATTTATTTGCATTAAATTAAATATTCAACCAATAATAATAACAGGTGGTGATATAAGTGGCTAACATGAGAAATAACGCTAGAAATACTAGTAGAAACAGTGCTAAAAATAATGCACGTAATACTAAAAAAACTAGTGCTAGAAGTCAATCTAGAAATCAATCTAGATGTAAATAGCTAAAAAAGGAAGACGGTTAATAATTGTCTTCCTTATTTTAATTTATCTAAATAACTCTCCCCTAGTCCTAAAGTATTTTCTATTCCAAAATTCTCCAAGATAGTAGCGCCTATACAAGCAAAACTTTTTCTCGTAGCTAGTTCTCCTCTGTACTTAAAACTTTTACTAAAAAATATTATTGGAGTATATTCTCTAGTATGATCAGTTCCTTTATATGTTGGATCATTTCCATGGTCAGCAGTAAATATAACTAAGTCATCATCTCTTAATCTATTTAAGAAAGTAGGTAAGTAATAATCTAATTCTTCTAAACATTTTAAGTACCCTTCCCTATTTCTTCTATGTCCATAACTACTATCAAAATCATTTAAATTAAGAAATAATAAACCATTAAAGTCACTTCTTGCAAAATCATTTAACTTAATAATACCATCTATATTATTTTTAGTTTTAAGTCCAACACTTATACCAGTATCAGCAAATATATCTTTTATTTTACCTAATGCTATCACATCATACCCTTTATCACAAAGCATTGTCATAACATTTTTAGGTGGTTCTTGAGTAAAATCTTTTCTATTAGGTGTTCTTGTAAAGTTACCAGGTTTTCCTATAAAAGGTCTAGCAATAACTCTTCCAACCTTATATTCTTCATTAAAAACAAGTTTACTAATCTTTTCACAAATACTATATAATTCATCAACAGGAATAACATCTTCATGAGCAGCAACTTGAAGTACTGAGTCAGCACTGGTGTATATAATTAACGCACCAGTTTTCATATGCATTTCACCAAGTTCTTTAATAATCTCTGTTCCACTATGAACACAATTACCTATTACTTCTCTTCCTGTTACTCTTTGAATTTCACTAATTAAAACTAAAGGAAAACCATTAGGATAAGTCATAAAAGGTTTATCATAAACTACTCCCATCATTTCATAATGACCATTCAAAGTATCTTTAGCTTTATTAATAGGTTCTAACTTACCATGATATCCTATTTTATACTTGTTTTCATGTTTCACTAAATCAACTAATCCTAACTTTTCAAACACAGGCAAATGATAATTATCATTTACTAAAATATGTCCTAAAGTACTAGCTCCTTCATCTCCAAACTTCGACGCATCAGGTGATGCTCCTACTCCTAAACTATCCATTACTATCAAAAAAACTCTTTTAAACATAATCAACTATCCTTTCTAGCTCTAGGGTGAAACCCTAAATAATTTTCTTTTAATACATCATTAACTACTTCAGTATATATATTAGTTGTACTAATATTTTCATGTCCTAACATTTCTTGAATACTTCTAATATCTGCTCCTCCTTCAAGTAAATGTGTTGCAAACGAGTGTCTTAACACATGAGGAGTAAGTGTTTTCGTAATACCTGCACTCTCTTTAATATTTTCTAGAATAAAATTAAATCCTTGCCTAGTAATAGGCTTACCATGATTATTTAGAAATACTTCATCATATGTATTTCTCTTTAATAGTTTATTCCTATACTCACTTAAATATATTTTTAAATAATAAGCACACACTTCTCCCATAGGAATAATTCTATCTTTTTTACCCTTACCAGTTACTCTGACTAAACTATTTTCAAAGTCTATGTTAGAATACTTTAACTTAACTAGTTCACTAACTCTAAGTCCCGTTCCATACATAAGTTCAAGCATTGCCTTATTTCTATAATCAAATGGAGTAACTAACTTTATATTAAGTAAATTATCTACTTCACTTATACTCAAATACTTGGGTAACAATTTACTCTTTTTTAAAGTACTAATGTCTTCCATAGGATTACCTCTAATATAGTTGTTCTCCAATAAGTAGTTAAAGTACCCTTTTAAAGAACTAATATGTCTATTAATAGTACTAACACTAGAGCCTTTTAAAGACCCAATATAGTCCAATATATCATTCTTAGTACAATTAACCACATCTAAGGTAAAAAACTTAAAAAAACTATCTAAATCAAACTCATAACTAGTTATAGAATTAACTCCTAACTTCTTCTCAGTTTTTAAAAATATTATATAATCATCCAAATAATTCATATACCTCACACTATAATTATATAACATAAATAAAAAGGAAGTAACACAACTTCCTTTTCTTTACATAATATTAACAACCATTTTCGATTTCTAAAATTATATATGGCTTTTTTGGATTTCCGTCTTTACTAGCCTATTCAACACATGAGTTTATACTAAGTACCGGACGAACTAAAACTGAGGATATATCATGAGACTCTAATTGTCATATTCCAAAATCATCGTCTTCATTTATCGCACATATGGATGAATTATCAAAGCCAGGCTGATTACTCTAAATATGAAAATGAAAAGAATAACATTCTAACTATATATTAAATAAATTACTAGATTTTTATAATATGAGTACTGATTATATATTAGCTAGAACTAATATCAAAAATGCATACAAAAAAAGTAAAAATTATGGTAAAATAATAACTAGGTGATTTTAGTGGAAACTTTAGCAAATAAGTTAAGACCAAATACTCTTAACAATATAGTTGGACAAACTCATATAGTTGGTGAAAATAAAATACTTAATAATTTAGTTAAAAATAATAAAATATTTAATATAATATTCTATGGTAAAAGTGGTATAGGAAAAACCACAATAGCGCTGATGCTTATGAATGAGTTAAAATGTTCTTATAGAATGTTAAACGCTACTATTAATAGTAAAAAAGATTTTGAAGTAGTATTTGAAGAAAGTAAAATGATAGATAATTTAGTTTTAATAGTAGATGAAATACATAGAATGAACAAAGATAAACAAGATTTATTACTATCTTTTATAGAAAGTGGTAAATTAACTCTTATAGGACTTACTAGTTCTAATCCATTTCATTCAATTAACCCTGCAATTAGAAGTAGATGTCAGTTAATAGAACTAAAAGAATTAACTGAAAATGATATATTTAATGCACTTAATAGAGTTAAAGAAGTATATACAGATATTAATTTAACAGATGAAATAAAAAGTCATGTAGCCAAATTAAGTGCAGGAGATTTAAGATTTGCATATAATTTAGTAGAGTTCTGTTATAATAGTTTTGGTCCTAATTTTACTATAGATAATATTAATGAAATAAGTCCTAGAACAAATTTATTTTATGATAAAAATGAAGATGGATATTATGATGTAATAAGTGCATTTCAAAAAAGTATAAGAGGAAGTGACGTAGATGCTTCAATACATTATTTAATGAGACTAATTGATGCAGGAGACTTTGATATACTTTATAGAAGAATGCTTGTTATTGCCTATGAAGACATTGGTCTTGCTAACCCTACCCTTCAAACTAAAGTATTAACTGCAATAGAGACGTCTGAAAGATTAGGCTTACCAGAACTTTATAAACCCCTTACTCAAGCGGTAATTGAAATGGCTTTAAGCCCAAAAAGTAATACTATTGAAAAGACTTATAGTGCAGCATTAAATGATTTAAAAAGAAGCAATGTTGGTAGAGTTCCAGAACATATTAGAACAACTAGTCCTAACTATAAATATCCACATAATTATAAAAATCATTATGTAAAACAACAGTATTTACCAGACAATATTAAAACAAGTAAATACTATTATCCAGGAGATAATAAATATGAACAAGCAATGTACGAATATAACAAAAAAATTAAAGGAGAATAATTAATTTTTTGTAACAAATGAAAGTCCAGCATTTTGACTTTTTAGTTTATTTAAGTGCTCTATATAATTGACTACACCATTTTGCTTGTTAATATTAATTCTTCATTAACAATAAATTCTCTAACAACAATATCATTATTGTTTACATATTTAATCAGCCATTCATTATTTTCTCTTACTAAAAGTATCCCCGTTGTTTTATTATGATATTCTTTTTTCAAATTAACATCAACATAATTCATATACGTTTGTATTTGTCCTATATGTTCTTTTTTAAGTTCTGTTACTTTTATCTCTACCACTACATAATTTAAATCAATTGTATTAAATAAAAGCACATCTATATAATTATAATTCAAGCCAATTTTGATTTTGTACTGACTTTCTATATAAGAATAACCTTCACCTAATGCCTTACAAAACAAAGTTGGATATTCATCTATCCATTTCTGCACTAATTTTTCAGTTAATTTACCATCCACCCCCAAATCCCGTAATACAACAGGCGATGGTACTTTCTCACTAGTACTTACTGCTTCATTACTTTTCAACTTTTCTTTAACTTCCACTGGAAGTCTATTATACTCATCGGATTTTATTTTTTTTCGCAATTCCCTTGTAGTAAGACATAACTCGTTTGATAACTTTAAGTAATATTCTATTTCATTAATATCTTTTAATTTCAAAATTTCACATACATTCGACCATGTAACATTAATATTTCTCAAAAGGGCAGACAATGTCTGCCCTTTTGAGAGCAAATAAAAATTACGCATATATTTCAAATTTCTAGTTGAATAGCCTTTTCCAAGTTCACTTGTAAGTCTCTTAGAATACTCCTTGATGAGACCATCACCATACTTAGCCCTTTCTTCACCACCTTGTGCTTCTACTAAAAGTTTCCCCACATTATAATAATTTTCTAAATCTTTTTGATTACTTTTATATTCTCTTACCTTTCTTCCAATAGCATTATCTACTAATATATTCTTTATTTCATCATAATAATTCATAATATCTCCTTCCCTACGGAACATAAGTTTTAATCTTATATCCTTTTTTACTTATTTTTACTTCAATAGTTCCATCCACATCAGTTCTAAATAATTTTGTATTATCTAAAATATCAAGAACACTTTTATTAGGATGTTTGTATATATTGTTTTCTCCTACACTAATAACTGAGTATTTGGGTTTAATCACATTTATAAAATCAGTACTAGTTGAAGTATATGATCCATGATGTCCAACTTTTAATATATCAACATTAGGTAAAATATAATTGTTTAATAAATACTCTTCTGTTTTAATACTAGCATCTCCCATAAATAAAAACTTATAATCATATATATTAAAAAGTAATACAGTAGAATTATCATTTTCATTATTAAAAACATTATTATTTAAAGAATTAACTTTTATATTATCTATAACAAAATTTTTTAACATCAAAACTTCTTTATTATTTATTTTCTTTTCAATATTATTAATATTACCCTTATTAATAAAAACTTTTTTAACACAAAAATTACTTAATAGTTCATTTGCTTCACCAGCATGATCATAGTCTCCATGTGTAAGAAACAAATAATCAACTTTATTAATTCCAATTCTTCTAAAGAAAGGAATAGTTTTGTTTTTAACAATATTACTTTTATAATTTTCATTAAAACTAACTATACCACCAGTATCAATTAATATTGTCTTATTTAGGTGTGGTGTCACAACCAAAATAGAATCTCCTTGTCCTACATCTATATAATAAATATAAGTATTATTATCCATATACGGTCTAATTTTAAAAAATATAAGTAAAACTATTATTAAGTATAAACATATCTTCTTTTTAAATTTAATATATAACATAAGTATACTCAAATAAATAAAAACAAATATTAAATTAATCCTAGGAAAATAAATAATTATTTTAAACTTGTTAAATAATAATGATAAACTCTCTAACAAATTAGTTGTAATATTAAGTATAGAATAAAACTTACTAATTATAAAAGTAAGAAGTGTTAAAGGAAAAACCACAAAACTAACTAAAGGTACAAAAACTAAGTTAAGTATAGTTCCTAATAAATTTGTATATCCAAAATAATATATACTAAGTGGTAAACTTGCAAAATAAGAAAGTAAACTTACCTTAAACAAACTAACAAAATAGTTTTTGCCTTTTAACAAATCACTAGAAAAAATCAAAAAGAAAGCCGCAGTAAATGATAAAATAAAACTTAAATTATATATAATAAATGGATTAATAATAACTAAAATAATAAATACTAAATAAAGTATATCAAGTGTTCTAATATTTAAATAAAACACTTTATTAATACCTAATAAAAAAAATAATAAAGTTGCTCTTAATATTGATGGTGAAAACCCAGTTATAAATGAAAATAATAAAAGAAAAATAAATATTAAAACATAATTTAAA
>ENA-USUJ01002175-USUJ01002175.1-human-gut-metagenome-genome-assembly--contig:-NODE-2175-length-15264-cov-46.120695_pt1 | contig 15264 bp, 11 predicted proteins | sample MGYA00250061_ERZ773398 | MGnify/ENA primary metagenome ERZ773398 (study PRJEB29103, sample SAMN06111992) | human gut metagenome | biome: human gut; feature: ankylosing spondylitis patient; material... | reverse complement strand
TATTTGTGCTGCACTTCTTTCTCCCCACCTTCTGCCAAATTTCCTTGCAGCAAGTCCCATTTGGGGCTTGACTTTTTATTTGCAGGCTTTCATGGGTGTTGCCAGTTGTCTGGATCTGTACATGAACGGTACATATGTCGGTTATTCCGAAGGAGCACACAATACGGCAGAATTTGACCTGACTCCCTTCATCCGCGCCGGACAGAACGAACTGGTCGCGGTCGTACACCGCTGGTGTACCGGCAGCTATCTGGAAGATCAGGATATGTTCCGCAATAATGGTATTTTCCGCGATGTATTGCTGCGCGTATGTGAACCGGAGGATCTGTGGGATATCGACGCAGTGACAAAAAAGCACGGAAAGACCTATACGCTGAAGCTCTCGGCTCAAACCTTTATGGATACACAGGCAACCTTTACCCTGGACGGACACGGCATCTGCGAAAAGAAGACAGTGCAGACCACAAATCGTCAGGCTGAGGCTGTATATGAGAATCTGAAAGTAACTGAATGGAACGCAGAGCAACCTGAGCTATACACGATTTATTACGAGACGCCATCAGGATGCGTCAAGGAACACATCGGCTTCAAGATGGTGGAAATCAAAGGCGACGTCCTGTATTTCAACGGACGCAAGATCAAGTTCAAGGGTGTGAATCACCACGACAACAGCCCGACCAATGGCTATACCATGACGCCGGATGAGATTGAGCGCGATGTGTTAGTCTGCAAGGCGCACAACATAGATACCATCCGTACCAGCCACTATCCGCCGGATCCGCTGCTGATCGAGCTGGCGGACGAGTTGGGTATCTACATCGTGGATGAGAACGACCTTGAGACCCATGCGACCTTTGCCATGCAGATCCCCGGCACCTATAACACCATCAGCCATGATGTGAAGTGGCAGCCGCGCTACATCGACCGCATTACCCGCTTGTATCAGCGCGACAAGATTCACAGCAACACCAGCATCTTTATGTGGAGCCTGGGCAATGAGGCGGGCGGCTACAACAACACCGACGCCATGGCGGAGTACCTGCATCAGCACTCTGACCTGCCCGTGCATTATGAGAGCACCGTGCATTGCAAGCGCATTGCCTACGATGTGGGCAGCGAAATGTATCCTTCTGTGCAGATGGTGCATGATGTGGGCGAACATCGCCGCAGGCAGAAACCACTCAACGATCGCCCCTATTTCATGTGCGAGTATGCGCACGCCATGGGCGTCGGCCCCGGCAACACGGAGGCCTACTGGCAGGAGATCTACAAGTACGATAATCTGATGGGCGGCTGCGTGTGGGAGATGGTCGATCACGCCGTGCTGCACAAGGACGGCAGCTACACCTATGGCGGCGATCACGGTGAATGGGAACATGACGGCAATTTTTGTGTGGACGGACTGTTCTATCCCGACCGCACACCCAGTACCGGTGCGAAGATCATGAAGTTCATCTACCGTCCCATCCGCGTGAGTCATGTGCAGGGCAGCACCTTTGAGGTGTTCAACACCTGCGGTTTCTCCGATGGCAAGCGGTATCAGCTGAACATCGAATGGAACGACGGCACCGCACAGACCATCACACCCGAAGTGACGCCCATGACGCACAAGCAGGTGACGCTGGAATGCGGCAAGCCTGTCAACGGCACACAGACCGCCATTATCACCACCATCGACACCGTAACTGGCGAGGCCATGGCCCAGGAGCAGCTGGTGCTGGCTATGACCGTCCCCACCGCACCTGCCGTCACCGTCCTGGATGCTACCTGCACTGTTACAGACGGCAAACTGACCGTGAGGCAGAGCGGCAAGCCTGTGCTGACCACCGCCGAGGAGGACACTATCCTCTATCGCGCAGGCACGGACAACGACACCGATCCGTTCTTCTCCTACACCATGAAGCCCTATCTGGCGCAGAATGGGCGTGTTATCCGTACGGAAAAGATCGCCAACGGCTTCAAGGTGGTCAGCAAGGTTGCCAACAAGAAAGCAAAGTTCGAGGTGATAGACACCTACGAGGGCGTTGCGTGTGGTATCCTGGTCACCAGCCGCATCCATTGTGTGAGTGGCGGCGGCATCCTGCCCCGCTTCGGTAAGACATTCCGCCTGGACAGTGTGTTTGATGCGGTGGAATACACGGGTCGCACCGGCGAGACCTACATCGACATGCGTGACCAGTTCCCGATCGGAAAGGTCAGCTGCAAGGTTACCGATATGACCGAGCCCAACATCAAGCCCCAGGAGAGCGGCAACCGCATGGATGTGACCGAAGCCAGCGTCAGCGATGGCAAGACAAAGGTCAGCTTTATTGCCGTGGATAAGCCCTTTGAGCTGAGCATCAAGCCCTACACCGACCGTGCATTGGCAGCAATGAAACACCGAAAGGATGAAAAACGTACTGGCACGTATGTGACCATTCAGGCATTCCAGCAGGGGATCGGCACCGGCGCGTGCGGCCCGGCAATCGCTAAGGAACATCAATACAGCGCCAGGCAAGATTACGAAGTAAAGTTTATCATCCGTGTGGGAAAGGCATAAGACCGGCCATGAAAAGTCAAGGGGTTAATCAGAGATGCCAGCCGGGACATAAGGAGTGTTGTCACGGAGAACAGCGAAGATGATGGAGATCATTTTGCGGCAGACATGACCAATCACCGTCATGTGATCCTTGCCTTCAGCGCGTTTGCGCTCATAGAGCGCATGAATCACCGGGTCTTTGAAGGCAGCAACTGTAGAAGCAAGCCAGATTGCCCGGCGTAAGTAGGGCGAACCGCGCTTCGACATTTTTATTCGAGTGCCAGAGAAGTCGCCGGATTGCTTTACAGTCGGATCGACACCTGCATAAGCAGCGAGTTTGGCAGGTGAAGAGAAACGCCTGATGTCACCGCCGATTTCCGAAAGGATGACGGCAGCAAGGGTTGACCCAATGCCGGTAATGGTTGTAAGCTGCGTGTCAAAACCGGACAGCAAGCGGGCAATTTCGGCATCGAAAACATCGACAGACGCTTCCAGAGAGCGAATCTGTTCGATATATTGGCGGATAATGAGGGAAAAACTGCTGGAAGCCATCACGATGCCGAAAGAATTTTTGGCTGCGTCCTGAATTTCGACGGCTTTTTCCGCGCCCAGCCTGCCGCGACTGGCTTTTTTCAGCACCTCGGCAAGCTGCTGCGAGGAAACGGACAGCATTTCTTCCGGCGTTGTGTACTGGGACAGAAGCTCCATAGAGGATAACCCAAAGGAATCCGAAAAGAGCTTCTCGTATTCAGGAAAGACTTGGTCAAGCAAAGCAATGACCTTGCGCTTGAGATCAGAAGCCATGTCGATGATATAGAATCTCTGGCGGCACAGTTCACGCATAGCCTGAAGATCACCGGGGTCTACGGAGGTTTCGCAATATCTGCCGAAGCGGATGACGTCGGCTATGATAACGCTGTCAACAGAATCCGTCTTCGTTTTGCGGATGTACATGCCGCGCAGCGCATCAGACTGAGTGGGGTTGATGACATGCACCGTAAAGCCGTCATTGCGCAGATGGGTATAGAGCGTCAGCCAGTAGTGCCCCGTTGCCTCCATGCCGAACACGACGGGTTCGCTGAGGCTGCGCACCATGTCCATGAATTTGTTGTAACCCGCTTGGGAATTGGCAAAGCGCATGGCCTTGCGGACAACATGCCCATCCTGAGCGATTACGGACGCTTCGTGGTTACGCTTGGCAATGTCAATACCGACGAACAGCATAGAAACACCTCGAAAAATCAAGTTGCGGACAGTCCTCTGAACGAAGCGGGTCAAAACCTACTTGGACATGCGAAGACAGCAGGTAAGCTGCGACATCCGGCTCATAAGTGAAATCCCGCAGGGACAGAGGTCACACTCTTAATGAAGTGGACAGCAACCACATGGAGGACAACGTGATCCTCTGTCCGCACGAGAAGATTATATCAAAATCCGAAGCGGATTTCGATACCCAATGGAGGCGGTCATCGCCGCGCGATTTGGAAGGCTCAGTCGCTACGCTCCTTCCCCTTCCAAATCGTTTTTGTCTCTACCGAAGGTTGGCGTAGATACGACTTTATTATAGTAGGAGGAAAAACGAAATGACGCGAGCTCCCCCGCGAAGAAAAGAACATGAATCCTACTAACTAAATTGACAACGAAAGGAGTTCTTATGAAAGAACAAGAAATCATTTCTGCTCAGCAGGAACTGAAACACCTCCGCACCCGATGCGGCAAGGTGTACGCGCTGGGCAACAACCGATTCCGCGCGGTGGTGCAGACCACGCCGGTTCACGAGTACGACGCGGCGACGCACCAGTGGGTGGAATTGTCCGCCGAAAAACGCCAGTAGATGGGTGCGCAGGCGCACAGCCCGATTGCAACGCTCGCGGATAATTCGGCGGATTCTGCTGCGGGCATCCTCGATACCTACGTCAAGGAAGGTTCTACGCAGAACTTTTCGCACGACGAGCGACTGTGGATCAGCAACACGAATTACTACGGCAACCGTCTGACTTATCTGAAAGTTGTGGATTTGCCGCGTCTGGGCGCGAACCACTTCATCACGTCCGCGAAACTGTGCGTTCGCAACGTTTACGCACCGACGGCAGATACCGCTATCATGTGCACGGAAGTGCTGGAGGACTGGAATCCGGAGACCATTACCTACGAGAATCGACCGGATGTCAGCGGTGTGTATCAGGACTACTGCCGCGTGCTGAAAAATCAGTATTCGTGGAAGGAGTTCGATGTCACGAGCCTTGCGCGCAAGTGGTATCTGGGCGACAATCACGGTGTTCAGCTGAGCGCACCCAAAAGTGAAAGCAGCTTTTCGCAGCTGCATTCGAGCGAAATGGCGAATCAGCCGTACTTCGTGCTGGAATATGCAAGTCTCGCAGGGTTGGAGAGCTATCTGACTTACGACCATCAGTCTGCGGGCTTGGCAGGGACTGGCAGTGTCAGCCTTGTCAACGGCAACCTGATCTTCTCCCACGCCGACACCGCGATGAACGGCAATCGTCTGCCGGTTTCCGTGACCCATTACTACAATTCCTGCGACAGCGACAAGGACGAGTTCGGCATGGGCTACGGCTGGCGGACTTCGCTGCATCAGACGCTGCACAAGGTGCTGTACAATGGCGAAGTGGAGTTCGTGTACACGGATGGCGACGGCACGGAACACTTCTTTCAGAAGAATAAAGATGACCAAAAGAAGTATTCCGACCAGTCGGGTTTGTCTCTGACGCTGGAAGTCGGGGACGAGAACATCACGATTACCGACAAGGGCGACAACGTCATGACGTTCCCGCTGGTGAGCGAGCCCCCGACGGAGGATGCGCCGGAAACCGCGAAGGTGCTGATTCAGAAGATTCAGGATGCGGTCGGCAATGAAGTTACGGTGACGGCATTGGCAGACTCTCCGTTGAAAATTGCGTCTGTGACGGACGGCGCGAACCGAGTTACGACGCTTCATTACACGGATGGCCGCTGCGACCGAATTCAGACACCGTGGCAGGATGAAAAGAATTGTGTCCGTTTTGAGTACAAGAACGGTACGCTGGTGAAAATTCTTCATGAAGATAACCGCGCGAGCGAATATGTATATAATGAAGAAATCGGGTATCATTTGCTGAAAACGGCGTATGGCGCGGACGGTGCTTCTGTGGAATATGCGTACACGAACACGGGCGAAAATCGCGTTGACGGCCTGCCGCACTGCATCACCCACGCGACCGTAACGGGTACGAAGAACGGCACGACGCTGACTGCGGCGAACGTCTCGTACACCTACGGCAACCATGTGGCGCTGGTCAAAAATGAAATTTCCGGCAAGACGCTGCGCTATCACTTCAACGATGATGGCAACCAAGTGAGCGTCGACGATGAGCTGGGCTACGCGATGTATACCCGCTACGACCGCACCGACGACAACGCGAATGCGCCGATTAACCACGCGACGGAACGTTCCCGGATGCAGCGAGTTGTCCGAAATCTGCTGCTCGACCCGATGTGCGAGGAAAACAGCAGCGTCTGGGAAAAGAGCAGCACGGGCACGATTACGCGCGACCAGTCCACACGGCAGTTCGGCCTTGTTTCGTATCGGCTGACGATTTGGTCGAGCGACTGCGTGTATGTTCGTCAGGCGGTGACGCTCACGCCGGGCAAGTCGTACACGCTGTCTGGATATGTCCGCTCTGGCGGCCCGCGCGGTGTGATGCGCGTTGTGTATACCGTCGGCGGACAGAAAATTACGCTGGATTCTGAGCCGGGCAAGGTGTGGGAAAAGACGGACAACATGCCGTATGAGCGCGTGTCTGTGTCCTTCACGCTGCCGGAGAATGCAGAACCTAAGGTTTACTGCATGGCGTACTGCGACACACAGAACGGCTTCAAGGGCGGCAATTGCTGGTTCGATGCGATGCAGCTGGAAGAAGGGCTGACGCTGAATCATTTCAATATGGTTCAGAACAGTGACTTTTCTGCGGTTGGCACGGACGGCAAGCCGAAGGCATGGACGGTCGGAAATAATTCCAATTCCTACGTTTCTGTGCTGCCGCTGGAGGATGAAAATGATATTTTCCACGCACCGGACTGCCTGAAGCATGACAATACGCAGAAAATTCATCTCTTGGGTCGCTATGACCGCACAGTGACATACTACCAGCAGTTCCGGCACTACGGCAAAATCGGCGACCGCTTCACGGTGGGCGGCTGGTGCAGCTCGTTCGCGAAGAAGAACGACCCGGACAATTCCGTTTACTGCCGAATTACCGTTTTGTTTACGGCAGGCAATCCGGACAACGCAAACTGCTACTGGGCGACGGGCGGCTCGGCGGTGTTCAATGCGGAAGAAGGCAACTGGCAGTTCGCGAGCGCGGGCATTGTTGCGCCCAACAACTGCACCTATATCCGTGTGGTCTTGCAGATGAATCGGCAGATGAACTTTGCAGACTTTACGGGCATCTACCTGTACCCGGAAGCGTTTGGTACGCAGTATATTTATGACAAAAATGGCAACCGCAAGACGCGGAAGATGCTCTATGGCGGTCAGGAGAAATCTGAGTTTGACGATGCGGACAACCTGACGAAGCACACCGCCGCGGGCCGCACGGTATCCAGTACCTTCCATTACGGCGACACGGAAGAGGAGCAGAAGAAGCATCTGCTGCTGAAAAGCATTGCGCCGCTGGGCAGCGTCAGCACGTTTACTTACGATGCGTTCGGGAATCCGCTGACGAGTCAGGTGCAGAATGCAGATACGAATCCGAGCTACTTCATCCGCGGCGAAACTTCGTACACGGACGACGGCAATTATGTTACCGAGCAGAAGGACGCGCGCGGCAAGATTGTGCGCACGGAAACCGACCCGGAGCGCGGCACGACGACGAGCGTCACCGACGCGAAGGGGCAGAAGGTGACGTATGAATACGACAATCTGCGGCGAATTGTAAAAACTTCTGCAAAAACGGGCGCAGAAGCAGGAATTCCGACAATACATAACGAATATACCTATGACGAGCAGCGTGGAAATCTGGTCGAAATCCGTCACAATACGGACGAGAACGCCGCGAACGACGTGGTGTATACTTTCGAGCAGGACGCGCTGGGTCGCCAGACGGCGGTCAAGGTCGGGAATCAGACCTTGTCGCAGAGTGCGTATCAGAACGATCCGACGAAGCCGAATTTCGGCACGTTGACCGCGACGACTTACGGCAACGGTGCGAAAGTCAGCAGTCGGTACGATGACTTCAACCGCGTGACGGGGGTGGTGTACGGCGAGGAAACCGCGCCGAGATACGAGTACGACTACAACGCGCAGGGAAAAGTGGCACGAGTCCGCGACAACCTGCTGAATCGGACGACGCAGAGTGAATACGACTTGGCGAATCGTCCGGTGCGTGTGAAAACGTCGGAGGACGCGAAGCATGTGTACACAGGACAGGTCGCGTATGACAACGTGTACGGCAACCTGAGTGAATTTACGGAGAAAGTGGGTGAAAATCGACAGGAATATGGGACGAAATTCGGCTATGATGACGAAAATCGTCCGACGTCGCTGACGTACAGCGTTGGTGCAACCACTATTGGGCAGAGCACGACGACCATTGACAAGCTGAATCGAACGACGTTCTCGGCGGTCAAGCTGGGCAGCAAGACGTTCACGAGCGAATACCATTTCGCGGCGGGCGGCTACGGCACCGGCAGCGTGACGAATCTCGTTTCGTCGATTACCCAGCCCGGCTGCAACTGCGGCTACGGCTACGACGACAACGGGAACATTGCGAGTGCGACGCTGAACGGCAAGTGGACGGGCTACACCTACGATGCGCTTGGTCAGCTGATTCAGGTCAACGACCACAGCGATACCTGCTCTGGCGAAAATGGTACGACTTGGAAGTACACCTACGACCTCGGCGGCAACATCCTGAAAAAGGAACGCTTTGCGTATGCCGATACGACGAATCCTCTGGAAACTGTTACCTATACCTACGGTGACGCGAACTGGCGCGACAAGCTCACGGCGGTCAACGGCAGCACAATTCGCTATGATGCGATTGGCAATCCGCTGAATGACGGGACGTGGACGTACACTTGGCAGAACGGCCGGCAGCTGCAAAAGATGCAGAAATCGGGCGTGACGGCGGAATTTGTGTACAACGCGGACGGCTTGCGTGTGCAGAAAACGGTCAACGGTGTGGCGACGAAGTACACGCTGCACGGCAAGAATATTGTGCATATGACTTCCGGCACGGACGAGCTGCACTTCTTCTACGATGCGCAGAACCGCCCGGCAGTGGTGGTGTACAACGGAGTTCCCTATGCGTATGTCAAGAGCTTGCAGGGCGATATTGTTGCAATTCTGGATGAGAATGGCAATACCGCCGTTAGCTACGGCTACGATGCGTGGGGCGCGCCGCTGTGGTGTACTGGTGAACTGGCGGAAACGCTGGGCAAGGTGCAGCCGTTCCGGTATCGCGGGTATGTGTTTGATGAGGAGACGGGACTGTATTATCTGCGGAGTCGGTATTATAATCCGGGGTGGGGACGGTTCGTGAATGCGGATAGCTACATTGGTAAAATGACAATGCTCTCTCATAACTTGTTTTTGTATTGTCATAACTCTCCAATTTTTAGAATAGACGCCTCTGGTTGTGAAGATACAACGCCAGCCCCGACACCAAGTGCATTGCCCCAGGAAACACCTCTTCCGCCACCACGACCGTCCAGACCTGAGAACTGGAGAGATATATTCACTAAATTGGAAATCCAAAATGCAATTTCCAATGCAGTACGAAAAGTAACAGAAGCAATGAATGATGTTGCGATGTATAGAGAGGCGCAACAAATGATTGCTTTAGGGCATGGTAGAGTTTAGTTAAAAGGTGGTGGCAGTTTCACATATATCTCGGAAGAAGAGTATAATATGTGGTATAGAATAAAATCAGGACGTGAAGCAATTCCGAGTTATGGATTTCATGCAGCAATAACTCTGTTGCCATTCGCGTTGAAAAGTTTGGGGATTTTCGCCAGAGCTGCAACATGCATATCGCAATTTGGATTAGTGTTGCTCGCTCTGGACGGTATGTCTGCGACTACAACATATACTCTGAATGTTATGTTAGAAGACCCTGAGTGTATTGGACTCATACATATTCAATTTGACAAATACGGTATGTATGTCCCTTGGTATCCCGATTCATTGTCGAGGTATTATGGAAGAATTAGCCGAGTAAGTACGGAGGACTGGACTTGGGAATGAGGAAGATAGATTGGAAGGGAATCTGTGAACTAATAGCTGTACTATGCACTGGTATGGGGTTGGGAATGGAAATATGTATAAATAAATTTTCGATTGACAAAATCGGAAATGATTTTTATGGTACATTTCAAATGTCAATGTTTGCGATTGCAGCTATTGCCAACTTCATACGATTTGGATACAAAAAATAAAAAATACCATGTTGCATTGCTTTGCAAACACAAAACTTTTGCCTTGAGGATTGCCTAAATTGAGGTGGAAAAGTCTTTTTGTTATTTAGCGGTAGTAAGACAGCATATATAAACAACATACTTGTTTTTATTTTCTGGCTTGACTTACAGCAATATTGAACAAAAACTGGCGGTCACTCCCTGCATAACCCAGCAGGGATGACTGCCGTTCGACTAAAAAAGCAGCGCACCGTCATCAAAAGTAACCTTTCAATTTCATACCCAACCAAGGAACAGCAGAACCGTTCACCGTCCGGCGGTGGTGGTGTACAACGGATTTCCTTATGCGTATGTCAAGAGCTTGCAGGGCGACATTGTTGCAATTCTGGATGAGAATGGCAATACCGTCGTCGGCTACGGCTACGATGCGTGGGGCGCGCCGCTGTGGTGCGCTGGCGAACTGGCGGAGACGCTGGGCAAGGTGCAGCCGTTTAGGTATCGCGGGTATGTGTTTGATGAGGAGACGGGGCTGTACTATCTGCGGAGCCGGTACTACAATGCACAGTGGGGTCGGTTTGTTAATGCGGATGATCGTCTGAGTAAAAATGAAACTGACATCTGTGGTAAATCGTTATATGTTTACTGTAGCAATAACCCACTTAACCGAGTAGATCCCAATGGTGAGGCTTGGTGGGCATGGGCAGTTGGTGCTGCAGTGATAGTGGCCAGTATTGCTATTGTTGGTGTAACCATGGGTGGCGCTACAGCAGGTCTTGCTGTGTTTTACACGGCTCTTGGAGCTATTGAAGGAGGTGTATGTGCAGTTGAGTCTGGAAAAGATGTTGTTGAAGGTGCCTTTGTAGGAGCAGTAGGCGGAGCAATTAGTTCTCTCTCTCTTTGTGCAGGTCCTTTGGGAAGTGAAGAAGTCTTGAAATGGAGTATTGTGGGGCGTGGGGCAGGCACCGTTCTTTCTGGTATTTTTACTGATTCTGTGTGCTAACTTTCACTGTTCACTTTTAACTAAATGACGTTGTCCTACTGAGTGGAGGAACCATATGTTAGGCATCACCTTTTCCGCAGAAGCAGAACCATCAGCCGCCGAGCGCATTTCTGATTGCTTTCAGTATTTTGAATCGCGGATGGACGTGATTCGTCTGGCGAGATACTGCAAAGTGCTGGATAGCATCAAGATTATTCTTTTCACTGCGCCGGATGAAAAAGAGCGGAAGCACATCAGCTTGAAGTGGCGAGAGGCGGAAATTCGCGTCAGGCTGGACGGCGATACCTTCATGAAATCCGCGCAGGACGAACAGCGAGACATGGTGCGAACTGCCATTACGCGGGCGCTGGAAATCATCCGAGATCGGAGCGAGGTGAAAAACTTCCGCTTTGAGTGCAAAGAACTGCTTTATGATATGTTCCCGGATGCGTACATGACGCCGTTTGTCTTTTCAACCGAATCGGAATCACCGGCAGCACAAATGATCATGGACAACTTCTGCCTAATCGAAAAGAACATGCGGGTTACGTCGCTTGCGAAGTATACGGACGCATTCGACAGCATCGGCATCATTCCAGAATGTCTATCAGAAGAATTTTTACGCACATTCGGTTGCGGCAAAGACCGCAAATATATCAGCTGGAAGCATCGCTATGCGGATATTCGGCTGCATGTCCCGTTCCTGCCTTTTGTGCAGGCACCGAAGGAAGAACGGATGGCGCGGTGCAAGCAGATTATCCGCGATTCGCTGGAAGTTGTTGCGGCGCGGTGTCGGGCGAAGAAACTGCGGTTTGATTTGGATGCGCTGCTGCGTGACCTTTTCCCGGAGGAAGCGGCTTCAATGATGCAGGAGAAGAAATAGAGAATTACAAAAGCCAACACGGTGAACAAGAAAACTGGGTGGCTGCCTCTCAATATAGGAGGGCAGCCACTTCTATAAATAACAGGAGGTCACATGCCAAACATTTCATCCTCTGAGCTGATTGCGCAGTTTCAAACGGCACTGCGTGATGGCTGGGGGTACATCTACGGCGCGTCGGGCGAAATCTGGACGCAGGCACAGCAGAACGCCGCGAGCCGTGAACAGACAAAAAAATACGGTCAAAAGTGGGTCGGACACCGCGTGGCGGACTGCTCCGACCTTTTTGCGTGGGCGTTTCGGCAGCTCGGCGTGTACTGCTATCACGGCAGCAACACCATGTTCCGCCGTTACAGCAGCGCATCCGGGAGCCTGTCCGCCGGGAAACGAACCGATGGCGCGCCGCTCAAACCCGGCACAGCCGTCTACAAATTCAACGCCTCGGAGGGGTATCACCACGTCGGATTGTATATCGGCGAGGGCGCGGTCATCGAAGCCAAAGGCACGGCGTATGGCGTGGTCACGTCGAAAATCGGCAGTGGATGGACGCATTGGGGCGAGCTGAAAGGCGTGGATTACGCCGAGAAAGGAGAACAAATTGCAATGAGTCATACTATTTTCGGATTCAACTGCGCCATCTGCTTGCGCCTTTTTGATTCTGTCGTCCGCTCATTCCACTTAGCGTAGCGCTGCTACGCTGCGTTTCATTCGCGTTAGCCAGAATACAAAAATTCGCGGCGCATCTTGGCTCATTTTCATCCGAAAATAGTATAAACCGAAATTGGCGGTCGTGACGACGGCATCCGGCAGCCTGAACATGCGCAAAACGGCGAGCAAGTCCGCCGAAGTGATTACGAAAATCCCGCAAGGCGCAACCGTAACTGTTCTTATGGAAGCGGATGACTGGTGGCGCGTGCAGTACAAAAACAGCACCGGCTGGTGCGCGGCGGAGTTCCTCACGAAGCAGGAAAACGCGGATAATCAGGCGCGGAGGAGCATCCAAATCGTCGATAGTGCCGGCAACGTGTTTGAACCTGTGGGTGATTTTACGGTGAAGGTGGCGAATGCAGATGTGGGCGATTCTTGAACAGCTGCGCGACCACGCGACAACTATCGTTGGACTTGTGACGGCGCTGACGCTGATGTACAGCTGGTTTCGGAAGCCGATGAAGCAGCTGATTGCAAGGGAACAGCAGCAGGAGGAAGATCTTGCGATTCTGACGTGGGCGTTTTTGCAGAATGCGCATGACAATTATACGCGGCAGGGCTGGTGTACTGCGGCGGAAAAAGAGCAGGTGCTGAATATGCACAAAAGTTACGCGGCGAAAGGACGAAATCACCTGTCCGCAAGCTATGAGCAGGACATTCTTGCTCTGCCGGAAACGCCGCCAGAGGGGAGGCGAAGCAAGTGACGAAGCAGAAAGCATACGTCCAGTTCAGCAAACAAATTGTTCTTTTGGTCACTATCGCAGTGACAGTGATTTCGCTACTGGCGGTGGTGCTGTGCTTCTTCCGAAGCGACACGGACGCGCTGGTCAGCACGGTTCGGACGTACATCAACTACGCGACGATTGTTTTCGCAGCGTACAGCGGCAACTCGGTGTTCGAGAAGTGGCTGACGCAGGGGAAGAGCGCTGATGCGGCTGAGAATACGGCTGAAGCGTAAGGCAATATTCCTTGCAGCAATTCTTGTAAAATATCAAAAGTGCCCATCAGCAGTCGTGCTATTCGCCGCCTGCTGATGGGCATTTTTGCTTATTCCTTTTGAGCAGCAACACGTTTGGTATCCATTGCCAAAGTTGCCATCAGCAGTTTCCGCGATTCTTCTTGGAAGCCAATCAGTTCATTCCAATTGCTGCTTTTTACGGCGGTAATCAATTCCTGCCTGATTTCTTCATTAGGAATGAATGCCGTTTCGGAATCCTCGTTATATCCCAAATATCCAAGGTGAATCAGGTAAGTAATCACATCATCTTTGCTTGCGATTTTTGCCGGGTCATTCTTAAAGGTTGCCGTGTTGACTGCTACTTCTGCGCCAGAAAGCATTTCAATGATGGCAGTCTTTAAGCCATCATAATTCATGCTAATCAGCGGAACGACCACCTCATAAGAGCCGGTTTCAGACCAGTAGCTCCTGAATTTTCCTTTGGTCATCACACTGACGACTGCCCGCGGATTATAAATCTGGTATCCGTCAAGCAAGTACCCGTCATACCATTTCTTTACTTTCTCGTAATCTCTGCCGTACTTATCGCAAAGGATTTTTACTTCATTCTCCGTAAAACCGACATAAGGTGCAAGCCCGTATGCCTGAAGCATGGTAAACTCATCAAAGTTATTCAGCGCCGACTGCGTTTTTTCTTTCCTGATAGGAAGAATGCCTGTCAGATAAGCCAGCTGAATATACTTCGTCGGCTCCGTTCCCTTGAACATGCCTCGAAGAAAATTGATGTAATCTTCCTGAACCTTCGCATTGGCAGCCTCGTCGCGAATCAGGACATCCCATTCGTCAATAATAATGATGAACTTTTTTCCCACTGCTGTATTGATTTGCGACAATGCATCTGGTAAGGAAGTTGTTTTTTCCGTCAGTATATTGGGATAGTATGCTTCCAACTCCGAAATGGTTTTCTCCGAAATATAAGAAACAACATTTTCCACGCTACCCGCGGGCTCGATGCACCATTGAATATCAATATGAATCACATCGTATTTGTTCAGATGCTTCTTGAAGTCGGCAGACTTGCTGATTTCCAGTCCGGCAAACATTGCTTCCGAGTCGCAGCCTCGACTGTAATAAGCTGTGAGCATATTCGCTGCATATGATTTCCCGAACCGCCGCGGACGGCTGTTACAAATATACCCTTGCATTGTAGCAAGAACATTATTGGTGTATGCAATCAGTCCGGTTTTGTCAACATAAATTTGCGAGTTCAGCGCGACCTGAAAAGCGCTGTTGTTCGGATTCACAAAGCGTCCCATTGCCTCTGCTCCTTTCCGAAGGATGTTTGCTGAGGTTTTGATTTCTGCGACTGCCCAAATGCAATCATCCCTTAGCCTGCTCTTATTTTACCATTGATTTCGGGAAATAGCAAGGAAATCGGAGGACGGGTGGCACCTTAATTTTTCGTTCTTCACAGAGGAAAAGGAGGTATGCGTCTCAGTACACGGCACTGCCTTGTCGCAGAAAGCATGAAAATTGCGTTTGGGAAGTGCAAACTTTTTCTATTTTGTTCTCCGACATTCTGTCAATTGCAATGCAAAATAGACCGAAAAACATTTGTAATGCAGAAAGTTTTTCTGGAATTTCAGCAAAAACTATTGACTATAAAGTCGGCGATGCTTATACTATAGCACTTCTCACAAAAGCGGTCACCCCTTTACAGCAGGTGTATAGTAGGCATAGGAGATGATAGAAATGCTGCACAATGAAGCACGGAAACTGTTGGTAGAGGGTTACGAAGCGACGCACAA
>ENA-USUJ01002165-USUJ01002165.1-human-gut-metagenome-genome-assembly--contig:-NODE-2165-length-15323-cov-4.840286_pt1 | contig 15323 bp, 14 predicted proteins | sample MGYA00250061_ERZ773398 | MGnify/ENA primary metagenome ERZ773398 (study PRJEB29103, sample SAMN06111992) | human gut metagenome | biome: human gut; feature: ankylosing spondylitis patient; material... | reverse complement strand
GTACGCCGTGAGGGATTCGAACCCCCGGCCTTCTGGTCCGTAGCCAGACGCTCTATCCAGCTGAGCTAACGGCGCGTACTGCCTTGCTCCAAACAGCTTATTTATAATAGCATACCCAAAACGAAAATGCAAGAGTTTTTTAAAAAAATTTTCACTTTTTTTGTGGGCCTTGTAAATCAACAGAAAACTTGCTATAATATCTGAAAAATACAGCGGAAAACGCGGAAATGCGGTGTTGATATGGAGCGAAGCGCAATCAGGAGTGTGGCGTTCGGAGGATTTGACAAGGAAGATGTTGCCCGCTATATCGAGCAGCTCTCACAGGAGACGGAAAAACTCCGGGAAGAACGGGACGCTTTACAGGAAAAAGCAGACTGCTTGGAGAAGGAAGCAGACGAACTGAGGACTCAGGTTCAGGAACTCACCAAGGCCAGAGAAGAACTTTCAGCAGAGATGGCGCGTCTTGCGCCGCTGGAGAAAGAGAATGCCCAGTTAAAGGAACAGGTGGAGGCGCTGCGTCCGGACGCGGAGGCCCATGTCATGCTGCGCGGTCAGGTGGGGGCTATCGAGTGCGAGGCCCGGCAGCGGGCAGCAGAGCTGGAGGAGCACACGGCGGGACAGATGCACAAGGCGCTGGACCTCTTCCGGCAGCAGTACCAGATTTTGATGAGCACATTTGAAACGGCTTCCAGCCACATGACGGCGGAACTGCGGAAAATGGAAGTCACGCTGGCACAGCTTCCCAGGACCATGGATCAGACCGGCGTGGAACTGGATCGGCTGGCATCGGCTCTGGAAAAGGGTACTGATGCAAAAAGTGACAAAAAGTAACAAAATGCTGTTAAAAAAATCACAGGGGTGAACTTCCACTCCTGTGATTTTTTTAACACGATGCAGACGAAAATTGATTGATATATAACAAACAAACGCGGGGAGGACAAAAGGACGTCTGGTGAAATTGACAAAAAGACGGGCAAAAAAGAAAAAGACAGAAGCACTTTCTCCTGTCCGGTTCATTGTAGCATAAAAAGTTAGAAAAAGTAATATCCAAAGTACCAAGAAATATGGTGGTTGAACCAGGCGGTTCTTGTACAAAAAGGGGAAAGTGCCAGAATTTACTTTTGTTTTCTTGTTTTCTTGGAAATAATCTCCTATACTGGTAAACGTAACAATGAATGAGGAAAAAAACAGCATCGGTTTGAGGGAAAAGCCGAAAATTTAGAAAATCTATTCTTCTGGAAGGTTCCCGGCAGATAGTATTTTCTGGTATTTGCTGTAGCACTTTGCAGGAAGGAGGGTGAACGAGAGATGTCCATAGAGGCGATCAGACAAGTCACGGAAACGGAACAGGCCAACAAGCAGAGCAGAGCCGCCGCAGAGGCGGAGGCGCGCCAGTTGGTCCTGGACGCCGAGCGGAACGGCACGGAGCTTTTAAAGAAGGTGCGGTCCGATGCGGCGGAACAGGGCAAGGACCTGCTGCGGCAGGCGGAGGAACGGGCGGCGCTGCGGGCCCAGGAGATCGCGCGGGAGGCGGAGGCGGAGAGCCGGCGCCAGCGCGAGCAGGCGGAACAGCATTTGGATGAGACCGCCGAGTTTATTGTAGAAAGGGTAGTGAAACACTGAGATGGCCATTGTCAAAATGAAAAAGCTCCATGTTATTGCAATGGCAGATCGCAGGGAAGAACTTCTGAAAGGACTGCTGCACCTGGGCTGTGTGGAGATCAGCGAACCCGGGGAGGTCCTTGCGGACCCCCAATGGGCGTCGCTGTTTCAGCGGAGCGGCTCGTCTCTCGCCGAGCGTAAGGGACAGCTCACCGACGTCAACACAGCGCTGGACGCCATCAAACAGTACGCCAAACTGAAGGACGGCATGTTCATCAAACGCCATCCCATCACGGAAGCGGAATTCCTGGATGCCGGCGCTGCGGAAAAGGCTCAGGCAGCCTGTGACGCGGTGCGGGAGCAGTTGGGGATCCTGACCAAGGCCCAGAGCGAGGCTGGACGGCTGGAGAGCCGCGCTGCCGCCCTGAAGCCGTGGGAATCGCTGGACCTTCCGTTGGAGCGATCCGGCACCGCTCACACCATTTTCCGCTTGGGGGTCTGCCCCGGTCAGACGGATGTGGGCGCCATCCGCGTTCAGATGGAAGCGGAGGGCTTGGCGGCGGAGCTGTATGAGATCAGCGCCGACAAATTACAGAAGTATCTGCTTGTGATCGTCCACCGCGGCGATGAGGAGAAAACACAGGAGCTGCTGCGGCCCTTCGGCTTCAGCGCGGTGACTTTCCAGGGAATGACCGGGACGGCGGCGGAGAATATCCGTTCTCTGGAACGGGAGCTGGAGGCAAACAAAAAGACGCAGGATGACGCCGCTGCCGCCATCGCGGCCAGTGCGGAAAACCGGGACGCCCTTCGGATCTACGCCGACCGGCTCCGGGCCGAGGCAGCCAAGGAGCAGTGCGCCGAGAGTGTCCTGACGGATGAAACGGTGCTGTATTTCCAGGGCTGGGTCCCGGCGGAGCAGGAAAAGGCCGTAGGCGCGTTCCTGACGGAAAAGGGCTGCGCTTGGGAAACGCTGGACCCCACGGAGGAGGAAATCCCCGACGTGCCGGTGCAGTTGAAAAACAACTGGCTCACGAAACCTTTGAACATGGTGACGGAGATGTACTCCCTCCCCAGATACGACAATGTGGACCCCAACCCCCTGATGGCACCGTTTTTCATCCTGTTCTACGGTATCATGATGGCGGATATGGGCTACGGCCTGCTGATGTTCCTGGCGGGATTCCTCATCAGCAAAAAGTACGCGCCCAAGGGCACGGCGGGGAACCTGTTCGGACTGATGACCCTCTGCGGCATCAGCACCTTTATCATGGGCGCTCTCACCGGCGGCTTCTTCGGAGACTTCCTGACCCAGGTGGTCAAGCTCACCACCGGCGGCGATTTCACTCTACCGGCTCTGTTCACGCCCTTGGATGATACCCTGATGATCCTCATCGGAGCCATGGCACTTGGCATGGTGCAGATCATCACCGGTATGGCCATCAGCTTCGTGCGGAAGCTGAAAAACGGTCAGGTGATGGACGCTGTATGGGAAGAGCTGACCTGGTGGGTCGTGTTTGCCGGGATCGGCCTTATGGCCGCCGGCATGACCAGCGTGGTCCTCTATGTTGGCCTTGCCATGGTGGTCCTTGGACCGGTGCTGACCAACAAGGGCTTCGGCAAAATTACCGGGATCTTCGGTTCTCTGTACAATCACATCACCGGGTATTTCGGAGACATCCTCTCTTACTCCCGTCTGATGGCCCTGATGCTGGCGGGCAGCGTCATCGCGCAGGTGTTCAACACCCTGGGCGCCATTCCCGGCAACATCATCGTGTTCCTCATCATCTCGCTGGCAGGCAATGCCCTGAACTTCGCACTGAACCTGCTGGGCTGCTACGTCCATGACCTGCGTCTCCAGTGCCTGGAGTACTTCGGCAAGTTCTACGAGGACGGCGGCAAGCCCTTCAAGCCCCTGATGGCGGACACCAAATACGTTGACATTACAAAATAAATCATTATTTAGGAGGAACCCTATTATGACTGAGTTGGCTCAAATGTTTGAATTGCAGCAGAGTGCTACTTTCTTCGGCAGCTGGGGCGGTCTGGCTCTGGCCCTGCTGGGCGCTGGCCTGGCGGCTGTTCTCTCCGGCATCGGCTCCGCAAAGGGCACCGGCATGGCCGGTGAGGCCGGCGCTGGCCTGCTGTGCCAGGACCCCGGCAAATTCGGTAAGGTCATGATTCTGCAGGTCATCCCCGGCACCCAGGGCCTGTATGGCCTGGTGGTGTGGTTCTTCGCCATTTTCCGCATGGGCCTGCTGTCTGGCTCCCTGCCCGAGCTGACCATTGCCCAGGGCTTCCAGTATCTGGCGGCCTGCCTGCCCATGGCTTTGGGCGGCCTGTTCTCCGCCATCGCGCAGGGCCGCGTGGCTGCTGCGTCCATCAACATTCTGGCCAAGAAGCCGGATGACTGGTCCAAGGGCATGGTGCTCTGCATCACCGTGGAGTTCTACGCCATTCTGTCCCTGCTGGCTTCCATGCTGATGATCATCAATATCAGCGCCTGATCCCTGTAAGAAAGGGGATTCAATGATGAACGGAATTGATACCATTATCCAGCGGCTGAATACCGACGCGAAAGCGGAGACGGACGCCCTGCTGGAAAAAGCCCGCCAGGAGGCGGCGGCGGTCGCCGCCCGCTATCAGGCCCAGGCGGACAAGGAAGTGGCCGATCTGGCTGCCCGGAACGAGCGTCTGGCGGCGGAGCGGGAGGAACGTCTCATCAGCGCCGCCCAGATGGAGGCCCGGAAAACGGTCCTGGCTGCCAAGCAAGCGGTCATGGAGGAGACCTACGCCAAGGCGCTGGAAAAGCTGCGGAACCTGCCGGAGGCCCGTTACGTAGAGGTGCTGACGGAGCTGCTGCTTCAGGCCGCGCCTCATGGTATGGGAGAAGTTCTCTTCTCCGCCCAGGATCGGGAAACGGTTGGGCAGGCCGCGGTGGACGCCGCCAACGGAAAGTCCGGCGGCAAGCTGACCCTCTCCGGCGAGACCGCGCCCATTCAGGGGGGCTTCATCCTCAAGGACGGCAACGTTGAGGTCAACTGTGCCTTTGATACGCTGGTTCGTTTGCAGAAGGCGGAAACGGCGGGACAGGTGGCTCAGCGGCTGTTCGGCTGAGGGGAGGTCATACCTTGGCTAACAAAATCAAAGATACGGATTATCTGGCGATCTCCGCCCGTGTCCGGGCCATGGAGACCACGCTGCTGACGGCGGAGCGCATGGAGCGTCTGCTGGAGGCCCGCAGCGATGAGGAAGTCTCCAAGCTTCTTCAGGACTGCGGCTATCCGGAGCTGGACGCCGCCCGTCCGGAGGCTATGGATGCGGCGCTGTCTCAGGCCCGGGAGGAGCTGCTCACCGACCTTGGCGACGGCGCGCCAGATCCCAGATATATCGACATATTCAAGCTGAAATACGACTATCACAATGCAAAGGCCATCCTGAAGGCAGCCGCTATGGGTACCAGCCCGGACCGGATGCTGATGGATATGGGTCGCATCGGAGCAGCGGAGCTGAAAACCGCCGTGGAAAGCGGAGAACTGGACAAACTGCCCGGTGCTCTGCCGGCAGCTGTGGCGGAGGCCAAGTCCGTACTGGATACCACCCGGGACCCCCAGCTCAGCGACATCGTGCTGGACCGTTGGATGTACCGGGACATGGCCCAAGTAGCAGAGGATACCGGCAGCCAGTTCCTTCGGGGATATGTGGAGACCCAGATCGATGCCGCCAATCTCCGGGCGCTGATCCGGACGCTGCGGATGGGAAAAAACGCCGATTTTCTGGCGGGTGTCCTCTTTGAGAGCGGCACCATGGAACCGGCGGCGATCCTGGCGGCGGCGAATCACCCCGCCGGCGGTCTGAACGAGATCTACGGCCCCACCCGGTTCGCACAGGCGGCGGAGGCAGGGGAGGCGGCCCTGAAGGGCGGCTCCCTGACGGAGTTTGAAAAGCGCTGCGATGACGCTGTCAGCGACTATCTGGCCGGGGCGCAGATGATCCCCTTCGGGGAAGCTCCGCTGCTGGCTTATCTGGCGGCCCGGGAGACGGAGTACACCAACATCCGCATCCTGCTGATGGGCCGCGCCGCCGGGCTGAGCCCGGAGGTCATCCGGTCCCGCCTGCGGCGGACCTGCGCGTAAGGAGGGGAGAACATGGCAGCAACCTATTCCATCGCCGTCATCGGCGATTGGGAGTCCGTCATGGGCTTCCGGGCCTTGGGCTTGGACACCTATCCCGTCACCTCCGTGGAGGAGGCCCGGAAAACCGTCCATGACCTGGCCAAAACCGACTGCGCGGTGATCTACCTGACAGAGACCCTGGCCAAGGATATGGCCGACGTACTGGACCGTTATAAGGACAATATCCAGCCCGCCATTATCCTGATCCCCGGCCGGGAAGGGTCTCTGGGCATCGGAAAATCGAACATCCAGAGCGCCATCGAACGGGCTGTGGGTGCGGATATCCTGTAAGGACTTAAAGAGGGGATTCCATTTTACACCGTCGGCCCATCCGATTCCCGTGTGCTTTGCACCCGGCAATCGGGAGCCTGCCTCGAAACAGCCTTGCTTGTTCCGCCGCAGGCGGCGCTGCGGCTGTTTCCCCTTTAGATTCTCTCTCGCCGGTTCGCAAACGGGCGTCACCGCCCAAGGCGGGGGGGAGCAGAAAAGTTCTATTGTTCCTTCTGTAAAATTGAAGAAAGAAGGTTATCGAATTTGAGCGGTAAAGTTGTTAAAGTTTCCGGGCCGCTGGTGGTGGCTACGGGTCTGGCGGACGCCAATATGTCCGACGTGGTCCGTGTCGGCCCCCAGCGCCTGATCGGTGAGATCCTGACCATGAAGGGTGACACCGCCAACATCCAGGTCTATGAGGAGACCTCTGGTCTGGGCCCCGGCGCCGAGGTGGAGACCACCGGCGCGCCTATGAGCGTGGAGCTTGGCCCCGGCATGATCGAGGGCATTTATGACGGCATCCAGCGTCCGCTGGAGAAGATCGTGGAGAAGGTAGGCGCCTGCATCACCCGCGGCGTGGAGGTCCCCGCCGTGGACCACGAGAAGAAGTGGGAGTTCAACGCGGTGGCCAAGGTGGGCGATCAGGTCATCGGCGGCGACATTCTGGGCACGGTCCAGGAGACGGCCGTTGTGCTCCATAAGATCATGGTGCCGCCCACCATGCGCGGCACCATCACCTCCATCCAGAGCGGCTCCTTCAACGTGACGGAGACCGTCGCCACCCTCAAGACCGAGGACGGCAGGGAAGTCCCCCTCACCATGCTTCAGAAGTGGCCCGTCCGTGTGGGCCGTCCCTATACGAAAAAGTATCCCCCCAAGCGGCCTTTGTGCTCCGGTCAGCGGATCATCGACACCATGTTCCCCATCGCCAAGGGCGGCACGGCGGCAGTCCCCGGACCCTTCGGCTCCGGCAAGACCGTGGTGCAGCACCAGCTGGCCAAGTGGTCCGATGTGGACATCGTGGTTTACATCGGCTGCGGCGAGCGCGGCAACGAGATGACCGACGTTCTGCGGGAGTTCCCGGAGCTGAAGGACCCCCGCACCGGCGAAAGCCTGATGAAGCGGACGGTGCTGATCGCCAACACCTCCGATATGCCCGTGGCCGCCCGTGAGGCGTCTGTGTATACCGGTATCACCATCGCGGAGTACTTCCGCGACATGGGTTACGATGTAGCTGTTATCGCCGACTCCACCTCCCGCTGGGCCGAGGCCCTCCGTGAGATGTCCGGCCGTCTGGAAGAGATGCCCGGCGAGGAAGGCTATCCTGCGTATCTGGCCTCCCGTCTGGCCCAGTTCTACGAGCGTGCCGGCAGCGTGGAGTGCATCGGCTCCGACGAGCGCCGGGGCAGCCTGACGGCTGTGGGCGCCGTGTCCCCTCCGGGCGGCGACCTGTCCGAGCCGGTTTCTCAGGCCACCATGCGGATCGTCAAGGTGTTCTGGGCACTGGACGCCTCTCTGGCCTACAAGCGTCATTTTCCGGCCATCAACTGGCTGAGCTCCTATTCCCTGTATCTGGACTCCCTGAAGCCGTGGTTTGACGAAAATCTCGGCCCCGAGTTCATGCGGGACCGCACCAAGGCTATGGGCATCCTGCAAAACGAGGCCAGCCTGAACGAGATCGTTCAGCTGGTTGGTAAGGACGCTCTGAGCGCCGGCGACCAGCTGACGCTGGAGGTGGCCCGTATGGTCCGCGAGGACTTCCTGCAGCAGAATGCCTTTATGGACATGGATAGCTTCTCCGACTACGAGCGGCAGAAGAAGCTGCTGGGTATGATCCTCAGCTATGACGTCCTCTGCCGGGACGCTATCGCCAAGGGCGCTTCCGCCCAGGAGCTGTTCCAGATCCCGGCCCGTGAGCAGATCGGCCGCGCCAAGAGCGTGCCTGCTGAGGAATACGCGGCGGTTTACGATCAGATCCAGTCTGATATGGAGCAGCAGATCGCTGCCATTGCAGCCAAAGGAGGGGACGACGAATGATCCGTGAATATAAAACCGTTGAGGAGATCAGCGGCCCTCTGATGATGGTCCGCATGGTGGAAAACGTCACCTATGACGAACTGGTGGAGATCGAGCTGCATGACGGCTCCCTCCGCCGGGGCAAGGTGCTGGAGGTCAATGGCGACGCCGCCGTGGTCCAGCTCTTTGAATCCGCCGCCGGTATCAATCTGGCGGACGCCAAGGTCCGCTTCCTGGGCCACCCCCTGCAGCTGGGCGTGTCCGGCGATATGCTGGGCCGCGTGTTCAACGGCATGGGCCAGCCCATTGACGGCGGCCCCGACATCCTCCCTGAGGAGTACCGGGACATCAACGGCCTGCCTATGAACCCCGCCGCCCGCGACTATCCCAACGAGTTCATCCAGACCGGCGTTTCCACCATTGACGGCCTGAATACGTTGGTCCGCGGCCAGAAGCTGCCCATCTTCTCCGGCTCCGGTCTGCCCCACGCCAATCTGGCGGCGCAGATCGCCCGTCAGGCCAAGGTTCTGGGGGATGAAGGCTCCAACTTCGCCGTGGTGTTCGCCGCCATCGGCATCACCTTCGAGGAATCCGAGTTCTTTGTCAGCGAGTTCAAGCGCACCGGTGCCATTGACCGTACCGTGCTGTTCAGCAACCTGGCCAATGACCCTGCCGTGGAACGTATTTCCACCCCCCGTATGGCCCTGACCGCCGCTGAGTATCTGGCCTTTGAAAAGGGGATGCAGGTGCTGGTCATCATGACCGACATCACCAACTACGCTGAGGCTCTGCGTGAGGTCTCCGCCGCCAAGAAGGAGGTCCCCGGTCGCCGCGGCTTCCCCGGCTACCTGTATACTGACCTGGCTACGCTGTACGAGCGGGCCGGCCGCCGCCTGGGGAATCCCGGCTCCATCACCCTGATCCCCATTCTGACCATGCCTGAGGACGACAAGACCCACCCCATCCCCGACCTGACAGGCTATATCACCGAGGGCCAGATCATCCTGAGCCGCGCTCTGTACCGCCAGGGCATCCATCCCCCTGTGGACGTGCTGCCCTCCCTGTCCCGTCTGAAGGATAAGGGCATCGGCGAGGGCAAGACCCGTGAGGACCACGCCAGCACCATGAACCAGCTCTTTGCCGCCTATGCCACCGGTAAGGACAACAAGGAGCTGATGAGCATTCTGGGCGAGGCGGCGCTGACCCCCACGGACCTGCTGTACGCCAAGTTTGCAGACGAATTTGAAAAACGCTACGTCAATCAGGGCTACGAGGAGAACCGCTCTATCGAGGAAACGCTGGATCTGGGATGGGAGCTGCTGAGCATCCTGCCCAAGAGCGAGCTGAAGCGGATCAAGCCGGAGCTGATCGAGAAATACTGGCCGAAAAAGGACGAGCAGAAGTAAGGAGGGGTGAACCATGGCGAATATCACGGTCAGCCCTACCCGCATGGAGCTCACCCGTCTCAAGGGCAAGCTGAAAACCGCCCAGCGGGGCCATAAGCTGCTGAAGGATAAGCGGGATGAGCTGATGAAGCAGTTCCTGGATACGGTCCGGGAGGTGCGTTCTCTCCGCGCCGAGGTGGAGGAGGACCTGATGCGGGTCCACAAGTCCTTTACGGTGGCCTCTGCCCTCATGTCCTCCGAGGCACTGGAACAGGCGCTGCTGTATCCTAAGCAGAGTGTGGAGCTCACCCGCACCACTCAGAACATCATGTCCGTCAACGTGCCGGTGTACGATTTCCAGACGAAAACGAAGTCGGATTCCGACATTTACCCCTACGGCTTCGCCGCCACCTCCGGTGAACTGGACGATGCAGTAGAGGCTCTTGGCCTTGTGTTCCGGAAGATGCTGAAGCTGGCGCAGATCGAAAAATCCGCCCAGCTGATGGCGGAGGAGATCGAAAAGACCCGCCGCCGGGTCAACGCACTGGAATATGTGATGATCCCCAACACCCAGGAGGCCATCCGCTATATCACCATGAAGCTGGACGAGAACGACCGTTCCACCACTACCCGGCTGATGAAGGTGAAGGATATGCTCCTGAAGGACGCTATCGAGGCGAAGCGGGCAGAAAATGCCAGAGCCATGGAGGCGTTCAGCAAGTCCAGAGAGGCCGCTGCTGAGACGTAAGCCAAGGTCATAGTTCTGACGCGCATGTTCTAAAACAAAACAGAAGGGGCCTGCGCATCTGCGCAGGTCCCTTCTGCTTTCTGCTGATCAAAACGAATGGAATGCGGAACGCCCCCGGCCATTGGCCGGGGGCATTTTGTCAATACTGATATTCGAATTCGTAGCCGTCCAGAGAGACGGTGTCGCCGTCCTCGATGCCCCGCTCCTCCAGCTGCTGATACAGTCCGGATTCCCGCAGGGCCTTGTCGAACCACATGCGGCTCTCGTAATCGTCGAAGTTGACGTTGGCCATGAGGCGCTGGAGCCACGGGCCCTGAATGAGCCAGGTGTGGCCGTCGTCCAAGCGCTGGATGTCCAGCGGCTCGCTGGTGTCCACCACCGGCGGCTTGGGGACATATTCCGGCTCGTAGACCGTGACCGGCGGCAGGGAAGCCAGAGCCTCCGCTACCTTGCCCACCAACTCCCGGGTGCCCTGGTGGGCCGCTGCGGAGATCTCCATCAGCGTGAAGCCCTTGGCCTCCACATGGGCGCGGAGCCGCTCCAGATTTTCCGGGTCGGTCATAATGTCCACCTTGTTGGCGGCTACGATCTGGGGCCGCTTGGCGAGATCGGGGCTGTATTGCTCCAGCTCGGCGTTGATGGCGTCAAAATCCGCCACAGGGTCTCGGCCCTCGCTGCCGGACACGTCTACCACATGGACCAGCAGACGGCAGCGGTCAATGTGCCGCAGGAAATCGTGGCCCAGACCGGCGCCCTCACTGGCGCCTTCGATGATGCCGGGAATGTCAGCCATGACGAAGGACACGCCCTCGTCCACCCACACCACGCCCAGATTGGGATAGAGGGTGGTAAAGTGGTAATTGGCGATCTTGGGCTGGGCCTTGGAGACCACACTCAGCAGTGTGGACTTGCCCACATTGGGGAAACCGATGAGGCCCACGTCCGCCAGCAGCTTCAGCTCCAGAAATACATCGTGGCTCTCGCCGGGCAGGCCCGCCTTGGCGAAGCGGGGCACCTGCCGGGTGGGGGTGGCGAAGTGCATATTGCCCCAGCCGCCCCGGCCGCCCTTGCAGAGGACATAGGGCTCGCTGCCGCTCATGTCCTGAATGATCTCATTGGTTTCGGCGTCCCGCACCAGCGTGCCCCGGGGGACGCGGATCACCAGATTGGCGCCGTCCTTGCCGGACTTGCGGCCGCCCTGACCGTCCACGCCGTTTTCTGCCACGTATTTGCGCTTGTAGCGGAAGTCCATCAGGGTGGACATGTTGTCGTCCACCTGCAAGATAATGGAGCCGCCCTTGCCGCCGTCGCCGCCGTCCGGGCCGCCGGCCGCCACATATTTTTCGCGGTGGAACGCCACCGCGCCGTTGCCGCCGTTGCCCGCCCGGACCGTGATCCGGGCCTTGTCGATAAATGTTGTTGCCATAAAGTGCCTCTCAATTCAAGTGTAAAAACAGGTTTCCCTACATAATTGTTCCTATCATACCGGAAAATAGGGGGAAATGTCAACTGTAAAGGTCAATCCGGCAGGCATCCGAAGTGGAGGAGTGCCTCCAGTACGCCGCCGCCGATGGCGGTGGCCTTGTCGGAGGCAGTAAAGCAGTTGGCCTGCTGGCCCCGTGGGTCGATGTCGCCGCATTTCATGCCCTCGTGGACCTGCAAGCCGCCCTGGAGCAAGCCCCGGAGACAGCCGGTGAGGGTGCAGCGCATGGGTTTGCCGTTTACCGTGGCGGCAATTTCTCCCTCCTGAACCAACTGTCCGATCTCCATGCGCGGCTCAAAAATGCCGTCCGCCGGGGCCCGGAGGACCCGCTCGCCGCTGCGTCCGCCGATGAGGCCGGGGATGCCGGTGTTGGGCAGGGGGCTGCCGGAGTACAGCGCCCGGCCCAGCGTGTGGCCCCGCATGGTCTCTACGGCGGCGTGGCAGTCGGTTCCCACGGTGAAGCCGGGGCCTACGCCGATCACCACCGGGGCGTCCGTCAGGGCGGTGCCTAAATTCTTCTTCGCCAGAATAGCATCCACCACCGCGCCGGGCCGGAGGGTGGGGATACAGGCTCCCGCCGGGTCAGCGAGAACGGCCACAACGCCGGACTGAGCCAGAGTCAGGGCCTCCTCCGGGGTTTCGGCTTTCCGGGCGGAAATATCCTCCACTGTCATCTCTCCCAAGCGAATGGCCTCGGAGAAACAGACGGTGCGGCGGATGGAGGTGGGGGCGGGGAGATCCGTCATAACGATTTGATACCCGGCCCGGTGGAGCCGCAAAGCGATGCCGGTGGCCAGATCTCCGGCTCCTCGGATGACAACGAGCATAAGATCCCTCTTTTCCGTATTTGAAATGGTATGGTCAGACCATGGGGCAGGCGTGATGAGCCGGGTCCTCCCGGCGGCAGGCCCGCTCATAGATCATTTCCCCGGTGATGCTCACGGCGATCTCCGCCGGGGTCACGGCCTTGATGGGTGTTCCCACAGGGGTGTGGACAGTGCGGAGCTTTTCCTCGGAGATACCGGCCTCCCGGAGCCGGGCGTTGACGGCGGCGATTTTGGCCCGGGAGCCGATGACGCCGACGTAGGCCAGCTCCTGCCGCAAAATCTGCTCCTGAATTTCCAGATCGTGAAGATGGCCGGCGGTCATCACCACCACATAATCCTCCGGGGACAGGGGCAGTGTGCCGGCGATGTTCCGAAAATCGCCGCACACTACCTGCTCTGCGTCGGGGAAGACGGCGGGATCGGCCAGAGCGGGCCGGTCATCATACACCACCGGGCGGAACTCCACACTGCGCAGCAGAGGGACCAGCGCCCGGGCGATGTGTCCCGCGCCGAAGATCACCGCCCGCTCCCCAATGGGGAGGGGGAGAGAAAAGTCGGTTTCTGTCAGGATGCAGCGCTTGGAGAGGGGGGCTGTACCGCTGCTGCCCAAAAGGGCCATGCCCTCGCCGTCCAGCAGCGCCGGGGCGGAGCCGTCCGTCCGCAGGATCAGCCAGCCGGGCTGGGCAGCGGTGAGCTGGGCCAGCGCCGTTTCCAACACACTCTGCCAGAGGGTGTCCTCCGGGGAGATGAACTGAAACAGCACCGTCACATCCCCGCCGCAGGCCATGCCGAGGCTGTCCGCCCCGGCTTGCGTCAGGGCGAAGTGCTGTATCTGGGAGCGCTGCTCCTTCAGCAAGGACAGGGCCAGCAGCTCGGACTGCCGCTCTACCTGCCCGCCGCCGATAGTGCCCGTTAGCTGACCGTCCGCACCCACCAGCATTTGACTGCCGGGGCCCCGGGGGGCGGAGCCTTGCTCCGCGACGATGGTCACCAGCACCACACTCCGGTGGGCGTTCAATTCCGCCAGTGCTCTGGATAAAATAGTCCGCATGGCGCACTCCTTTCTGACAGACGATCCAAACTCTGTGTTTTATTGTGAACTTGATGGTAGTCTATTATGCTTTTCTTGGAATGTCAAGCGGAGACGGGGGAGTGCGGAACGGAAAAACAGGCTGAGACCGCAGTCTCAGCCTGTTTGGTTCACGGGTCCGGATCAGTACATCAGCTTGATGTAATCCTCCACGTCCTGACGGGTGCCGGTGAAGGGACCCGGCGTCTCCATTTTCAGGGAGACCAGAGCGGTGGCGGTCTGAAGAGCGGTGGGAATGTCCTTGGTCAGCCGCTCATTGATGTACCCGGCAAAGGTGGTGTCGCCCCGGCCGGTGCGGCCGGAAAGATTCCGGGCCTTGATGGGGCAGGTGTAGATCTCGGTGGCGGCAGACTCATGCAAAAACGTGTTGTGGGTAAGTAAAAGCTCCGTGGCGCCCCAGCCGTAGAGGACCTTGGCGGCCTCGGGCCGGTCCGTCAGGCCGGTGAGGACCTCCGCCTCGGCGGCGTCGGTCTTGAGGAAGCGGATGTAGGGGAGCAGCTCCTTCTTTTCCTTCCAGTCATGATACACCATGCCGCCGTTTTCCACCCAGCGCAGCATGGTCTGCACGTCGATGGCCACCATGGCATGCTTGGCGGCGAAGGGGATCATCTCATTGGGGATGTCGCCGCCGGCCAGACCGGCCAGATGCCAGATGGCGGCATCGATCTGATCCACCGGCACCTCGTCGGTGGTGTAGGGGGCGATGAGGCTGTCCACAGTGGAGGTCCGGCGCTCCCGGTCCGCCGTGTGGTAGACGTTTTTCGTCACAAAGGAGTGGGGGCTGTTCAGGGGGAACACGCTGATGGAGGGAGCCTTCTCGTGGAAGGCCGCCGTCACGTCCAGCTGGCTGAGGTCCGCCTTGGGCAGGACGGCAATCTTATGTCCCATATTGGCTGCCGCGCAGCCGGAATAATACACCGCACCGCCGACGGCCTGGACGACAGTGCCGTCAAAATCCACGTTGGTGTCCTGAGCAACCTCGCCGATGATGAGAGAGTCGAATTTTTCCATAACGATCATCCATTCCGCCGCCCTGCGCCGGCACAAGAAGTTGATGGGGCGTTCCGTCCGCAGGGCAGAAAAGCTGACGGACCGCCTGCTGAGATACAAGGGAAAATAAAGTCGGATCAGAGAACTCAAACGTTTGCGCTGCTTACTGTCATCAGTATAATAGGTGAGAATCAAAAAGTCAACGGTTTTAGCGGCTTTGAACATCAGTCGCTATCATTCCGCGGGAAACCGGAAATTCTTTGCGAAAGGACTGGAAAAAAGGATTGTAAACAGCGGGAAAACCGTGTATAATAACCGCAAAGCGGCGGAGGATCTCCGCTGTCCGGCACGTTTTGGAAGAGCCGGTGCATGGCTGCGGATATTCCGCCGCCACCGGATCGTTTATATGCCGCACCTGATAAGGAGGAGTTCACCATGAATAAAACTGCCCGTTTTGTATTGAAGACTGTGGCCGCCGGCCTGGCGTTCTGCGCGTTTGTCTGTCTGGTGGTTGGCAGCTGGAGCGATGTGTATGAGGCGATCGAGCGCCGCCGGGCCTGCCGTTTGAGCAAGCAGGAGAGCAGAGATTACGCCGATGAGGAGCTTTATCAGTAAAATAAAATTGACAAATGAAAAGAGCGGCACACGGATTTCCGTGTGCCGCTCAGCGTGTCGAAAAAGTCTTTTCTCCCCGCTGAGCAAGTTTTCAGAACTTCATAAAAGTTCTGAAAACTTAGGAT